>RCNC010002444.1_pt1 | contig 12392 bp, 12 predicted proteins | sample 2041301 | NCBI WGS metagenome assembly RCNC01 (sample SAMN09708231, study PRJNA481090) | Marine sediment metagenome, whole genome shotgun sequencing project. | biome: marine sediment; feature: ocean; material: sediment; isolation source: Sewage treatment plant 13A marine sediment (STP13A) ... | reverse complement strand
TGCAGGTGAGTACCAGGTCTTATGAATACCAGGATAGTTCAACATCCTATGTCGGATTCAGATGTATCCGACCTTACATGGGTAATAAATAATAATTTAAATCTGACAATATAATGAACGTAACAGAACTTGTTCAGAGTGCCGGTTGGAAAAACTTCATGTCCAAGTTATATGGTATCGGTGCATCCATCGTTATCATCGGTGCCATGTTTAAGATCCAGCACTGGAATGGTGGTGGTTTTATGATCACTGCGGGACTGGCCACCGAGGCAGTCATCTTTTTCTTTTCTGCATTTGAACCCCTTCATGAAGAACTGGACTGGACCCTGGTCTATCCCGAACTTGCGGGAATGACAGATCCGGATGAATTGGATGAATATAAGGATGAGGTACTTGCGGGAAGAGGCGTTACCCTTGAAAGATTCGATGACCTTTTCAATCAGGCTGAAATCAGGCCGGAAACCATACAGAAACTCGGCGATGGTTTAAACACGCTGTCCAATACAGCTTCCAACCTATCTGATATTTCAGCAGCCTCCATGGCTACACAGCAATATGCAGAAAATGTCCAAAAAGCGGCCGAAGATGTTGGCAGTCTTACCAACAACTACAGTGCCTCAACAGATAAATTGGCATCAGCTGCAGATTCCCTATCCAATACCTATGATAAAACTGCGGAGATAATCTCCCAGAAGGGTTCTGAAGTTGCCCAGCAGTTTACAAAATCTAGCGCCGGACTGGCAACCTCATATGATGAGCTTGCTTCAAAGATGAAAACTGATTATAATACCATTGCCCAGGGTAACCAGGGATTCGGTGATCAGCTCGCAAGCCTGAACAGTAACCTGGCTGAGTTGAACAATGCATACAAGAACCAGCTGAATGGAGCCAATGAACATATGAAAGACTCCGACCAGGTTTACAAGGGTATTGAAGATATGATGAAGAACCTGAGGGCCTCGGTGGAGGAAACAGAAAAGTATAAGGCCCAGATGGCCGAGCTCAGCAAGAACCTGGCAAATCTGAACACGATCTATGGCAATATGCTGTCAGCCATGAATGTTAAATAACAAAAGGCTTTCCCTGTTTTATAAACCTGTAAGAAAAACCAATGTCAGGAAAGAAAGAAACCCCGAGACAAAAAATGATCGGTATGATGTATTTGGTGCTGATGGCATTGCTGGCACTAAATGTATCTAAAGATGTTCTCGACGCCTTTGTTCTTGTGGATGAAGGATTAAGCAAAACAACTGAAAATTTTGCATCCAAAAATGAGGTGTATTACAATGAATTTGACCGTGCTGCAGCCGAGAATGAGGAGAAAGCGGGACCCTGGCAGGCCAAAGCCCTTGAAGTGAAACGCAGATCGGATGAACTATATAAATACATCCAGGATTTGAAGCTTGAACTGGTAACCCATACAGAAGGAGAAGATACAGAGGCAATTGAAGAGGAAACTATTATCGGGGATGAAATAGTTGGAAAAGACAATTCAGAAAAACCGGCTGAAATAATGATCGGTGCTAACAATGATGGAAAGGCCAATGACCTTAGGCAGGCCCTGGACGAATTCAGGGAATACCTCCTTACCATCGTAAGTGAAGAGAGCGGAGATGTTCGGCATTCCATTGAAGAAAGTCTCGATACGTCAGATCCTCCACCCAAGGAAGGAGAAACCCTGAACTGGCAACAGCAATATTTTGAGCACCTGCCTTTGATAGCCGTTATTACACTGATGTCCAAAATGCAAAGTGATGTCAGAAATGCTGAATCGGAAGTTTTGGAATATCTCTATGGTCAAATCGATGCCGGCGCATTTAAATTCAACCTGCTGGAATCTGTTGTAATCTCCAATTCAAATCATATCATCCGCGGCAATGAATATTCCGCATCAGTCTTTATGGCAGCCTTCGATACAACGCAGGAACCAACTGTATATGTTGGACGTTATGATTCCACCATTCTGGATGACGGAACGGTTGAATATAATATGGTTGGAGAAGAGGGTCGTGACTATGAAGCCATCCCTATTGAAGGTGGAAGAGGAGTATTCAAGGTGAATACCTCTGGTGCAGGCACTGGTTGGAAACCCTGGGGGGGGATTATCAGCCTGAAAAGGGATGACGGTTCTTTTACGAATAAACCATTCAAGGCTGGTTATACAGTAGCCCCGCCAAGCCTTGTGGTATCTCCGACCCAGATGCTCGTATTTTACACTGCCATCGACAATCCGGTCGAGGTATCTGTTCCGGGCTATCCTGCCAATGCAGTCAGTGTATCCATCAATAATGGACGGATCAGGGGAAGCGGAACAAACTATACCGTTGTACCTACCCGGCAAGGAAAAGCCAGGGTATCAGTTTCTGTAAGAGAAGGTGGCAGAACAAGGTCAATGGGATATAAGGATTTTCGTGTGGCAAAACTACCCGATCCATATCCAACACTGGCAGGTGTCAAGGGAGGTACCCTGAGCCTGAACCAGATCCTTGGAGAGATCGGCCTGAAGGCTACCATGCCTGAATGGTTCCAGTTCGGCGGTGTGAATTACACCATTACCGGATATACATTTACTGCCATCGTGCAGGGTTTCGATAAGAATATCCCTTCCCGTTCTGCCAATCTGAGCAGTGATATGAGGGAAACCATCCGGAACCTTCGTTCAGGATCAAGAATTTATTTCAACGATATCACAGCTATTGGCCCGGATGGTTCTACCAGGAACCTGCCTACAGTGTCAGTTAAAATTAGATAACAAGTTAACATAGATAAGGATGAAAACGATCAGAAATCTGTTCATATGTGCCCTTCTGTTTACCCTCATCGGGGTACAGCAAGGAAAGGCTCAATCAATTAGCTTAATTGAAAAGAAAGAGGTATATGAAAAGGAACATATAGCTGACAGGGATCCTGTCCCCTATCCTTTCATTCGTGAAGCAGATGTCATGTGGGAAAAAGTTGCATGGCGGATGCTCAATCTCAGGGAAAAAATGAACCAGCCCCTGTATTTCCCGACAAGGCCAATTGGCGACCGGAGAAACCTGACCCAGCTGTTACTCGATATTCTTGAGGACCCATTGCCAGGGCGCCAGGTATTTGCCTACGAAGCGCTGCTGGGATATGAGTTTGAAAAACCGATGAGCCTTGAAGAGATTTACGATGATTTAAAAGTGGATTCGATTCCGGAACCGGTTCTCGATTCCCTGACCGGTCAGACAGTAATGAAAATTGTGGATGTACAGATCAACCTGGATGATGTTACCAGACTGATGATCAAGGAAAAATGGTTTTTCGATAAAAGATATTCCACTTTTCAGGTAAGGCTAATTGGACTCTGCCCAATCAGGGTTTACCCGCGAACAGTCAGGGATCCTATTACCAATGAAGATGTGCCTACCGGAGATATTAGCAAGACACCGCTGTTCTGGGTATATTACCCCGAGATCAGGTATTACCTGGCCAAACAGGAGGTTTTTAACCCGAATAATGATGCACAGAGAATCTCTTTCGATGACCTTTTCAACCAGCGAAGGTTCAGTTCTTACATTTATAAGATCTCAAATGTCTATGATGACAGATCTGTAGATGATTATAACAGTGGTATGGATGCCATGTTTGAAGCAGAGAGAATTAAAAACTGGCTCTTCGAATTTGAGCACGATCTCTGGGAATATTAAACTGTCTCAACTCTCAACTATATAAAAGAAGCTGCCCCAAAAGGGTGGCTTCTTTTTTTTACCAGGATCCCAAACGGCAATATTTGCCTTAAGCATTGTGGTAATAAAAAGCCACCCTTTTGGGGCAGCCTGATAGGTGGGGATCAATGAGTAGAGATTTTATGGGATGCCAGGGATATTAAAAAAGGAGCCTCCATTTGTATTTATGCAAAAAAAAGCTCCTTTTTTAGTATTCTCGGTATGTACTGAACCGACTAGACGTAGTCCCCGCCTTTCAGGATGCGTACGTCATTAACAAAATTCTTGATCTTTTGTTCGTCCTCCATTTTGCAGACCAGCAAGATATCATCGGTTTCAACAACGATGGTGTCTTTCAGACCCTGAAGTACAACGAGTTTATCTGCCGGTACACTGACAAGACATCCCTTCAGATCATAAGTCATTACATGTTCCCCGATAATGGTATTGTCCGTTTCGTCTTTTTCCAGCTGGTCATGCAAGGAACCCCAGGTCCCTAAATCCGACCAGCCAATATCTGCGGCGATCACATGAACATTGTCGGCCTTCTCCATGATCCCGTAGTCAATGGATATGTTTTTGCATTCGGCATAAGTCTTCCCGATAAATTCTTCCTCTTCAAATGTATCATATTTGCCCTTCCCTTCATTAAAACGGGCATGTGTTTCAGGTAAAAACCTGGCAAATGAATCGAGGATGGTATCAACGGACCAGAAAAAGATCCCTGAATTCCAGAAAAACTCCCCGCTTTCCAGAAATACTTTGGCCAACTTTAGATCTGGCTTTTCCGTAAAGGTTTTAACCTTTTTGAGATTCTTAAACTTTTTAATGGTAGATGAACTTCCGTTTGCCTGAATGTAACCATATCCGGTTTCGGGTCTGCTTGGAGGGATCCCAATGGTCATCAGGGCTTTCTCCTCACGCACGAAATCGAGGCCCTCTTTTACTACATTCAAGAATTCTTTCTCCTCCAGTATGAGATGATCGGAAGGAGCTACAACCATGCTGGCTTCCGGATTCCTCTCGAGGATCTTATAGCTGGCGTAGGCAACACAGGGAGCAGTATTTCTTCGAAGGGGTTCCAACAGAATATTCTTATCAGGAAGGTCCGGAAGTTGTTCCCTTACCAGATCTCCATAGGTACTGTTTGTGACAATCAGGATGTTCTCCGCCGGAATGATCTTCCTGAAACGGTTGAATGTATGTTCTAAAAGGGTTTGGCCGGTACCGAGGATATCCAGGAATTGTTTCGGCCGGGCAGATCTGCTCATGGGCCAGAACCGGCTTCCAACACCTCCGGCCATGATCACACAGTAATTATTTTGATCCATATTTTTTCAATTAGGCCTGTAAATATACTACTTAAATTTATACAAATTCCCCGATTATCTTGCCCTGCCAGATAACTAAAATTATTACTACTTTTACACACAGCCTGCAGAAGGCGAATGGTTTAAGATTATGCGGCTATTCTATCACCTAGGCAGATATTACATATTGATTTCCAAGGTTTTTGCACGGCCTGAGAAATATGGTATGTATTATCGGCAAACAATGCGGGAACTGGAATACCAGGGCATCAATTCCATAGGTATTGTGGTTATTGTTTCCATATTCGTAGGGGCAGTAATCACCATACAGACCGATTATAATATTGAGAGCCCACTCCTTCCCAAATATCTTATTGGTGTTGGTGTAAGGGATATGCTGCTGCTTGAATTTTCTTCAACCATGGTAGCCCTGATCCTGGCCGGGAAGGTAGGATCCAGTATTTCCTCTGAACTGGGTACGATGAGAATCACTGAACAGATCGATGCCCTGGAAATTATGGGTGTAAATTCAGCCAGTTTTTTGATCCTTCCAAAAATTATTTCAACCATGTTTTTTTTCCCTCTGCTGACCATTCTCAGCCTGATCGTTGGCATGTTGGGAGGTTATGTAGTCGTCCTTATTACGGATGTCTCTTCACCACAGGAGTTTGTCTATGGACTGCAGTATGTTTTTTATCCTTACTATTTCACCTATGCCCTGAAAAAAATGATCGTCTTTGCCTTTATCATAACCACCATTTCAGCATATCATGGTTATTATGCAGAAGGGAGTTCACTGGAGGTAGGAAAATCTTCCACCCGGGCAGTTGTCCACAGCAGTATTGTTATACTGATGTTTAACCTGATCCTGACCAAACTTATTCTTCGTTGATTGAGGTAAATAATATATCTAAATCATTTGGCGATCATCGGGTGCTTGACGATATCAGTATTGTTTTCGAAAAAGGAAAAACCAACCTGATCATCGGTAAAAGTGGTTCAGGAAAGACGGTCTTGTTGAAATCCATCGTCGGGCTTCACGAAGTCGATGAAGGAAGTATTCTTTTTGATGACCGGGATTTTACCGGCATGAGTTTTAAACAGAAGAAGCATGTAAGGCAGGAGTTCGGCATGCTCTTCCAGGGTGCTGCCCTCTTTGATTCCTTCACTGTGGAGGAAAATGTGAGATTCCCTATGGACATGTTCACGCAGATGACTGCTGAAGAAAAGGTGGATCGAACTGATTTCTGCCTTCAAAGGGTTGATATGAGTAATGCAAATAAACTTTTCCCTGCCGAATTGAGTGGGGGCATGCGTAAGCGTGTAGGAATTGCCAGAGCGATTGCCCTGAATCCCAGGTACTTGTTTTGTGATGAACCCAACTCGGGACTCGACCCGCAAACGGCCATCAGGATAGACAAACTAATCAAGGATATTACCACAGAATTTAACATTACAACCATTGTAAATACCCACGATATGAACTCAGTGATGGAGATCGGAGACAAAGTTGTTTTCATTTATGAGGGGATCAAATGCTGGGAGGGTACCAGGGATGATATCCTGAATGCGGAGAATCAGTACCTGAATGATTTCGTTTTTGCTACAAATCTCGCCAAGACAGTGAAGCTAATTCAGCATGATAAGGGAGCAAAAGACTGAACAAGCATATACGGGAATCATCCTGGCTGGTGGACAAAGTTCGAGGATGGGAAAAGAAAAGGGGTTGATTCAATGGAAGGGGAAAACCCTTATTGAACATGCCATTGCGATACTTTCTCCAGTTTGTGAGCATATTTTCATAAGTGCTAATAATGATCATTTTGATTCATTCGGATATCCCGTCGTTGGAGATCTCTTTCCCGATTGTGGTCCCATGGGTGGTATTTTTTCTGCCCTTACTAAATCGGAGACCCTGAATAACATTGTAATTCCGTCTGATACGCCTTTTGTTACTCCTGCGTTATACCGATACTTAATCTCCCATGCAGGTTCTTTTGATGTTATTGTTCCGGTTGACCACGATTCATTTTACCAGCCACTTTGCGCCGTATATTCCAGATCTGTTTTGCCGGCCATGGAAACACAGATTAATGAACGCATCCTTGGATTCACCCCGCTTCTTTCCAAAGTTGATATAAAAACTGTGCACCTTGATTCAGCATTGGGTTTTTATAACAGTAACACATTTTATAATATAAACTCCCCTGCAGATCTTGAAGCCATCTCCTGATAGCATAATTCCTTTGTCTAATTCTCTTTCAAAGCTTGGAGCAGCCGACACCTTATGGGCGAAAGCTGCGGTGGTAGGTGGACTTTGGGCATCTTTCGAGATTGTGATCGGAAGTTTTCTTCACAATATGCATATCCCATTCTCAGGTTCTTTTCTGACTTTCATTGCTACTATTTTCATGATTTCATTCTACCAGCTCTGGCCTGAAAAAGGACTGATATGGCGGGCCGGACTAATATGTGCCCTGATGAAATCCATTTCTCCTTCAGCCATTATTCTGGGACCCATGACAGGAATATTCATGGAAGCCATCCTGGTCGACTTGTTCCTCAGGTTGATTGGCAACAACCCTGGTGGTTACCTGCTAGCTGGGGTTGCCAGCCAGCTTAGCGCATTATTGCATAAGATCGGAAGTCTTCTAATCCTTTATGGATTTGATATTATAAAGATCTATGAGAATATGTTCAGGTTTGCCATCAGACAATTCAAAAGCATAGATATTAGTCCCACGCAGGCCCTGCTGGGACTGGTCTTGATCTACGTAGCCATCGGGATCCTCGCGGCACTTCTGGCTACTTATATTGGAAAGGGAATAAACAGGGAAAGTAAGGATCATGTTTTACCAAAACCGAATGACCTTAAAGGCACCAACTGGGATACACCTTCAAGCGGGCAAAATTTCTACCTGCCCTTGCTAATTATTCATTTAATACTGCTTCCAGTATTCCTTTATGCATTTAATAAACTTGGACTTCAGCCCCTGATCATTGGGATATTTGTTATATATATTGTCTTTTGCCTTATCTGGTACAAACGCATTAAATACAGGCTGTTTAAGCCGGTATTCTGGATCCATTTGATTATCATCGGGCTTATGGCCGGAATTTTCTGGAAGTCCAATAATACCATACCAGATTCAAGCAGGTGGGAAGGCTGGGTCATGGGATTGAGCCTGATTATACGAGCTGTTCTTGTGGTAACGGGATTTTCAGCCTTGAGCACTGAATTACGTAATCCCAGCCTGAAATCATTGCTTTTTAAATTTCGATTCCATAAAATATACACTGCTTTGTCAATGGCATTCTCCGCCCTTCCTTTCATGATGGAGAGAGGTGTCTCCGGGAAAGACTTCCTGTTTCATCCCATCCGCGGCATCCGCTACCTGCTGGCAGATGCAGGATACTGGCTCTATGTTATACAGCAGCATGACGGCTGATGAACAGTGGCTTAAATAGCTTAATTTCAAGCTATTATCTTATATGAATTTCGGCGAGCTATAATTATATATCCATATGTAGTTATTTAGATATATTCTAAATTTATTTTTAATTAATTTCGCTTTCCCTAACAGGCTGCTTTACAAATTGATAAGATTTCTTAGATGACCAACAGACGACAGTTTATAAAGATCAGCTCCGCAAGCATAGGGGGATTGCTTCTTGGCGGAGGAATGGCTGCCGCTAACCGCTTCCTGGTTCCTGGAACTGATCCTGAAGAGCTCAGTCTCGACCTTACCCGTACCCCGACCTATTGTGAAATATGTTTCTGGAAATGTGCCGGTTGGGTCTACAAAACATCCGAAGGAAAAATCTGGAAAATCATTGGCAACGATGACGACCAGCATAGCAATGGCCGGTTTTGTCCCCGTGGAACAGGCGGCGTAGGGATGTATTTTGATGAGGACCGGCTGAAAACACCCCTGATACGAACCGAAGAAAGAGGATCACAATCATTCAGGGAGGCCAGTTGGGAAGAGGCATTTGATTATATCGCGGAGAAAATGAAAAGTATTGCCACCGAGCATGGCCCGGAGTGCATTGCGCTATTGACCCATGGTTCCGGAGGTGAGTATTTCGGCCATCTTCTGAAAGCGTTCGGATCCGGCAGTATTGCTGCTCCCTCTTATTCCCAATGCCGTGGCCCCAGAGAAGTCGCTTTCTTCTCAACCTTTGGTGAAGGCGTTATGAGTCCTGAACGAACTGATATCAGGGACACCAAATGCCTGGTTCTGATTGGATCACATATTGGAGAAAACATGCATAACGGGCAGGTGCAGGAAATGTCCGATGCCATAGATAAAGGGACCAGCATCATTACGGTCGATCCCCGGTTCTCTGTGGCAGCTGGTAAATCGAAGTACTGGCTCCCCATTAAACCTGCCACAGATCTGGCCTTGTTACTGGCCTGGATGCATGTACTGATCTATGAGGAAGGGTATGATAAGAACTATGTGGAAGAATATACCTTTGGGTTCGAGCAGCTGAAAGAACACGTTCGTAATATGACGCCTGAATGGGCTTATGGCATCACAACCATTGAACCGGACCTGATCCGGAAGTCAGCCCGTGAGATGGCAAATGCAGCTCCAGCTGTGATCGTGCATCCAGGGCGGCATGTAACCTGGTATGGTGATGACACCCAGCGGGAAAGGGCCATAGCCATGCTGAATGCCCTGCTCGGTTCATGGGGAAGAAGAGGAGGTTACTACAATCCTGAAAGCGTCACCATTCCCAAGTGGCCACATCCAGGATATCCTACACCCAGGCGTACCTGGAAAGATGCCTTCCCTGATAAGTATACACTGGCATCCTCTTCCCTGGCATCGGGCATCTGTGATGCTACCATTCCGGCTGTGAGTGAAGCATGTAATTTTAAGGGATGGATCGTAAACGGGACTAACCTGATCCATACCTTCCCTGATCAGAAAAATACCATTAATGCCATTCAGAACCTTGAACTGATGGTAGTGGTAGATACCATGCCCATGGATATTACTGGCTGGGCAGATGTAGTACTCCCGGAATGCACTTACCTGGAACGATATGACTCACTTCGGCACAGTCCGCATAGAAAGCCAGCCATCGCCCTGAGAATGCCCGCCACAGAGCCATTGTATAATACCAAGCCTGCCTGGTGGATGGCACAGGAACTGGCCAAAAAATTGGGACTGGAGGCATATTTCACCTGGAAGAATATGGAAGAATTGCTTGACTGGCAGTTAAAACAGCTGGATTCTTCACTGGATGAGATGCAAAGAATTGGTGTCAAGACTTATGAACGCAGCTGGGAGGATCTCTATATGACGGAAGGAGAAGAGCTTGAATTCCTGACAAATACAGGGAAAATTGAATTGTACAGTACGGAATTCCAGGAAGCAGGATTTGACCCCATGCCTGTCTTTACAGCGCATGAAGAACCACCGGAGGGTTATTACCGCCTTATCTATGGACGTGCGCCCATGCACACTTTCAGCCGCACCAGTAATAATCCAAACCTGACCGACCTGATGGATGAAAACAAGGTCTGGGTCAATCCCAAGGTGGCAAAACTTTGGGGTCTTGAACAAGACCAGATCGTATACCTGGAAAACCAGGATGGGGTCCGGTCAAAGTTTCCGATTAAGGTTAGGGTCACTGAGAGGATCCGTTGGGATTCGGTGTATATCGTACATGGTTTTGGTAATGACAACAAAAAACTTAGCAGATCCCATGGAAGAGGCGCCAGCGATGCTGACCTGATCACAAGGGTCCATATTGATCCAATCATGGGAGGAACCGGAATGCGTGGCAATTTCGTTACTTTCAAGTTTGAACCGGAACAAACCCTTGTGAGCTGATGAGATACGCAATGGCCATCGATACCAAAAAGTGTGTGGGATGCAGCGATTGTGTGGTTGCATGTCAAACTGAAAATCAAGTTCCCATTGGTTACTGCAGGGACTGGGTGGTTGAAATAGTCGACGGTACTTATCCCCAGTTGGAAATGGAGATCCGTTCAGAACGTTGCTGCCATTGTGAAAATGCTCCTTGCGTCAGGTGCTGTCCAACCGGGGCCAGCCATATCAGTGATGGTGGGGTCGTACTCGTAAAACCAAATAAATGCATTGGCTGCGGTGCATGCATTGCTTCTTGTCCCTATGATGCTCGCTACCCACATCCTGACGGGCATGTTGATAAATGCACCTTTTGCCTGCACCGGGTAAAACAGGGATTAGATCCGGCATGCGTTGCTGCCTGTCCAACCAAATGCATGTATTTCGGGGACCTTGACAACCCGAGATCTGATATATCCATGGTATTGAAAAAACGGAAGTGGAAAACACTGATACCAGAGGCTGGAACAAATCCCCAGTTGTATTATCTAATCTAAATTGGAACCTGACCGGGTATGAATGAAGTAACCATCATCAGCGGAAGAATGAATCCCAGGGTAGATCCTCACCTGGAGATCTGGCATTGGGAGATTCCTTTTTACCTTTTTATGGGTGGACTGGCAGCAGGAATATTATTTTTTGCAGCGATGTATGTTTTGTTAAATAAGGAGGAAAAATTTTCAGCAGCAGTCAGGGTCACTCCTCACCTTGCCCCTTTTGTACTTGTAATTGGACTGATCGCATTGCTGCTGGACCTGAACCACAAAGCTTATTTCTGGCAGCTGTATACCACCATCAGGCTGCAATCTCCCATGTCCTGGGGAGCCTGGGTACTGATGTTGATCACACCCATATCTTTTATCTGGTCAGCCATTCATATCCGGACCATCTTTCCCAAATGGGAATGGAAAGGAATCCTTAAAACCATTGAATCATTCCTGGTGAAACAAAAAAGGGCCATTGCCTGGATCATGCTTTTCTCCTCAGTGATCCTTGGTATTTATACAGGGATCCTTTTTTCGGCTTTCAATGCCCGGCCCCTGTGGAATACTTCTATTCTGGGACCGCTCTTCCTGGTTTCCGGACTTTCAACAGGTGCTGCCATGAATATTATGTTTTCGAAGGACCATACTGCCAGGTTGACATTTTCCAGGATAGACCTGATGCTGATCGGGATAGAATTGTTCCTGATCATACATATGTTCATGGGCTTCCTGGCGAGCACACAGGTGCAGATTGATGCTGCCGAATTATTCCTGGGGGGATCCTATACAGCTGTTTTCTGGGTTCTGGTTGTTGGCATGGGACTAATCCTTCCTGCCATCCTTGAAATCCTGGAGCTCAAGAAATATAAAATACCCGTTTTTATTCCAGCGGGACTGGTACTTATCGGCGGATTGATGCTTCGTTTCATCATTGCCTATGCCGGTCAGGAAAGTCGCTGGCTATATTGACATAATACAATCTTGAATTGGGAAAAATGGAAAAAGAAATGAAAGAAAATC
>RCNC010002443.1_pt1 | contig 12402 bp, 9 predicted proteins | sample 2041301 | NCBI WGS metagenome assembly RCNC01 (sample SAMN09708231, study PRJNA481090) | Marine sediment metagenome, whole genome shotgun sequencing project. | biome: marine sediment; feature: ocean; material: sediment; isolation source: Sewage treatment plant 13A marine sediment (STP13A) ... | reverse complement strand
CAATTCGCCACTCAGGTACTTTGTTTCTTTGGTACTCTGTCACTAAAAGTAAATCCTTCGCGTCCTTGGCGTCTTAGCGGTTAATGCTGTTCATATTGATCGGATAACCATCTGCTGTCAGGGTATCAACGACCGCTCCTTTAATATATTGAAAAGCTGTTCAGCCTTATCTGCGGTGTTGCCCTCCAGGAAAACAGCATCCCGCGATTTTTCGGGCAGGGCCACTCCCACCAGTGCCTGGGGAGCTGATGCATCATCCCACCCATCGACCGACACAATCTCCAAATCCCGGTTATTGGCCCGCAAAAGCTTGGATAGGGCGGGGTAGCGGGGGGTATTGATACCGGTCTGTATCGTGAGCAGCGCCGGAAGGCCTATGTTGCCCACCTCCCTGCTCCCCCCTTCCACTTCACGTTCCACATAGATCTTTTTTTCGTCTGCCGCCAATTCAGCATGGATGGTGCTGCTGATACAGGCAACGTCAAGATGAGCGGCCAGAAGCGGCCCGACCTGCCCCTGCATCAGGTCTTCGGACATGGCCCCGGTCAAAATCAGATCATAGGCTTTTCCCTTTGCATAAGCCGCGATAGCACCCGCCGTCGTAAAGGCATCCACATACCCGTCCCCCGTGGTCAGGATGTGAACCCCGTTGTCAGCCCCCATGCCCATGGACCGGCGGACAACAGCCTCCGCACGTTCAGGCCCCAGGGTAATGACATCGATGACAGTGCCCGGGATGGCCTCTTTGATCAGAACCGCCTCCTCAACAGCGCACTCGTCAAACCGGTTCATGCGGTACTCTGCAACCCCGCGAATCTGAACCCATTCGGCGGTTTCGTCAATGCTGATCTGCGCCTCGGCCTCCGGCACCTGTTTTACACAAACGAGTATTTTCATACCTGAATCCTGCATAAAATTTGATAATACTAAATTATAGTTTGTTTTCAGCTACTCCGTGGAGCGGCTGAAAACAAACTAAAGCACACAAAAGATTTTCCTGCCCGTTCGGGCAGGAAAATCTTTTGTTACCAGTCGTAATCTTCCCGTTCAATAATCGTTGCCACACCCTGGCCACCGCCAACGCAGGCATTGGCGCAACCATAGCGCCCGCCTTTCTCGTTGAGGATACGCGCCAGCGTGCCGGTCAACCGCGCGCCGGTGGCCCCCAGGGGATGACCGATGGCAGTCCCGCCGCCCATGACATTGACGGTGTCCGGATCCAGGCCCAGGGCCTTGATGCAGTTCAGGGCCACAATAGCGAAGGCCTCGTTGATCTCCCAGAAATCGATGTCTGACGCCTTCAGGCCGGCTTTATCCAGCGCTTTTTCAGATGCTGGTACAGGTCCATGCCCCATGATGGTGGGGTCTACCCCGGCAAACCCGATGGAACGGATGGTGGCCAGGGGCTTGATGCCTTTCTTTTTGGCCGTCTCTTTGGACATCAGAATCATGGAAGTTGCCGCAGCATTCAGCGGCGAAGAAATGCCGGCTGTAATCACACCGTCCTTCTTGAAGGCCGGTCTCAGCTGGGAAAGTCCTTCCAGGGTCGTCTCCGCCCTGACTGCTTGGTCCTTATCCACGGTCATGACCGTCCCGTCGGCCTGTTCAGCCTCGATGGGCAGGATCTCGTCCTTGAAAAAACCTTCTTCCTGGGCCTGGGCTGCCAACTGGTGGGAACGCACGCCCCATTTGTCCATGTCTTCTTTGGTGAAATCGTTCTGGGCAAACAGCTTTTCCGCTGTCAACCCCATGTTCATGCTGGTCATTAAATCCCAGTGCTGGTATTCCGGTGCCATAAACAAACTCATGTTCGGTTTTATGGCGCCACGGTCGATGAGGGGACCGCCCATGGGTACCCGGGTCATGTGTTCCATGCCGCCCACCATGACGATGTCGGCGAAATCCATGGCAATTTCCATGAAGCCGATGTGAATGCCAGCCATGGCGGATCCGCACTGCTGGTCCACTGATTTGGCAGCAATAGTTTCCGGCAGATTGGCCAGAAACAACGGAAATCGGCCGCCAAAGGAGAATTGTTCGGAAACGCCTGTGGCGCAGCCCACGATGAAATCATCGATCTCCTTGGCATCGATCCCGGTCCTTTTGATGGTTTCCGGCAGGAGTTTTCCCAAAAGCTCATCCGATCGCATTTTACAGAACCAGTCCCGAGAAGGGTCATTGGGTCTTGACCTGGATTGAGCTGTTCTCAGATATCCGACAATTACGACTTCTTTCATAGCTTACCTCCTGAATTTTGTGTTTCGTATTTTGTTAGTTATTATAGAATTTATTTCCAGTGGCAGCCATCTCCTTGATCATGTCAGCCGGTCTGAAATGGACCCCGTAAGCCTTTTCCAGCTCCACCAGCTTGTCGTAAACCTTGGCAAATCCCCATTTGTCGGCATAGCGTAAAATGCCGCCGCGAAAGGGCGGAAACCCGGTTCCGTAAATCATGGCCAGGTCCATGTCCTGGGGCCGATCACAGATGCCTTCCTCCATCATGTAGGCTGCCTCGTTGATGGCGTTGGCCAGCATCAGGTCGACAATCTCCTGCTCAGGCATTTCCTTGGGAATAACATTGTTGTCCGTGTAGTACTGCTCCACGACAGCCGCCACCTTGGGGTTGGGCATTGGTGCACCACCGCTGTAGTCCATGTAGCCAGCCCCGGTCTTGCGGCCGTAGTCCCCGATCTGATAGATTGCCTCTGTCAACGGATGCACTGCGTAGCGTTCGCCCATTTTTTTCTCGAAGGTTTTGTTGACATGATAATTGATGTCGATACCGGTGAGGTCGGCTAAAGTGGACGGCCCCATGGGCATGCCGAAATTGAGCATGGCCTGCTCCACGACAGCGCCGCTGACACCGTCCGCGCTGAGATAAACTGCCCCGCCCATCAGGCCACCCAGCTGACGGGAAACGTAAAAGCCCGGTCCGTCGTTAACCACGATGGGGACCTTTTTGATGGCCCGGCCAAAGGCCACACTGGTGGACAGGGTTTCATCCGAGGTCTTTTCGGCGCAAATGATCTCCAGAAGCTGCATGCGGTGGGCGGGATTGAAAAAGTGCAGACCGATCATGCGTCCCGGATCTGCAAGGATGGTGGCCATTTCCGTGATGGGTAGCGCGGATGTGTTGGTAGCAAAAACCGTGTGCGCCGGACAGATGCCCTCAAGCTGCTTCCAGATATCCTGCTTGACCGGCATGTCCTCCAGAACAGCTTCGATGACCAGGTCCACGTCACCCAAAGCTTTCAGGTCCGTGGTGGTGGTGAACTGGTTTTCCAGCATGGCATCCAGATCCTGCTGTTTCATTTTTCTTTTCTTGATGGGAAAGGCGAAGGTCTTTTTCACGGCACCCACACCTTTTTCCAGGGCCGCGTCGTTGATGTCCCAGAGAATGGTCTGGTAACCGCCCTTCAAAAGCAGGTTGACGATGCCTGACCCCATGACACCACCGCCCAGCATGGCCACCTTTTTGACCCTGGCCGGTTTGACATCCTTGATTCTGGGGAGCCGTCCGGCAGCCCGCGTGTTCAGAAACATGCCTATGAGGTTTTTGGCCACATCCGACACCGCACAATCGGCAAAGAGGTCGACTTCGCGCTCAAGGTCGACGTCGATGTCGTAGCTCAGGCCCTTGTCAATAGCTTCCACCGCCTTCATGGGGGCAATATAGCCCTTGGACTGGGCACCGGTCATGGCCTTTGTGAAGTCCATCATGGCTTTTTTTTCTGCGGCGCTGGGGATCCAGAAGTTCTGGTTGCGGGTCATCTTTGCCTTGATGTTCAGCTCCCCGGTAATAAAGCGGCGCGCGGCAGCCACGGCCAAGTCCACCAGATTGTCAGCCTCGACCACTTGATCCACCAGACCCCACATGTGCGCCTTTTCCGCCTTGATGGGCTTGCCCATGGTGATCATTTCAAGGGCATAGCGCAGACCGATCAAGCGGGGCAGGCGCTGGGTACCGCCACCCCCGGGGATCAGTCCAATTTGCACCTCGGGTTGCCCCAGGTTGACGCCTTTCACCGCAACCCTGTATTGACAGCCCATGGCGATTTCCAGACCGCCGCCGAGGCAGTTCCCGTTGATGGCGGCCACCACCGGTTTGGTCCCGGTTTCGATGCTGCTGATGAAACGCGTACCCTCTAGAGCAGGCCCTAGTATGTCCTCCTTGGTCTTCACGCCCAAAACCTGGGTGATGTCTGCCCCGGCGATAAAGTTCTTACCGCTACCGGTAATCACAATGGCCTGGATGGCATCATCTCCATAGGCTTCTGAAAAGGCCTGGGCCAGTTCCTTGATAAAATAATCGGAAAGCTGGTTCACCGGCGGGTTGTTCATGAAGAACACGCCGACCCCATCCTTGATCTCCACCTTAATGGTTTTAAAGTCCGTTTTCATGGCTGACTCCTTTTTTAAATAAATTTTCCTGCCTTACATCCGTTATAGAAAAAATATCTAACCGCTTTCAAACATGCATATTTGTGTCCTTTATGGTTCTGGTTTATCCTGATTAGGTTCTCATCCAATCCGGGCGAATTGGAACAAAACCTATCATCACGAAATCACGAAAGATTGAAACCACGAAAAAGCAATGAATGGACATCCCCATATCACACTGTCGGGGGTCAAATATCATTAACATTGCCCCCCACCCTACCATCTCCCACTGAGAGGGAATTGGCAGGGAATAATCAACTAAGATTTCGTGCTTTCGTGATTATTTTTTCGCGGTTTTTTCCAGCTCCTCCTGGCGCAGAACCTTGCGCAGGATCTTACCCACGGCCGACTTGGGCAGTTCCTCCCTGAATTCGATAATTTTGGGCGCCTTGTAGGCGGCCAGCTTTTCCCGGCAAAATTCGATGATCTCTTCGCTGGTGACGGTTTCTCCCGGTTTGACCACTACAAACGCCTTGACGGTCTCCCCCCGGTATTCATCGGGAACGCCAACGGAAACAGCATCCGCCACCTTGGGATGCTCGAACAGGACTTCGTCGATTTCCCTGGGATAAACATTGTAGCCGCCGGCAATGATCATGTCTTTTTTACGATCCACAATGGCAAAGTAATCGTCTTCATCCTGTACAACCACATCACCCGTGTACAACCAGCCATCCTTAAGCTGCCCGGCTGTCTCTTCGGGATTGTTCCAGTATCCCTGCATAATCAGCGGGCTCTTGATGATCAATTCGCCGGGTTCGCCCTTGGGGACCTCCTCAATTCCGTTTTCCAAATCCACCAGCTTCACGTCCGTGTCCGGGAACGGGATGCCGATGCTGCCGGCCTTGCTCATGCCCAGCAGCGGGTTGCCAATCCCCATGGAAGTGGTCTCGCTCATGCCCCATCCCTCGCCGTAGTTGATGCCCATGTCCTGGGCTTGCTCGATCAGTTCCAGGGGCATGGGACCGCCGCCGGAGTTGAAAAGCCCTAATTTTTTACCAAGCTCCAATTCAGATGCCCGGGGGTGGTTGATGATGGCGTTGATCATGGTCGGCACGGCCGGAAAAAAGGTGATCTGATTGAAGCCTTCAAGAATGCCCATGATTTCATCCAGCTCAAAACGGGGGGCGATGATCTGGGTGGCGCAGTTGAACATACCCCAGTTGAGCACGACAACGGTTCCGTAAACATGAAAATAGGGCAGCACGGCCATGACGCTCCGTTTTTCAGGCGGGATGAGGCCGGTGGTGGCCGACCCCCACAGGGTGCATTGCATGGTGGCCGCCACCAGGTTGGCATGGGTCAGCACGGCGCCCTTGGGCAGACCGGTTGTTCCGCCGGTGAACTGAATCAGGGCGGGGTCGTTTACGGACATCTCGACCTTGGGAAGTGTCGTGCTGGTGGATGCTTCCAGCATGGTTGAAAAATGAAGCCAGCCTTCCTCCAGCTCCAGTTCTGCGGGCGTGCTCTGCCCGAATCCATCGATATAATCTGTCACCCGGGTAACGATGACACGGGCAATTTCCACTTCCTGGCACAACGCCCGGATGTTGGGAAGCACCATGTCGAAAGTGATCAGGGTCGACACCGTGGTGTTCGTGGTGAGGCCTTTCAATTCATCGACGGTGTACATGGGATTGAGGTTGACGACGATAGCCCCGAGATACAGCACTGCATAGTAAGAAATGATATACTGGGGACAATTGGGCAGCTGGATGCCGACGCGGTCCCCTTTTCTGACACCGGCTTCACCAAGGGCATGCGCCATTCTCAGGATCTGGTTGCGCAGCTCCCAAAAGGTTAGCTCCGAACCGAAGAAATGGGTCGCTGGTTTGTCCGGAAAAGCATTCACGGATACGCCAAGCAGTTCGTGGGCCATGAGTCTAGGATAGCGGATGGTTTCAGGAACGTTCCAGTCATAGTGTCGTTGCCAGGGTCTTAATTGCATGTTTGCTCCTCCTGCGGTGTTCGATGTTGGGGGGCTGGCTGTTGGTGAAATGCACCCCGTCCCCAGCAGGGATAAATCCCTGCACTACATTGTTGATTCTAAAAATGGGTGTGTAGTCCTAAGCTTCAGCCCTTCAGAACCTCCGCCACCGACCACTCTCTCACCCTCTTACCTTCTATTGTTCCCGTTCTCCGGCCCTCTGGCCTCTTTAGAGCCCCCCAAATGCCGCCTCTGATATCTCCACTGCAGCGTTGGATCCGTCCATGATGGCATCCATCTTCCCACAGGCAACCGGTATGACGGTCTGAATGAAAAATTCAGCTGATTTTAGCTGGCCTTCATAAAAATTGACATCCTTTTTCTTGGCTCCGTTGTTCAATTTTTCCGCAGCAATGGATGCGCGCCACAACAGCATCCAGGCCATGATCACGTCACCCATGGTTTCCAGAAAGGGAAAAGCATGGGCAAATGCGGTTTTAAACTCCGGCGATACGCCTTTTTTACCCAGGTGCATGGCCGTCTCCCCCAACCGGTTCAAAGCTTTTTCCAGTTTGTCAGCCAACATTTCCAGCCCTTGGGCTTCCCGCGCCCGCGCGATTGTTTTCTGAATCTCGCCCATGAAGTCCATAAACACCTTGCCCTCGTTCATACCCAGCTTGCGCCCTAAAAGATCCATGGCCTGAATCCCGTCCGTACCCTCATAAATTGACGCAATCTTGCAGTCCCTGGCCAGCTGTTCGATGGGGTATTCCCGGGTGTAGCCGTAACCGCCATAAACCTGCATGGCCTGAATGCAGACATCAAACCCCCGCTGGGCGCAGTAGGCCTTGACCAACGGCGTCAACAGATCGGCCAGGCCCTGGTATAGGTCTCTTTCCTCCTCACTGGCCGCAATTTCCAGCCGGTCAAAAAGGGCTGCCACGTAGTAGACAAAACTGCGCATCCCCTCAACGTGAGACTTCATCCAGAGCAGCATGCGCCGCACATCCGGATGGCGAATAATTGGTACCTGGGGCGCTTCCTTGTCCTCCAGGTTATCCATGTCCCTGCCCTGAAGCCTTTCCCGGGCATAATTCACGGCGTAGAGATAGGCGGTCGTGGCATGGTTGAACCCCTGAAATCCGACCCCCAGGCGGGCTTCGTTCATCATGTGAAACATGATGCGCATGCCCTTGTTTTCCTCACCCAAAAGAAGCCCCCGGCAGCCGCCCTTGCTGCCCAGGGATATACTGCAGGTGGCGGAAGCATGGATGCCCATCTTTTCCTCTATCCCGGTGCAGACCACGTCATTGGACTCTCCCAGGCTGCCGTCCGTATTCACCCATACCTTGGGCACCAGAAAAATGGAAATGCCTTTTGTCCCGGCAGGAGCCCCCTCGATGCGCGCCAATACAGGATGGATGATATTGTCGGCCAGATCATGGTCTCCATTGGTGATGAAAATCTTGTCCCCTTTGATGGTGTAGGTGCCGTCGGGGTTTTTTTCAGCCGAAGTAGTGAGGGCGCCCACATCCGATCCAGCACTGGACTCGGTCAGCAGCATGGTCCCGCCCCAGACGCCGGTATACAATTTTTCCAGAAACAGATTTTTCAGCTCTTCCGTACCAAAAAGCTCTACCATTTTTCCTGTGCCATGACCCATCCGGGCGTAATTCATCAGGGCGTAATTTCCGCCGGTGATATATTCGCTGGCTGCCAGATCTATAATATGGGGCAGGCCTTGTCCGCCGACCTCGGGATCCTCGGTCAGGGACGTCCACTCGTTTTCAATGATCAGTTTATGCGGGCGGTGAAAACAATCAGGCACCTTGACCTGACCCTTTTCAAATTTCAATCCGATTTTATCCCCTTCGGCGTAGGTGGGCAGAAGCTCCTTGATGGCAAAACTGCGGGCTTCGGAAATAATCATGTCAAACATCTTGCGGTTCAAATCCGCATATTTGTCGCATTCAATCAAGGCTTCTGTGTCCATCTGTTCATACAGAGCAAATTCAATATCACGACGATCTGCAATTACCTGTGCCATGGTTTACTCTCCTACATTTCTAGGTTTGTTTGATATTTTCTTCCAGACAACCTGGAATTCACTATTAATACAAAGAATTCAAGGAGCCTCTTTTTCAACAATGCCGCACAACTTCTTGGCCGCCCGCTTTTTCGCCTCCATGTTCACTTTTCTGGAAATCATGATGCGCTGGGCCTGGGGTGACCCGGCGCCGTGCATGGATTCCGTCAGATAACCCACCGCAGCCGTGCCCAGGGTCAGATTTTCGATCAGCCGCAGGATGCGCCTACGGTGTTCGGTCGGCACATCGGGATGGGTCCGATAATATTTCTCGAGCCACGCACTTATTTCCGGAGCATTGAAATCCTTCTCACTGGGAAGCGTCACCATCAGCCCGCCGGCAATATCCTGTGCCAGCCTTGAAATCTCATATGGTAGCCGGGTGACATTATGTTTGTGAATATTGGCCAGCAGCGTGTTCACCGAAAAGGTACCGCTGGGTTCCTGGTGACCTTCGGATGCACAGGCAATACAGCCACAATAGAGGGTTTCATTCAGATGGTTCATCTCGACGATTTTGTCCTTAACATGGGAAGCCTGGTCTGCCCGGTTGAATTCCGCAATGGTCTGGGAGGCACCGATCAGGACGTCCCCCACCCCGACCTTGCAGGCGTAGCTCTGGCGATGGTACCCGGCAAACACTTCCACCAGCTGACCGGCGAACTCATTTTCCCGGCACATGAAAACCCGCTCCCAGGGCACGAATACGTTTTCGAACACTACCAGCGCCTCGTGGCCGCCAAAAAAGATGTTACCCCGATCAATTTCCCCATCCTCCAGTTTACGGGTATCGCACGACTGACGCCCCATAATGTAATAGATACCCTGGGCATCGCTGGGCATCGCAAATGAAACCGCATAGTCCCTGTCGGCCTCCCCCATGGCCATGGTGGGCATGACGATGACCTCGTGGGAATTGACGGCCCCGGTTTGATGCGCCTTGGCGCCCTTGACCACAATGCCGTCCTCCCGTTCCTCAACGATGTGAAGATACAGGTCAGGATCGGCCTGTTTGTGGGGAGGAAGGCTTCTGTCCCCCTTGGGGTCTGTCATGGCACCGTCACAGGTAAAATCGTTTTCCTGGACATATTCGAGATACTTCAGAAAGCGCTGGTTGTACTGGCTGCCGCATTGTTGATCGATATTGTAGGTCACGATGGAGAGCGCATTCAGCGCATCCATGCCCACACACCGCTGAAAACAACAGCCCGTTTCCCGGCCCAGCAGTCGGCCCATTTTGCTTTTTTTGACCAGGTCGCCAACACTCTGATGGATATGGGTAAAGCGATTGATGCGTTTGCCGGTGAGATGAGATGTGGCGGTCATCAGGTCTTCGTGTTCAGGCATATGCGCCAGTTCATAGGTCTTGGCAACCGCCTGCATGGACGGCCTTATGATCGGATCGTCCACTACATTGGTCAGACGTTCACCAAACATGTAGACAATCAAATTCAGCTTGCGCAGGCTCGCCTCATATTGTGCTGCAGTCATCATTGTCATGGTCTTTCCCTCTTTTATAAATCCCCGTGCTGTGGGACTTTTAAGGCCCTAGGCGGTGTGTCTCAAATCGTTAATGTGCATGGCATATTCATGCTTTTTTTACAAGATTATTGATTTATAGACCCTAAATATGTAGTCTTCCGTTTCCAGCATATTTCATGCAGATGGGCATTTAAACTGGATTTACAGAGAATAAAATCCATCTACACTTAAACGGGAGGTTACCATGATCGTCGTTGCCAAATTAAAAGCCAAAAAGGTGCTGAAGAAGAGATGGAAAAAGTGCTGCGTGATGCAGTCCAGAAGGTCGCATCCGAAGAAGGGACACTGACCTATACGCTTCACCGTTCCCAATCCGACCCTTGCGAATTCCTGTTTTATGAAAAATATACGGATGGGGAGGCACTTCAGGCCCACAGCACTACCCCTTATTTCAAAGCCATGTTTGCCGCCCTAAAGGACCTGGTAGACGGTCCTGCCGATATCGGAATGTACGAGGAGCTAGCTGCATTGAACCGATAGTTCTCTATGAGTCAAAAAACGTGGACCCAAGTGAAATGTCTGGCACTTTTGTTGGGACACCAAAGGACAGGACACCAAATAGGAGATGTTCTCTTTTTTTTTGGGCACTCTTGCTGTCCCTCCTCGGCCTGTTACTCTATCCGCCCTTTGGTGTTGCCGATGAGCTTTCAACCAATGGCACGGACCAGACAGAATCCACTGAAAAAAAAGACCCGACAGCATATGACCCCTTTGCCGGGATGGAAGCGGATGGCCGGATTCCCAAAAAGGACCTGCCGGATGACATAAAAAATCCTGGCCGCTGGCGCTATATCCCGGAGGGCAGAATCAAGCCGGGTGATGTTCTGGATCGGCTCTTTGTCAGCAGCTTCATTACACCTATCGTGTTTTACGACCAGGAAGTGGGTGCAGGCGGCGGGGTCGCCATGACGGACATCGATTTCCGGCAACAGCGCAGGCGTGAGTTTGCCGGCATCTTTCTGTCCTACACCACCGAAGGGCAGCAACGTTACGCAATGGTGTGGCAGCGATGGCTCAACCACCGTGAAATAGAGGGTGGAGGAATCGCCTTTGAAGAAAGAAGTTTCCTGCGCGGTCGGGGTGGATATGCCAAAACATTGACGGTCCGATTTTTTGGATTGGGACCGGACACATCAGCCGATAATGAAACCAGCTATACGGATGAAGCTGCTTACGGGGGCTTCTTAATCCAGCAGTCATTTCCCGAGCCCGGCGACAACGCGGTTTACAAACTGGGCGTAAACGCTGAACATCACAATCTTTCCCAGGGTTATGTCAGCAGCGTCCCCTCAACAGATGAAGAATACCCGCTTCTTTTCAATTCCAGCGATGACTACGATATGCTCACCCTGAACGGCATGCTGCGGTATGACACGCGGGACAGCCAGCATTCCCCTTACAAAGGCGGGCTTATCGAACTGAACATCGACGGCATTCCCTTGCAGAGCGGCGACGGTGCTGCTGCCACCTCCTCCCTGGAAGGAAACTGGGCCTTCAAGGTGCCCGGACTGTTCCATGATAGCGGCGATAACCTTGAAGAACACCCCCCCACCGATGCTTTCGCCCTGGATGCTTTCATCAATGCAACCCATGGTGATTTGCCGTTTTGGGCGTTGCCCACCTTAGGGGGCCGGAATACGTTGAGGGGTTACATTCAGAACCGCTTCACGGACAAGGCTGCCTGGCATGCCACCGGTGAATACCGCATCTGGGTGATACCCAGGGGCTTCAGGGTAACCAATGCCATCAGGGTCGAACGGGTTGGACTTGCCGCATTTTACGACATCGGAACAGTGGGTGACACCGTTGACGACCTCTTTTCCAGCACTGTCCACGACAGCTACGGCATCAGCTTCCGTTTCTCCCTGGAGCGCACCGCACTTTTCAGGGCCGACATGGGCTTCTCTGACGAGGGGATGAATTTCACCTTTGCCTACGGGCTACCATTCTGATCCAGCTAAAAGGGTTCGGCCAGACGTTTGATTAAGGACCAATCCTTTGCATCCATGGTGTCTACGCCGCCACCCGGTCGGTTTCATGACCTGTTGCCAGCCTCTCCTCTTTCCGTGACGCAGTAGATGCCTTTCCCGGCCATGGCGGGGCCGAAACACTGGTTGTCGGACAGGCATGCTGCTTTAGCGTGATCACCCGACTTCCACCGGTTGATCAGATCGGGTTCCCGGATGAAAGGACGGCTCATAGATATATAGTCAACCGTACCTGCCGACACAATGCGCTCAGCCACCTGCAGGGACCGATTGCCACCCACCAGGATCAGAGGCACGTCAACCTTCTCTCTGAACTTACCAGCTTCGGTCTGAAAATAAGCCTCCTTCTCCTCGGTGTGGATGCCCATTCTGGAGGGACTCATCTTCGGATTGATGAACAGGCCGCCGCTCACCTCGAT
>RCNC010002442.1_pt1 | contig 12403 bp, 10 predicted proteins | sample 2041301 | NCBI WGS metagenome assembly RCNC01 (sample SAMN09708231, study PRJNA481090) | Marine sediment metagenome, whole genome shotgun sequencing project. | biome: marine sediment; feature: ocean; material: sediment; isolation source: Sewage treatment plant 13A marine sediment (STP13A) ... | reverse complement strand
TACGGATAAATCAACGTTGCCCCGTAGCCGATCAGGCACGCGAAATGGTGTGGATCACGGGCAACACCCGTTTCTACAATGATGTTCACATCGCAACGCAGTCCCTTGCGCACGAGATGATGGTGTACTGCACCCGTCGCCAACAAGGCGTGCACCGGCAACTTGCCCTGCTCCAGGTAACGATCACTGAGTAACAGGATCAGCTTACCGTCGCCAACTGCCTTGACGGCCTGAACGCAAATCTGTTCAAGCGCTGCGGGCAAAGACAGCGACTCATCGACATTGAGGTCAATGAAGCTGTGGTTGTTGCCGTGCATGTCTTCGCTTAAGAGCTGTCGCAACTTGCGCTGCGACAAGATTGGCGAATTTATGCAGATTTGCTCAGCGTGCTCCGGCCCGATATCGAACAAGCTCGATTCACGACCGATGTTTGTTTGCAGCGACATCACAATGCGCTCGCGCAGGGAGTCGATCGGTGGATTTGTAACCTGAGCGAACTGTTGCCGGAAATAGTCGAACGGCGAACGTATCTTCTTCGACAAGACCGCCATCGGCGTGTCATCGCCCATCGAGCCCACTGCTTCCTGTGCAGTCTTGGCCAGTACCGCAACAATATCGTTCAATTCTTCGCGAGACAGGTTGAACATCTTCTGATAGCTGGCAAGCGTGTCGGGATCCATCGGCTCGGCGGTCGTGTGGGTGTCCACCAACTCGGAATCCAGATAACGCACGCCCCTTTTAAGCCACTTCTTGTAAGGGGCGCGTGTTTTCAGAATGTCATGAATGTCATCATTTTCGAGCACGACACCGTTAACCAGGTCGACCGCGAGCATCTGGCCCGGGCCAAGGCGTCCTTTGGTGAGCACGTCCTTTTCATCGTAGTCGTACACGCCAATTTCGGACGCGACGGTGAGATGCCGATCTTTGGTAATAACGAAACGCGCCGGACGCAATCCATTCCTGTCGAGGCAACAGGCCGCATAGCGGCCATCCGTCAGTACGATGCCGGCAGGTCCGTCCCAGGGCTCCATCTGACTGTCATAGAATTCGTAAAACGCACGCACATCCGGATCGATGTCATCAACGCTCTGCCAGGCCGGCGGCAGCAAGATACGCATAGCCTGCAACACGTCCATGCCGCCGGCGCGCATGACTTCCAGCATGTTGTCGAGGCTGGACGAGTCAGAACCGGTCAGTGAAATGATCGGGTCGAGGTCGGATATGTCATCCAGCTTGTCCGAAATAAAGTTTTTTGCACGCGCCTGTGCCCAGTTGCGATTGCCCTGAATCGTGTTGATCTCGCCGTTATGCGCCAGGAACCGAAAGGGCTGCGCCAGCCGCCATTGCGGCATCGTGTTAGTGGAAAAACGCTGATGGAACAAGCACACCGAAGACTCGAGCCGCGGGTCGCGAAGATCCGGGTAGAAATCGGGCAAAACGCCCGGCATGACCATGCCTTTGTAGCTGATCGTGACCGACGAAAGGCTCGCTATATAGGTTTCGACATCAGTGATTCGGTTTTCGGCTCGTCGGCGCGCGAGAAACAGACGTCGATTGAACGGACCACGAGACATGCCGGCCGGCGCACTAACAAACACTTGTTCTATTTGCGGTAATGTTCGCAACGCCTGCTCGCCGCATGCAGAAGGGTCAGTCGGTACAACGCGCCATCCAGCAATCTCAAGGCCAACTTCTGCGACCGCTGTTTCGATTGCTTTGCGTGCTGTTGCGGCCTGTGTCGAATCCTGGCTGAGGAACACTGTGCCGGCAGCAAACCGGACACCAAGCTGCATTCCCTGCTCTTCGGCAACCGCCCTCAGGAAGCGTTCGGGGAGCTTGATAAGCAAGCCGCAGCCGTCACCTGTCTTGCCATCAGCAGCAACGGCGCCGCGATGCGTAAGACGGGCAAGTGCGGAGATCGCCGTTTCGACGACCCAGTGGCTCGGCATATCATCGAGATTCGCAATCAGTCCAAAACCGCAACTGTCGCGCTCGAAAGCCGGGTCATACAGACCTTGTGCAATTCGCTCGGTCATTGACGCCCTGAGGATCACGCTATTCGCGCGCCCCGCTGAGTTTCTCGTTGAGGTGGCACACCAGGTGCCGGGTTGGGCTGCAAGCAGGAAACCGCCGTAGCTGCCCGAGCGAAATAGTATAGGTCACGATGGCTGGCAACGGCCAATGCACTGCAGCAAAAAGGCTGGATAGGCCGAATTTCCGGCGTTCAGGCGCTATTGGAGGGGGGAATCAGATGCCGCAAATTTGGTTGCGCGCGTAACCAAAAGCATCCGCAATTTACCGCGCGACCCTCGAATGTGATGCTTGCAAGTGAATTTCACCCGTCGACCTGAAGCTCACCGGTTTTACGAACGGTAGGTCGATAACCAGCTCCCCGGCAAGTGCATACGGTATCTCGCCGCGAACACCGTCGCGAATAACGTAAAGAAGTTGCGGTGCGGTTTTCAGTAAGTTCAGCTGAACGCTTATCGCGAACTCACCATCACCCTGCGCGGGAATGACAAACTTCGCTGCTGTCTCACCATTTGCAAAGCCGTGCCCATCCAGTTCAATGCCATACGACACTTCGCGCACCGGAATCGGGAAAGGGTTGGGGTTAACAACATCAAAACCGAGCAGAAAGGTCTGTCCCGAGAAGCCCAGATCCGTCACCGTCACGTTTCTCAGACTAACACCCGGCGCACTGATAACCGTCTCCATACTGGCGCACGCTGTTAACACAAAGGCCATTGCTATCAGGCTCATGTCTCGTAATACGTTTCGTCGGATCATCACTCCCTCCCGCCTTGCCTAATACACGTCGTTGCCGAGCCCGCCCCAGCGCGCAGCGATCAACAACCAGTCGTCACCGTCGCGGACAAGTTCCAATTCGAACCGGTACGCGTCTGCGCTGAAGCCCAGCGCATTATCATTCGATCCGGCCATGCCGACCTGCAGCGCAAGCTCCGCGGCCGAGTCGTCAATCACATCGAGCTCATCAACGTGCGTAATCAATACCACTTTTTCCTGACGCAGAAAATAGAACCGCAGCATTTTGCCGATATCTTCGCGGCTATTGCCGCGCGAGTCCGTGTACGCCGGCGAGATCATATCCTGCAAAGAGCTCCTGTCTTTGGCCTCAGCGGCCTCGTGTCCGGCGGCTACCCACGCACGGATCGCCTCTTCAGGGCCTTCTTCGGGCCCACCACAGGCCGACGCAAGCAGGAAAACCAGTCCTGCGGCAACGAATTGAGCTCTGCGAGCGGTGAATCCAGCCATCATCTGCTAAAGTTTACGGAGATATGGGGTCATAAATGGCCCTGACGGCCCAAATCGTGACCTGGGTCGCATTTTGTACGCGCCGCCGCGTCACAAAGTGTGGTCTCGCAACGTCACCACGAACCCTGGAAATATTGCCATGTCGGTAAAATTACTCAGCGAGCGCATGAATGCGACCATTACCGATGAAGACCAACTGCGCATCGATGCGATTCTTGCTTTCTGGTTCAAGGAGCACGAGCTCTCGGCACCGCAAATCGACCATCGTATGGACATCTGGTTCGGTGAAGACGAAGTCTTCGATCACGAATGCAAAAAGATGTTCTCTGCAGACGTCGACAGAGCCAGCGAAGGCCAACTCGATCACTGGGCGCTCGAAGCCGAAGGACGGCTGGCTCTCATCCTGTTGCTCGACCAGTTTCGCCGCAACATTTACCGCGGCACGGCCGAGGTGTTCGCACTGGATAAGGCAGCGTTGAAACTTTGCATTGAAGGCGCGCTGCAGAAACAGGACAAGAGCCTAACACCGATTCAGCGTGCATTCTTTTACATGCCCTTACAACATACGGAATCGTTAAGGGTGCAGACGAAGTCTGTACAAATATTCAGCCGCTTGTCCGAAGTCGTCTCCGCGACCTACCGGGAAACCTTCGAAACCATTGCACAGTTTGCGGAGCTGCATCACGACATCGTTAAGCAATTCGGCCGCTTTCCGCACCGCAACAAACTCCTTGGCCGCGCAAACACACCCGAGGAAGACGAATATCTTGCCGGTGACAGCCCCGACTTCGATCAGGGCGACTAGACTTAAGAAAAACAACAAGCATCTGACAAGGGGAATTCCATGCACAGACGTACGTTCTGCAAATCCACTGTGGCAGCAGCCGTTGCGGCAACATTGCCCGGCTGTGGCTCGGACGACCGTCAAGCAGATATCGGCAGCCTGATATCAGCGATATCGGCAGACGGAGCCGAACTGTCGATCGAATCTGCCGCCGTCTCCGAGCTGGCCGAAAGCCTGACAGGCCACCTGTACCTGCAATCTGACGAGGGCTACGCCGAGGCAAAACAGATTTGGAACGGCATGTTCGAGCAGAAGAAGCCTGCAATGGTCGTCCAGTGCGCTTCGACCAACGATGTCATCAGCGCCGTAAATTTTGCCCGCGAACGGGATCTGCTGGTCTCAGTGAAATGCGGTGGTCATAGCCTGCCAGGCAAATCCACTTCCGACGGCGGCATGATGATCGACTTATCGCAAATGCACTCTGTCGATGTTGACGCCGATGCGCTGACATTGCGGGCCGACGGAGGCTCGTTGCTCGGCCATATCGACGGCGCTGCGTCCGCACACAACATGATGACGACGACCGGCATTGTCTCTCATACGGGCGCCGGTGGATTCACGCTGGGCGGTGGCTTGGGACGCACAGACCGCAAGATGGGTCTCGCTATCGACAACCTGCTGGCCGCAACGGTCGTCACGGCCAATGGCGACGTTGTCCGTGCAAGCCAGGACGAGAACGCCGACCTGTTCTGGGGGCTGCGAGGAGGCGGTGGTAATTTCGGCATCGCTACGGAATTCGTTTATCGCCTGCACCCGTTTAATCCGATCGTCTACGGCGGCACCTTGATCTACAAATTCGACAAGGACTTTCTCGATTTCTACGCCGAATTGCACGCAACAATTTCTGACGAAGCGAACATTGAGCCGAACTTCGTCCCGGGCGAAGACGGCAAGACGATCGCGATGGTCGAGGTTGTCTGGTGCGGCGATCACGCCGCCGGTGAAAAGGCGTTGGCGCCGATGCTGGCTCACCCCGGTCTTGTCAGTGGCACGCTGGGACCGTTCCCGTATCACGACATCCAAACCGCTGTCGACGGCTTGCTCGGTCATGGCAAGCAGTACTACCTCAAATCGAGCTTCCTGAAAGAACTCACGCCGGAGGCCATCGAGGTCATCGTTGAATTCGCCAGCCGGGGCGCGGTAGGGTCCTGGTTCCAGCATCTCGGTGGCGCCACTTCAAGGGTTGCAGCCAACGCTACCGCTTACTCACACCGTGACGCCGCATTGAATTTCGGCATTATGTATTTTGGCGAAGATCCAGCACAGAACGACACCAAAATCGCAGCCGTTCGCGAGTACTACAAGGCCATGGAGCCACACATGGCCGGCTTCTATACCAACCTCAACGACGATGACGAGAAGAAGACCTGGGGCAACTACGGCGAGAACTATCCAAGACTCGTTGAGTTGAAAAACAAGTTCGACCCGGCGAATCTGTTCCGCCTCAACGCAAACATCAAGCCCGGCGTCTAGGCAGCTCTTTCGGTCTGGAGGTACGCGCGCGACAGACCTGCGTACCTCCAGCTCAACAGCACGGCTGCGACAGACAGGCCGACAATGAAGCCACCCCAGGTATATACGGGTGCCGCTTTGTAGGTAACAGCAGCCATGTAGGCCAACGGAAACGCAAGCACCCAATAGGCGAATATATTGATCGCCATCGGGAAGCGCGTGTCCTTGTAGCCGCGCAGGGCGCCTGCCGCACCTATTTGCACACCATCCGCAACCTGAAATATGGCGGCAGCCAACAACAAGGTGGTCGCGATACTCGTGACGGTTGGATCGTTCGTGTAAAGACCAACGACGGTGTCGCGAAAGAACAGCATGGCTGTCGCCGAGCAACTCATGAATGCCGCACAGACCAGAATTCCGAAAGCACCACTGAAGCGTGCCGCTCGAGCGTTGCCGGCACCGAGCGCGTGACCTACGCGGATAGTAATCGCCGAGCTCAGGGCGAGTGGAATCATAAATGCTGTCATCGCAAAATTGATTGCAACCAGGTGTGCGGCGGCGATCGACGCGCCACGCGTACCCATCAGTACGGATACAGCGTTGAACAAACCCGCTTCAGCCGTAATGGTGATTGCGATCGGCACGCCAAGCATTAGTATTTCTTTCAATGCGCCAAGGCGTAGCCGGCCGACGCGAGCGAATATTTTTAGTGGCCGGTAGGTCGGGCTCTTCATCATGTAGACGGCAAGCGCGATCATGATCAGCCACATTGTGATAGCGCTGGCATAGCCACAACCAACCACGCCCAAAGCTGGTGCGCCGAAGTGACCGAACATGAGGACGTAGTTCAGAAAAATGTTGGCGACGAGCGAAAGAACTGACGCGTACATGATCGGTTTCGTTACGCCGATGCCCTCGTTCGTAAATCTTAGCGCAAGAAAAATGAAGATCGCCGGCGCACCAAGAATGAGCGCATGCACATAGTCCGTGGTCAGCTGACGAAACTCAGGATCAATACCGACCAGAGCAAGCGCGGGCCCAACCAGGCGGCTGCCGACAAACAGGACCACCAGCCCAATAAAAATTGCCAGATAAATGCCCTGGCGAGTATAGCGACCGATCAGCTCCGGATTACCGGCACCGTAGTGCCTGGCAGCGATTGGTGAAATTGCCATCAATGTTCCCATGGCAAATGCGAAACCGAAAAACCAGACGCTGCCGCCAACAGCAACCGCCGCCAGCGATTCGGCACCCAGGCGCCCCGCCATCATCGCATCTGCAGTATGAATGCCGGCGATCGACAAATTATTGACGATTAGCGGCCAGGCGACCCCCAGCAGGCCACGCAATTCTTCTCGCCAATTTCCGGATCTCCACATGCCGCAAATGTAACTCATTCGCGGCCGCTATCCCTCCTGCTTTTTGTATTCAGCCGTTTTGGCGTTCTTTCAGGCTGCGCTGATCGGGTTTTATGCGGCTTCCGCATCCAGTTGGTGTAAAATCGCGGGCGAACATACGGGTCAGGCACCTACACGGAGATAAAAATGCTGCACGATGGTCAATCAATTCGAGTTGCCGTAATTGGCGGCTCACGCATTCCGTTTTGCCGATCGCACTCGATCTATCGCGATTGTTCGAACCAGGACTTGATGACGGCAGCTCTTGGCGGCCTGATCAATAAGTTCGACCTTAAGGGACAAACGCTTGGCGACGTCGCGCTCGGAGCCGTCGTCAAGCATTCGCGAGACTTCAATCTGGCGAGAGAATCCGTCATTGAATGCGGTCTGTCGCCACGCACGCCTGGCATCGACCTGCAGCGCGCTTGCGGCACCAGCCTCGAGGCCTGTGCGCTAATCGGCAACAAGATCGCCCTTGGGCAGATCGAATCGGGCATCGCCGGCGGTACCGACACAATCAGCGACGCACCGATCGTCTACCCGGACTCCTATCGTTCGATCATGATGGAGGTGTTTCGCGCCAGGTCTTTACCGGAACGCATACTGCCGTGGTTTCGCCTGCGTCCCTCCCATTTCAAACCGGAGTTTCCGGGTGTCAACGAACCCCGTACCGGCCTTTCAATGGGGCAGAGCACCGAAATCACGGCCAAGGAATGGGACATCCCTCGCGAACACCAGGATCAACTGGCACTTGCCAGCCATATGAAAGCGGCCGCCGCTTTCGACGCCGGCTGGTACGACGACCTTGTCGTGCCGTTTCTGGATTGTGAAGAAGACAACAACATTCGTCGCGACACGACTTTCGAAAAACTGTCGTCACTAAAGCCCGTTTTTGACAAAAGCGCGGAGGGCACAATGACGGCCGGCAATAGCACGCCTTTGACTGACGGCGCCGCCGCGGTGCTGCTGGCCTCCGAAGAATGGGCGCAACTCAAGAACCTGCCGATTGCTGCCTACCTGACGTTCACGCAAACGGCCGCCATTAACTTTGTTAACGACGAAGGGCTGTTGATGGCCCCCGCGTACGCGGTCTCCGAAATGCTAAAGACGGCCAAACTGAATCTGCAGGATTTCGACTTCTACGAAATCCACGAGGCCTTCGCCGCGCAAACCATCGCAACGCTAAAGGCCTGGCAGTCTGAAAAATTCTGTCGTGAACGCCTCGGTCGCAATAAAGCTATGGGTCCTGTTGATCTGGCAAAAATCAACGTCAAGGGTGGCAGCCTCGCGATGGGTCATCCGTTCGCTGCGACCGGTGCGCGCATCGTTGGCACAATGGCGAAGCTGCTTTCTGAAAAAGGTTCTGGCCGCGGCTTGATTTCTATTTGCACCGCCGGTGGAATGGGCGTTTCAGCGATAATGGAAGCCGCTTAGGTAAGGCTACTCCGGTGCCGAACCGCCCCCCTTAGAACCTCGCTGTATCGCGGCGAGGGCTTTATCGATACGCGTTTTGGCCTGAGCGGTGACGCCACCACGCTTATATTCGTCGACAACAAAAGTCTCTACGCGCGAGACGATCTCATCGATGTCGCCATTACCGAATGGCATCGTCTCAACGACTTCCGGCGGCGCGTTATCAACGGCTCCAAACAAGTTTATCCACTGCTCGCTTTGCTTGCCGATGCTAACCAGCTTGTAAAATTCCGTGCCTGGTTGTCCGTTCTTCGTTTTCGCGAGGCTGACAATACCAACCACCAGGGACGCGGGGACCAGCACCAGATCGCGAAGGCCGTCGATAATAAGTTTGACTTGCAGCACGCCTATGTCGCGGATGAGCGTCCACAAAGCAGGCGTTGATTGTTCTTCCTGAGGGCTAAAGTTCATTGGCTCATCACGTCGCAAACTGATGTCAGAGCCCTGAATTATAGCGTTAGTCGCTGGTACAGGAACCGCCTTTGGTTTAGTGTTGCGCGAAATCACCTCGGTAAGCGGATTTATGCCGATATTCCAACCCTCTGCAAAGCACGAACACGGGCTGCCAGAATCTCTGGGGGTTCTGCTCGTCAATCTGGGCACGCCTGATGAGCCAACGCCTGCAGCGGTGCGTCGCTATCTGAAGCAGTTCCTCTGGGATCCGCGCGTCATCGAAGTGCCCCGACCTTTGTGGTGGCTTATTCTGCATGGCTACATTTTGCGCTTTAGACCCGCTCGCTCTGCCGAGGCATATCAGAAAGTCTGGACGGACGACGGCTCGCCGTTGATGATTCATTCGCAGGACATCACGACATCTGTCGGACAGCATCTTGGAACACGCTACTCAGCTGCGGTCAACGTCGAGCTGGGCATGTCTTATGGCGAACCTTCAATTGATGCTGCACTGAGCCGACTGTACGAAAAAGGTTCGCGTCGCATCGTCTGCCTGCCCCTGTATCCGCAATACTCCGGTACGACCACGGCTTCTGTATTCGAAGCGGTTACCAGCGCCTTGAGTCGGCGCCGCTGGGTACCAGAGTTCCGCTTCATCAACCACTATCATGACGCGCGCGGTTATATCGCCGCACAAGCGCAGAACATTCGTGATTACTGGGAACAAAATGGCCGTGGCGACAAGCTTCTTTTCTCGTTTCATGGTGTACCCAAAGCCACGCTCGAGAGCGGTGACCCGTATCACTGTCAGTGCCAGAAGACAGCTCGTCTGATCGCAGAGTCGTTGGATCTCGGGGACGATGAATGGATTATTACGTTTCAATCTCGTGTTGGCCGCGCCGAGTGGTTACGACCCTACACTGATGAAAGCGTCATCAAGCTTGCAGAAAGCGGCGTCAAACGGTTGGACGTTGTTTGCCCCGGTTTCGCGGCGGACTGTCTCGAGACGCTGGAGGAAATCGCAATGCAAAATTCCGGCTTCTTCAAGGCGGCGGGCGGCGATTCTTTAAACTACATTCCGGCGCTTAACGCGCGCGATGATCATGTCGAGTTTCTTGTACGCCTTATCGAGAAACACGCCGGTGGTTGGCCAGAGTCGTCAACAGACTGGAGCGCAAGCGACGATGCACACGAACGAGACCGGTCGCGAAGCCGCGCGCTGGCTTTAGGCGCTTCGCAATGAGCAGCCTCGGCCGATTTCTCGAGTTCAGCGTGCAAACACCCGACATCCTCGAGTCGTTGGGTTTTTATAAAATGCTTGGCTTTGCGGAACTCGAAATTGGTGATGTCTGGTCACACAAGTATGCGGTAGTCAGCGACGGTTCTCTCAGTATCGGCTTGCACGACAGGGATTTCCACGCACCAGCAGTAACGTTTGTACAAGCGGATCTCGCAAAGCGTGTGCGCTCAATGTCCGACCATGGTTTCGACTTTAATGTAATGCACCTGAATGAAGACGAATTCAATCAGCTTGGTTTTACCGATCGGGACGGCCATCAGCTAACGATGGTCGAAGCAAGGACGTTTTCCGGTGGCGACGAATTCGATAGCGACTCCGCCTGTGGCAATTTTTTTGAATTGTCGTTACCGGTTCGTGATGCCGTTCGCACGGCAAGGCTCTGGGCGTCGGTCGCACCGTCGCTATTGCGCATGCGCGAAGAACCAACGGTACATATGCGATTTGATGCTGGCAGCATACCCGTCGGACTTTCCGAGAGCATCGCACTAAGCGGGCCATCGCTGTGCTTCAAGTGTCACGACAAGGATGCACTCGTGCACCTTATCGAAAAACACGGCTTCGTACAGGAGACCTTTCCGGGTTTCGAGGGCGCGTTTGTCACACTAAAGGCCCCTGAAGGCACGATGCTGTACATGTTCGATGAAGATTTTCTCGGCGAGACTTACGAAGTCGACGAGTCGGACGACCTGAGCGAGTTTCCAACATAACCGACGCGACCGGCGGACGGCCGTGCGCTGTACTGAGCCGCGGACCGTGTGCTAAAGCAGCTCGGTGATCAGTTGTTTCGCCTGACCAAGGTAGGAGCGGCCGAAGATGTTCAGGTGATTCAGCACATGGTAAATCTGGTACAGCTTAAGCCGTTGCTCGTGCCCCGGCTCCAGTGGCCAACTCGCTTCGTACGCTTCATAGAACGCAGGGCCGAAGCCGCCAAACAACTTCGTCATCGCAATATCAGTTTCACGGTCACCGTAGTAAACCGCCGGGTCGAATGTCACCGGCTCAGCGTCTGCGCAACCCCAGTTGCCACCCCATAGATCACCGTGCAGAAGTGACGCGACCGGCTCGTAGCCGGCGAAGAGGTCGGCCGATCGTTCGACGAGGCGCGACCCTGGCTCGGCCAGCTCGTCGGAGAAGCCATTCGCAACAGCGCGGTCGAGTTGGTATTGAAGTCGGCGCTTTCGAAAAAATGATGGCCAGTCATCCGACCGCGAGTTGATCTGCGGTGTCAGTCCGATTGTGTTGTCGCGAAACCAGCCGAACCGTTCGGCAGTATGGTGATGCAGGTTTGCGAGCTGTTCACCGAAGCGTCGTTCAATCAGCACATCGGGTCGCTGCAACGACAACCGTTCGAGCGCTATATGGCTCTTGCCCTCAGAAATACCGCAGCTTATGACCTCCGGGACCCGAATGGCACCTGCCTTCCTGAGCTCTGTCAGTCCATCCGCCTCCGCTTCAAACATCGGCAACGCAGAGACTGGTCCGGTCTTGATGAAGGACGATCCGTCGGTCATTACTAGTCGCGGCTCAGGTCCGCGATGCGTTCGGCCTGCCTGCGCAATGCAGTACCAATGTTAGCCTCATCGTACAATGCATTAATGTCGCCGAGCTTCGGCGCTGACCTTTGCATTGCGATCTCGGCATCGTCGATCGGGGCATCGCAGAGAATGCCCGTTAGCTTGCGTGCAAGAACTGCATCTTCCCGATGTCTCTCGAGCTTGTCGGCAAGCGTCTTCGCACCGCGAACATTGATTTCGTGCACTCGGCTGAGGTTGTCATAGATGCCGTCAAGGCTGCCAAAGTTTTCGAGTAGAACCGTTGCCGTTTTCTTGCCAACCCCCGGGACACCTTTGATGTTGTCAACCGCGTCGCCAGCAAGCGCCAGGAAGTCGGCGATTTGTTCCGGGCGAACGCCGAACACACCCGGAACCTGCTCGTAACTGATTTTGCCCTTGCCCGCGAAGTCCCAGAATATATCGTCGACCGACACCAATTGCGCAAGGTCCTTGTCGCGCGTAACGATGGTTGAGGCGCGATTTTGCGTCCGCCCATGGTGGACAAGCGTACCTATAAGATCGTCGGCCTCATAACGCGGGCTGCCCCATTCCAGAACGCCAAGCGCACGTGCAAAGCGACGGCATTGCCCGAATTGGCGTATGAGGTCCGGTGGGGCCGGGTCGCGATTCGCTTTGTACTCGGGATAAATCTCAACTCGGTAAGATTTGGATTGTCTTTCGTCGAACAATACCGCGATGTACTCCGGATTGATTT
>RCNC010002441.1_pt1 | contig 12404 bp, 10 predicted proteins | sample 2041301 | NCBI WGS metagenome assembly RCNC01 (sample SAMN09708231, study PRJNA481090) | Marine sediment metagenome, whole genome shotgun sequencing project. | biome: marine sediment; feature: ocean; material: sediment; isolation source: Sewage treatment plant 13A marine sediment (STP13A) ... | reverse complement strand
CTTATAACCTGGAGGGCGGGCTCGGACTTACCTATACCTTTGGATCGATTTACAACAATATTGTGAATCCGCGCTTTGGAAATGGAAGAAGGTATTACTAGGATCAAAAGGCCCGTTCATAAAGCTAGGATCTCAGCTGGATCCTTTGTGAGTTTATTGTCCAGGTTATATCCGCCATATTCAGGGAGTTCTTCTCCTTTTCTTATGGGGAAGGGCCATAACAAATGGATTGTTACCCAGCACTGCTTTTGAAGCGCCTCAGGGGGGCATATTTGGAGTTGTGTTGGTCCAGCCCAAAAACAGAAATCCCCTATCAGCTGCTTTCCACCCATAGCTTCCCCCTCGCATCCAGTGATTGGTATTGCGCAGTCCAACACAGCCTATCCCGTATGTGCTTGCGAGCTCCATACACCTGTCAGCGGAAAATAAGGCATTTGAGATGCCGGCTCCCTGTTTGCCATCCCATTGTTGGATGGCTCTCAGGGATCGACAACAGTTACATTACCTACACCACTTATATCGGTGCTTAGAGTGGGGTTTCCCATGTACCAGATATTGCCCACTCCTGATACCACCACATCCAGGCTGGTGATCACATTCACTTCACAATTCCCCGCACCGGAGATACGAATGTTGCAATCATTAACCTGCATATCAAAGGCTTCCACATTTCCGGTTCCTGTGATATAAATATCCAGAGCATCCTGCTGCTCCCCCGATAGCTCAAAATCGGCTGCCCCTGTAATCCCTGCAAAAGAGACAGAAGGAATAGTGATTTCTGCGCGAATTTCCTCAGATGTGTTTACGGTATAGTCTTTTCTGAACCCGATTTGCAGCATCCCGTCGCTGACCTCGTAGGTCATGACGTCCAGCACTTCAGATTGCGCAAAAAATTCTACTGATTGTGGTTCCCCGATCTGAATATCCACATTGCAGGTACCTGTAACATTCACTGCATCAAAAGCCGGTACTTCCACCTCCATTGATTCCACATCACCGGTTCCATTGACGGTCTTATTGCCGATTGTATCGCATCCTGTTAGTACAAGGCCTGCCAGTAGAGCGATTGTCAAATAGTTTATTCTCTTCATTGCTGTTTTCTTTTAGAGACAGTACAAATAGAAAAAAGTTGCAGACTGCAGAAAAGAAGCCATGTTTTCTTTTTATCTTCACCCGTTCTAAAATTTTCAGCTTATGACACGGAATTTCGCTTCCGTATATTTTTTCTTTTTTATTACGCTTATTGGCATGCTTGGATGTAAAGGAACTTCAGGAGGGGAAGAGAGCAAGGGGGAGATTGGAAAAGAGGCCTGGCATATGACCGACGCTCCTGCGCAGGTACAGATAAGTCCGGCCGAGGAGGAGGCCTTTCGGACAGCAGCTCATGACGGACAGTTGGAGCAGGTGAAGGCACTGTTTAAAAAGGGTGTGGCCTGCGATGCCGTCGATCAGGAGGGACATACTGCATTGATGTTTGCAGCTTTTAACGGGCATTCAGAGATAGTTATTTACCTGCTGGACGCCGGAGCTGAAATAGATAAGCGCGAATCCCTGGATCGTACAGCCCTTCATTACGGATCCACCGGTCCATTTCCCGAAACCGTAAAGATACTGCTGGATCGTGGAGCAGATCCCAATAGGGTGGATTCCGATGAGCATTTTTCTCCTTTGATGCATGCTGCAGCTGAAGGACATCTTGAGGTAGTTAAAGTGTTGATTGCCTATGGAGCCGATAAGACTCTGAAGGATGTCGATGGCGATGATGCTGCCTCCTTTGCAGCACAATCGGGGCATATGCAGGTAGTTGAATACCTGAAGTCGACAGAATGATTTAACTTTTTTCACTCTTGTCGATCCAAGTGAGAACTGACCTGAAATTAAATTGCCTGGCATTAAATGAGAAGGGATATTAATAAAGCTGTACTTTCAGCTAGCCTCTTTCTTTGTATTGTTCTACTGCCTGTAAAAGCGCAGCAGGATACTGATTCTCCTCCAGGCTATGGCGAGCTGGTGCAATGGGCCTATGGACAGGATCAGGAGCTGGTTAATGGGCTTCAGTATTACAACAGGCATCCGCGCAGTCTTGGACATCCTTACCTGCTTGAAGGGTGGGTGCATCAGGGCTTGGTAAGCATCCGCGGAAAGCTTTATAGCAACATTTGGATCAAATATGATATTTATGCCCAGCAGGTTGAGGTTGAGTACCGGACCATGGGCGGGGCAGATAACCAGGTGATTCTTGTAAGTAACCGGGTGGATGATTTTTCCATAGGAAATTATTTTTTTAAAAAAATGAATCTGGGAGAGGAGGTGGACGAGGATCAGAATGAGGAACAATTCTATCAGATAATTGGTGAGGGACGCCTGGTCTGGTATATCCGCTGGGAGAAAAAGCTGGTGCCTTTAAGTGGCGACACCCGGTTTATAGAGGAATATACCTCTCCAAAAAGATCTTACCTGCTAAGACTGGATGGATCCGTTCAGCCATTTAGCAACAAGAAAGGATTTGTTAAACTATTCCCAGAGAACGTACAAAAGGATATTAAGCGCTTGATAAAAAGCAATCAGGTACAGATAAGGACCGCCTCCACAGAGCAACTGGAACTTTTCATCATAGCCGCTGGAAACCTTCTGGAGGGAGATAATTAATGAAAAATCTCCTCCAAATATCTCTGCTTATTCTATGCTTGGTCCCCCATTCTCTTAAAGGACAGGATAAGGATGTACTCATCAAGGGAAATTTCCAGGATGTTCTTTTCGATGAGTTTGTAAGGGATGTGGAGCTGCAAACGGGGCTGACTTTCTATTACCTGGATAGCTGGACTAAGGATCTTCGGGTCACTGCATCGGGCGAAGAGATTTCCCTTAAAAAGACACTTGATAAGACACTGCTTCCTGCGGGTCTATACTATCTCCTGGAAGAAACAGGGGAGGTCTACCTGAGCAATAAGCAGTCCCTGGTAGGTAAGCTTCCAGACTACTCAGGAAGCAGCAGTAAGGTGAATTTATCTGATGAGGAGGGGATAAGTGGTCCAACCTTCACTGAGCAGAAGTATATTGATGGCAGAAAGGCAGGAATGCTGGAGACGCTTAGCGTTGGAAGCAGGGCTGAAGGAGAAGGAACAAATGTCGCAGTGTTGCATGGAAAGATCACAGATGTGGAAACTGGAGATCCCCTGATTGGAGCCACCTTATATTTTGAAGATCTGGCGAAAGGTACAGCGACCGATGTTGATGGACGATTCACAATTGTGGTCAGGCCGGGTAAATACACCATAGAGTTTAAATGTATGGGAATGGAAGACAGGCATAACTACCTGGATGTGCTGTCTGGTGGTGACCTTGATATTACTATGCAGCGAAGTGTAATTGCACTCACCGAAGTTGTGGTGCAGGCCAATCGCTACCATAATGTGAGGGGAACCCAGATGGGATTTGACCGTCTTAACTACAAAGTTTTAAATGAGGTTCCGGTGGTGATGGGAGAAAAGGATATACTGAAGGTTATTCAGATGCTGCCGGGTGTGCAAACGATTGGAGAGGGAGCTGCCGGTTTCAATGTTAGGGGCAGTGCAGCTGACCAGAACATGATTTTTATAAATAAGGTACCGGTTTATAACAGCTCCCATCTTTTTGGATTCTTTACCTCTTTCAGTCCCGATATTGTAAAGGATTTCACCCTCTATAAAAGCAACGTGCCCGCTGCTTATGGGGGGCGCCTTGCATCCGTTTTTGATATAACCGCCCGACAAGGCAACCTGAACAAGTACACAGCCCATGGAGGGATCAGTCCGGTTACGGCACGCCTGTCTGTGGAGGGACCTATTAAAAAGGGGAAAAGTTCATTTATCCTTGCCGGACGCTCCACCTATTCAGACTGGATCCTTAGCAAGTTGGAAGATCCCCAACTCAGGGAGAGTAAGGCCAATTTCAATGATATTTCAGGTATGCTCACCTGGGAGCCGGGAGAAAAAACCCTGATCAAGGCTTTTGGGTATTACAGTCACGATTATTTCAAACTGGGTACCACCAACCAGTATGCATATAACAATGCAGGAGGATCGCTAAATATCAGAAGAAGAATGGGTTCCAGGCTTTCAGGCGACCTGGCACTGGTATATGGCACCTATGATTTTACCACCACCAACGAGCAGGTTGCTTCCGAAGCCTGGACCCAGGCCTACAGGATAGACCATTATGAAACCAAGCTGGATATGTCCTGGCTTTCGCTGGGGAAGCATAAACTGACTTTTGGAGGGGGTGTGATCCTCTACAATCTTGACAGGGGAGATGTACTACCCTATGGCGATATCTCCATGCGTGTACCTGTGGAACTGGGATTGGATAATGGAATTGAAACGGCTGTTTACCTTGCCGATGAGATTTCCCTTTCACCCCGGTTTACACTCTACGGCGGGCTGCGTTTTGTAACTTATTTCTCACTGGGCCCAGACCAGGTTCAGGTGTATGGAGAAGGACTGCCAATTCAGCCGGGAAGTGTGGTGGATGTAATTGATGCACAGCCCTATGAGGTGATAAAAACCTACACTGGTCTGGAACCTAGATTAGCGCTGAATTTAATGCTTGGGGCCAATAACTCATTGAAGCTCTCCTACAACCGGATCAACCAGTTTTTATTTATGCTGAGCAATACCGTTGCCATATCGCCAACTGACCAATGGAAGCTGGTCGATTATAATATCGTACCTCCCTTTGTTGATCAGGTCTCCATGGGATTCTACCAGGACTTTCCCAGGGGCGGATTAAATACCTCCCTGGAGGTCTATTATAAGAAGGTTAATAATGTGGTGGACTTCCGCGATGGAGCAAGTTTTATCTCGACTCCCTATGTGGAGCAGGTCACCCTGCAGGGGGATCAGGAAGCATATGGATTCGAGGCCCTGTTTAAGAAAAATGCCGGCAAACTGAGTGGCTGGATCGCTTACTCTTACGCTCGTTCTCTTATGCAGGTAGATTCAGAGTTTTCAAGTGAACGGATCAATCAAGGGGAGCCTTATCCTTCTAACTTCGACCGTCCCCATAATCTGAGCATTGTAACCAATATTAAGCTGAACCGCAGGCTTAGCTTCTCTGCCAATATGGTATATACCACGGGCAGGCCCGTGACCTATCCTGTATCCATTTATTACATGGACGGGATACAATTTGTCGATTATGCCGACCGGAACAGCTACCGGATTCCTGACTATTTCCGGCTGGACCTTTCTGTTAACCTGGAGGGAAATCTGAAAGAGAGAAAGCTCTTCCACTCATACTGGATGCTTAATTTCTACAACTTGACAGGAAGGCAAAATGCCTATTCAGTCTATTTCCAGAATGATGATGGCGCCATCAACGGGTACAAGATGTCCATCTTCGGTCAGATGGTGGTTACACTCTCCTGGAACTTTAAATTGGGGAACTATGCCAGCGAATAAATATTATATCATTTTAATCTTGCTGTTGCTGGTGTGTAAGGCCTGCATAGAACCCTATGAACCGATTATAAATGAGGTACAGGAGGTGCTGGTCATTGATGGGGTGATCACCGACAGACCAGGCATTCACAAGGTTACCGTATCTCTGTCCACGCCTTACGGCGACCCTGAATTTAAACCGGTTGAGGGCTGCGTGGTTTCCGTTCAGGATGATCTTGGGAACATAGAGTTTTATAACGAGGACTGGGAAACAGAAGGGGTCTATGAGGCCTGGCTGGATGAACCTTTCCTGGGGGTGGGCAAATCCTATTCACTGCAAGTGGTTGATCCGTCGCACAATGTTTATATATCTGATTACGATACACTCCTCTCCTGTCCACCCGTCGATTCCGTATACTACTTCGAACAGGTTTCAGGCGGAACGGATCCGGACGATGTCTGGCAGGGAATCCAGTTCTATAATGATGTCAGAGGCTTTGATGGAGGTGCCCGGAATTACCGATGGAAAGCCATTGCCACATGGGAGTATCGTTCACCCTACACGGCAACATATGTGCGGTATAAGGGAATGAACCTGCCTTATCTGGATGATACGGTTTCTACCTGTTATCTGACAGAAACCATTGAGACGGTCTATGCTGCCTCTACCCAGCTACTCTCAGAAAACAGCATATTCCGGAATAAACTGCACTATGTATCTGACCAGACTCCCCGGCTGGTAGAACGCTACAGCCTGCTTGTGGAACAGTACTCCCTGTCTGACCAGGCATATACCTATTGGGAGAAGTTAGCAGCGCAGTCGGCAAATTCTGCCAGCCTCTATGAAACACAACCTTCCAGCAGTCAGGGGAATATATATAATGCCAACGAATCGAGCGAAAAGGTACTGGGCTGTTTCTATGCGACCCAGATCCAGGAGAAGCGGATTTTCGTGGATAAGGACGAACTGGATTTTTTCGTGGCCGCCTACACCTGTCGTCTGGATACCCTGTTTGACAATAGCACATTTGTATATGATAACTATTATTACCTCTTCTCTCTACAGCCACTTGGTCCTGGCCCTGCGTGGCTACATGCTCAAAAAAACTGTTTTGATTGCACCTTGAGAGGAGGAGATAATGACATACCTGATTTCTGGTAAATGTTGATAAAATCATTCCCATATCAACTTTTGATTCTAGCAATCCTGATGGGATTGGCGACTGCTCCGGTTTTGGCTCAAACGCCTTTTGATGCAGAACATTCGGAGGAGGCAAAGCTCATCCGCGAACAGTTACATGTATTTACCGACCGCTCCATCTATGCAGTGGATGAGATCATCTATTTTGTTGCAGAGCATAGGGTAAATGGTCCCATCGCGTCGAATCCATGGAGCACTGTGCTTTATGTAGAGCTCATAGCTTCATCGGGTGAAGCACTGGCACAGGGTAAGTATCGGCTTTCCGGAGGAAGGGCAGAAGGTTCGCTTTCCATCCCCACTGCATCTCTTACGGGGAACTATTATCTGAGGTCTTACACCCGGTGGATGCGGAACCAGGGTCCAGGTAGTTTCAGTTACTCTCCCTTGAAAATTATCAACCCCTACCGTTCCGAGGTGCTTGTCAGTACTGATACAGAAAGCACGCCTGATAGTGTTCCAAAGCTCGCATACAAGGAGGGAATGCTGGAGGTCTCTACAAGTTCCCAAAGTGTACAGGGTGGGCAGGAGGTGATGTTTCAGCTTAAAGGAGCCACAACAGTTAAGATCGATCGACTAAGGTGTTGTGTAACGGTGGTTCCGGAAGGAAGCATTGATCTTTCAGGTGGACAATATGCTTACCCTCCGCTTGCGGAAAATGATTCATTCAGAGTTAGTTTCCTGCCTGACCTGGGTGATGGTGTTTCCATATCAGGGACTGTTGTTGGTCCTCAACAAAGCCCAGCACCTTATACGACCCTGCATTTTTCATTGTTGGGTGCAGATCCGGACTATTTTGCAACCATGTCTGATGAACATGGAAGATTTATACTATCCACGCCCACTGGATTTGATGATAAACTGGAGTTTTTTGTGACTCCCGAGCAGGAGGAAGAGAGTCAATTGGAGGTTCGGATTGACCAGGAGTATGACTCCCGGGCACATGCACTTCCGCTGGAGCCTTTCCAGCTCTCGGAGGACGAAGAGGAACTGGCCAGGAGAATAGCCCTTAATATTCAGCTTTCAAATGCCTTTATGCCCAGAGCTCTTCCCCCGGACTCCCCAGAAATGGGGGAGTATTCTGAGGGGAACCGTATCCCTTTTTACGGGACTCGGGTGAATCGTCTGCTGATAGATGATTATGTGAGACTGCCGAACCTGGAGGAGATCTTTATCAACTTAATGCCTGAAGTGCAATTTTACAGAAAACAGGGTAAAAACAGGATCAGGATCCTCAGCGACAACAGCTCTATTGGAGTCTATAAACCCTTGATAATGATTGATCATATCTCCGTATTTGATCATGAAGCACTGCTGGCTCTTTCACCGGAGAAGATTGAACGGATCGACCTGATTGATGATATCTACCTGAAGGGTAATGTTGCTTTTGGCGGTGTCCTTGCCATCCATTCCAGAAAAGGGGATATGGCCGGGGTAGACCTCCCCGCAGGGTCCTATTTTTTTGATTACCAGTCCTTTCATCCAATGGCTTCCTTTGAGGATGCACCACCTGTTATGGATGGTCGGATACCTGATACCCGGAATACATATTTATGGGATGGGGGACTTATACTGGAACAAGGCAAGCAGATAGAAATCCCATTCCGGGCACCAAGCACTTCAGGAAACTATGTGATCCTGGTAAGGGGAGTTTCGCCCGATGGAGAGGTTTACTCGGCCACCGCAGAGTTCAGTGTGGAGTAGTGCATCCAAAAATCAATATCTTTGCAGCTTCAGAATAGCGTATGAAGGAAGAGCAGAAAGACTTTCCATTGCACTCTTTTTATGGAGATATCCATTCCAGCTACGACAGGGTGAACCGGATTTTTACCTTTGGAAGAGACCGGTCGTGGCGAAAGCGTGCAGCCAAAGAACTTCTAAAGTCACAACCACGCAGGGTACTGGATCTCTGTACAGGAACTGGTGATTTTGTACTGGAGCTGGCCCGGCAGTCGGATTATTCAGACAAGGGAATTATACTCACAGGCTTTGATTTTAGCAGTGATATGCTGAAGGAGGCCCGAAAAAAGCTGAAGGAGTTAAAAAAAGGACAAAGGCAGGCTGAAATCCATTTCATGGAGGGCGATGCGGGAGAGATGCCCTTTGAGGATGGCCATTTTGATTCCATGGGGATCACCTTTGGCATCCGCAACCTGGTGTATAAGAATTCTAATGCAACTAAACATCTTGCGGAGATGAGCAGGGTGATAAGGATGGGGGGAGAACTGGTGGTACTGGAGAGTAGCAAGCCTGCCAGTCCACTCTGGCGAATCTTCAATGGATTTTATCTCCGTTTTATCCTTCCCTACCTGGGGGGGCTGATATCTGGAAACATGAAGGCCTATCGATACCTTGCCAGCTCTTCTAAGAACTACTATACCATGGAGGAAATGGCGAAAATTCTGGAAGTGGCCGGTTTTGATCTGATCCGGAGCAAATCGCTCTTTCTTGGATCGGTGATGTTGCTGGTGCTGCATAAGAGATAGCAGGAAATTGTATATTTGAACAAAGAGATCACAGGATGACCATTGATGAGATAAACAGCGCGTGTAAGGATACTTTTATAGAGCTGCTTGGCATTGTGTTTACCGAGGCAACTGAGGACAGTTTGGAGGCCATAATGCCCATCACGCCAAAGCTTTACCAGCCCATGGAGGTGGTACATGGAGGAGCCCTGATCTCCCTTGCGGAGAGCGTGGGAAGTGCAGCTTCGTTTTTGCTGGTAGATCCAAAGCAGAACAATGTGCTGGGTAGTGCGGTCAACAGTCAGCACCTTGCTCCTGCGAGGAAAGGAACCTTAATTGCAAAGGCTACCTTGCTTGTAAAAGCTGATTTTAAACATATCTGGGATGTGAAAATTAAGGATGATACGGGCAAACTTATTTCTATCAGCCGTGTTACCAATAGTATTAAACCAAGAAAGCCGGAAGAACTTCGCTGAGCCATCACTATGAATAAGGGTCTTATAACTATCCATAACGCCTGTATTGCCAAAAATCTACCTTTTGTAACTTTTCGACTGCCTCAGCATGAGCATTCCACTACCTATATCCAGACCACCCCGGGAAATGCAGCCTGGAATTCGATCCAGGAAATTTCTGGAGAGACAGGTTTTATTATGGCGCCCTTCGATACCCGGAATGGCCATCGCTACCTCCTGGTGAAGCCAGACCTGGTCATCGATGCTTCAGAGATCTCCAGGGAGACCATCCTAAGTGTGGAAAGCTTAGAATCGAGGCCACAGCCTGCATGGAACGGTGGTTCCCCGGTTGTAACAGAGCGGGAAGCTTATATGGAACAGGTGGATGCCATAAAATCGTCCATTGCCACAGGTTCTTTTCAAAAGGCGGTATTATCCCGTATCAGGGTGGTTGAAGGGATGTATATGGAGATAGTGCCCAAACTCTATCAGTCCATATGCAGGAGGCATCCAAATGCTTTCACCTATCTTTTCAAGAGTGATGAACATTTCTGGCTTGGCGCCTCTCCGGAACCTTTGCTCCGGCTCCGGGATGGGAAGGTATCTACAGTGTCGCTGGCCGGAACCAGGCCCTATTCAGAGAAAGATTTGGATATCAACAAATGGACCGCAAAAGAGGTGCTGGAGCAGGAGTACGTAACCCGATATATTCATGATGTCCTTCGGGAATTTGATGTGAAGGACTACCGGGTCAGTTCTTCTTACGTAAAGAAGGCAGGGAACCTTCTGCACCTTCGAACCGATTTCACTTTGGATTATGCCAGGTTGAATGGCAGGCTCTGGGATTTTATAGATGCCATGCACCCAACTCCTGCTGTGGCTGGTCAGCCCAAGGAAGATGCTATCTCTTTTATTAAGCAGCTTGAACCGCACGACCGGGATTATTATACTGGCTTTCTGGGCCCGCTGTGGACCCAGGGAGGGACAGATTTGTTTGTGAATCTGCGGTGTATGAAGGTAACTCCGAACTATATATCGCTCTATGTTGGAGGAGGGATTACCCTTGAGTCGGATCCGGCAGAAGAGTGGAACGAAACGCACCTGAAGGCCCTTTCCCTGTTGAAGATCATGGGAACATATATCAAGAATCTGGAGTAAGACTTATGCACCATCTTCAACATATCACAGAACTGGGTCCCCTTGTTGAAAAGCTGGGAATCAGGCATGTACTTATTGCCCCGGGATCGAGGAATGCTCCGCTTATTCAATTATTTACTTCTCATCCTGGCTTCATTTGTCATAGCATCGTTGATGAACGGTCATTGGCCTATGTGGCACTGGGGATGGCCCGGCAGCTGGGTGAAGCTGTTGTGGTGGTCACCACATCTGGTACCGCTGTACTGAATCTGTCCCCTGCACTGGCAGAAGCCTTTCACCAAAAGATTCCTTTGCTGGTTCTTACAGCTGATCGCCCCCGGGAGATACTGTCCCAATTTAACAACCAGGTAACAGATCAGCGCTTTCCCTATTTTAATTTCTCCAAAGGCTTTTTTGAGTTACCTGCCGAGTTAAGAGAACGTGGTGATCTGGAGCATGGAATGCAGTCGGTGGAGAAATTATTTCAGGAGGCTGTTGCCTTCCCGCCAGGCCCGGTGCATTTGAACCTGCCACTTACAGAACCACTGTATGAATCCCTTCCCGATCCCATGCTATCATGGGGAGAAACTAAGCTTGATTCTGAATCCGCTTCTTCTGGAGAAGCTATAAATACAGGCATTAAACTGGTCGGAAAAAAAGTGATGATTCTGGCTGGAATGGGCACAGGTGATACAAGGCTGCAGCAGGTGCTTGAGAACTTGCAAACTTCGATAAATGTTGTGGTAGTGGCAGAGAATATTTCCAATCTAAGCTCAGAGCATTTTATCTCCACGCCGGAATTGGTGCTTGCAGGTGCTTCGGAAAAGGAGCGCACAGCACTGGCGCCCGAGCTCTTGATTTCTTTCGGACAGCAGGTGGTTTCCAAGCGCCTGAAGCTTTTTGTGCAATCGCTTAAGGATCTGGAAATACACGAGATTCAGGAAGGCCTTGCTTTGGTCGATCCGTTTAAGGAACTGGCAGTTTCAGATGAGTTTGATAATTCATATCAGCGTCTATGGAAAGACATTGAGGAGCGGGAGTCTGGCCGTGCCCGGGATTATCTTAAGCGGGCATCCTTTGGAAACCTGACTGCCGTAGCACGGATCCTGGAAGCAGCACCCGCTCAGACAGTGATCCACCTGGGGAATAGCACCACCATACGCTTGTCACAACTGCAACGCACAAGATCCGATATAAAATACTACTCCAACAGAGGAGTTTCCGGGATCGATGGATCGCTCTCTGCTGCGGTGGGAGCTGCCATGGTCTCGGACCAGCAGCATTTACTTATACTGGGGGACCTCAGTTTTGTTTATGATTCAAATGCCCTCTGGAATAAGAGTTTTCCTGAAAACCTTAAGATCGTTGTGCTGAACGATGGCGGGGGTGGTATTTTTCGTTTGCTTGAGGGTCCTGATCGAATGGAGTTTTTTGAAGAGTTCAGTGTTACCCATCACCCGGTATCGCTGGAACTGCTCTCCGGAGCCTTTGGCAGAAGGTTTTCGCGTGCGGCAAACATGGATGAGCTGGATAGGCAAATTGAGGCGCTTTTCACGCCAGTTAAGGGACCATCAGTGCTTGAAGTGGATACAAGCGGCAGTGAAAATAGTCGTATCTTTAAGGAATTATTCCTTTAATATAGCGTAAGAAATGGAGAAAAGAGCTTGGACAAGTCTCAAGGATTTTGAGGAGATCCGGTTTGAGTATTTTGAAGGTATCGGAAAGATCACCA
>RCNC010002440.1_pt1 | contig 12407 bp, 9 predicted proteins | sample 2041301 | NCBI WGS metagenome assembly RCNC01 (sample SAMN09708231, study PRJNA481090) | Marine sediment metagenome, whole genome shotgun sequencing project. | biome: marine sediment; feature: ocean; material: sediment; isolation source: Sewage treatment plant 13A marine sediment (STP13A) ... | reverse complement strand
TCCTAAATAAAAGGAAAGATGAAATATATTTTGGACACGGAGGTTGGGATGAAGGATTTTCAAGTGAAATGATTGCTCATAAGGACAAAGGATATGGTGTGGTTGTTTTAACCAACTCCAATCATCCAGACTTTATTTCGGAACTTATTCGATCTGTAGCGCTTACTTATGATTGGGCTGATTTTGTTCCGGTTTATAAGAAATTGACCATAGATCATGCTTTACTTGATGAAATTAGCGGTCGATATCGTGTAAATGGCAATAGACTAATAAAAGTGTATCAAAACAACAATCAACTCATTTACGAGGAACTTGCAGAAGAACCGACCGAACTAATCAAAATTTCTGATAGTACTTATGTCAGAAGGGAGAGCGATCGGCTCATTCAATTCAAACCGAATTCAGAAAATGAAAAAATGAATATGCAGCTCCTTAACCCTAACAATGAAGCTGGAGTTTTATCCTATGTTAAGATGGATGATGATGAAAAAATCCCCATGGAACTTCTGGTTGAAGGAAATTTTACACAATCTCTGAAGGCATACCAAGTGTTAATGAAGAAAGACACAAAAGACCCTACCATTGATGAAAGCAATTTAAATAATTTGGGATATCGTTTCTTAAACAATGAGCAAACGAAGTTGGCACAAGATATATTTAGAGTTAACCTAATGCTTTATCCTAATAGTTCTAACGTTTATGATAGTTACGCAGAAGTTTGCATGAAAATTGGAGATATTGACCTAGCCATTGAAAATTATAAAAAATCCCTCAATCTTGATCCACAAAATAAAAATGCTAAAGAAATGATTAAGGAATTACAAAAAAAGAAAGGAAGTTAAGGGCAGCTTAAATAACAATATCTTACGGCTGGCAACAGAAGATAAAATGCACTGAAACGCATTTTATAATAACCAATGATAACGATTTCTAATTCTGGCAGATATTTCCTTAACTTAGATATCCTTTAAAAGATCTATATGATCCAAATTGCCGAAATAGCCGCCATCATATTTACCAATTTCGCTAGGTTTTTAAATGGAGAAATAAAACACGCTCTTCTTTTCTTGTTGTGTTTCTTTCTATTGAGCACTACGCTGGGCCAGTCATCAAATCTTTTTGATGCTGATGAAGTAATAGCGTTGAATTTGCGAGGCGACTTGAAGAAAGTATTCAAGGATCGTGGAGATGATCCCAAATACCACTCGGCAACTTTACAATACAAAGCTGATCTAAACACGATTAACATCCCGATTAAAATTAAAACCCGAGGGCACTTTCGCAAGATTTCATCGAACTGCAAGTACCCTCCAATATTACTGAATTTTGAAAAATCGTCTATCCCAAAAAGTTCTGTTTTTGAAGGCCAGGACAAAGTGAAATTGGTAACACCTTGCAAAGGTGAAAAGTACGTTGTTTATGAATACTTAGTTTACAAATTGTATAATCTTATCACGCCAAGGAGTTTTAAATCGAGGCTGGTGAAGGTCATCTTTCAGGACACTGTAAAAAACAAAAGCTCGATACCCTATTACGGAATTCTGTTGGAAGAAGAAAAGCAGATGGCCAAGCGAAATCAGTCCAGCGCTATGGAGAAAATTGGGCTGCGTCCTGAGGGCACCCAAAAAGAGGACTTTTTGAAAATGGCCGTTTTCGAATATATGATTGGTAACACTGACTGGTCAGTACGGTTCCAACAAAATATTAAGCTGATTACCACTGATTCCACAAGCTTACCTATTGCAATACCTTATGATTTTGATCATGCTGGAATTGTGAGGGCACCATATGCCAAGCCAGCACTAGAACTTCAACTGAGCTCTACACAACAGCGAAGATACAGGGGGTATTGTATACCGGAAATGAATCAATTCAAAGCGGTATTTGAAACTTTCAACCGACTTAAAGATGATTTTTATGCGCTCTATGACGGCAACCCATTATTAAGCAGTAGTTACCAAAGTAAAACGCTTAAGTTTCTTGACCGGTTCTATGAAACTATTAATAATCCGAAAAAAGCCCGAAAGGCATTTAGCTATCCTTGCGATAAATCAGGGACTGGGAATATTGTGATCCAAGGATTAAAAAAAAATGAATAGGCATAATTACCTTTTGTTTCTTTATTCATTTAAAGTTTAGACTCAAAAAAAGTATCACTCACATGGTTTATGAAAATCAACGAATTTTTCTAGCGAAGCGGATTCATTATCATCAAAAAAAACTTCCTACTTAATGTTGCTCACATTGTTATGATGGCTGCATACAAATTATTACACTTAAAACAGCATACAACAAAAGATAAAATAAATTGAAAACCTACTTCTTGGAAACGGATATTAAGGATTTAAACACTATTAAGAATTTTTTTTAAACTTCTTTTGGGCCGTGGCATCCCACTTGCGCTGAGCAAAGGGCACATAAAATTTCAGGACGAAAGCCATCCAATTTAATTTAGAAATTTTGAATTAATGGGGCTTAAAGATAAAGTAAATGTATTTTTATATTGTAAAATCTCAAGAAGCTCACAATTTCAAGAATCTGAAACGTCAAAATAAAACTATGGTTAAATCAAACTTTTGGATAATTCTTATTCTTGGATTTTTGGCGCAAAGTTGCGGCAATCAACCAAATAAGACAAAAGAAAAAAAGTTAAAAATTAATTCTTCAGAATTGGAATTCAACGCTTCTAACAAGGAATTGGTTAAGGCCTTTAAGTGGGCTAAAAACAAGGCACTTTCCTTTGCACATGATGGCACTGACCCTGTGGGATTTTGGTATGAGGCCGCTCTTCCAAATCGCGAAGCTTTTTGTATGCGAGATGTTTCTCACCAAACAATAGGGGCAGAAATTTTGGGATTAGGGAAACATAACTTGAATATGTTCGTGAAATTTGCCCAGAATATATCTGAAGAAACAGATTATTGTACGTATTGGGAAATTAATAGACATGACAAACCTGCTCCAGTTGACTATGAAAACGAGAAAGACTTTTGGTATAACCTACCCGCTAACTTTGATGTTACTTATAATGCCTTTCGGCTATACAATTGGACGGGAAATAAGGCTTATCTAGAGCATCCGGATTTAAGGAATTTTTACGATTTGAGTATGAACGAATATGTGGACCATTGGGATTTGGGTGCAAATGAAGTATTAGCACGTGACCGATCTATGCATACAAACAAAGAAGATACAAATTCAAGATTTGGGAATAAACGCGGCATCCCTACTTACAATGAAGGTGGTAGAGGTGAAACCTTGTTGGGGATTGATATGACAGCTTCGTTGATTTCTGCTTACAAAGCGTATGCTAAAATTTTAAAGATTTCTGGAGATTCAAAAAAATCCAATGCTTACTCAATTAAGGCTCAAGAAGAACGAAAATTCTTGAATGAATTTTGGTGGGATTCTGAAAAACAGGAATACCGTTCTATACAATATGCCGATAACACATTCGACTATTTTATGGTTGGTAGCAATGGGGCTTATTTACACTATTTGTATTATTTTGATGTGATTGAAGACCAGTCGAAAATCGATGGAATCATCAAGAATTACAAAGATAATTTTGGTAAGCTTATAGTCGAATTAAAATCATACTTACCTATTATGTTTTATGAAAATGGCGATACGGCAATGGCCAATGAGATGATTATTGATTTATGCAGTCCAAAGAATAAAAGAAGGGATTACCCAGAAAATTCGTTTACAGTAATTGAGCATATAACAAGAGGTTTAATGGGACTCAATGTGAACGCCGCGACATATACATTTTCTACCTTATCAAGAGTGGAAAATAGTAATGAATGGGCCAAAATGAAAAATGTTCCTATACTTTCCAATAAAATTGAGGTTACCCATAGGGCATTATCAAAATCTATAGCAAAAAATTTGGAAGGCAAAACCATACAATGGTCGGCACAATTTTCAGGGACACACGAGTTTTTATATTTGAATGGTGATAAAAAGAAAAGCTTGCATGGCATTAGTCATGGGAGACCCTATTCATATGTCCTTATTGAATTAAATGAGGGTGATGAGGCTATGGTTTCGATAGAAGCAGATTGAAATTTAGAAATCTTAATCAACTTAAAAGATATAATCCAATTTTAACCTTAATGATACTAGAGGTTAAATATGTAATTGGAGGTAAACTTTAATATTTTTTATACAATTTATAATACAATGAAAAAGCAAGATTATTAATAGCTTTCATTATTCTAGGTATAATAAATATCTCATATGGCCAAGAAATAAATCCTACGGAGGTTAAAAAAGTAATGAAACAGGTGGCAGATTGGCAAATAGCACATTATGGCGATTTGTTCAGTGGGTATAAAAACCCCATCATCCGTTAGATTGGACTAATGGTGGAAAATAAAACTCAATTTAAATCAGACCAATTTCTTTAGTAATCGTAAAGCCAAGTCTACCTGTTCCAAATGCGTTCTAAACGATAAAACGGCAAATCGAATCCAATATACCCCATCTAGGGTTGTGGAAGATAAAAAGATACGGCCATCTTGCATTATTTGATCAACAATACGTTGATTAAAAGCGTTAGCATTCCCAGTTTTGGGAACATATCTAAAAATGGCAATCGATAAATCGGGCTTAGGGCCCACTTCAAATCTCAATTTTTGCACTTCTTTATAGAAATATTGGCATAATAATATTTTTTCCTCCAAAGCGGCCCTAAAAGGAGCTACGCCCAATAATTGAAGGGATATCCACATGCGCAAACCCCTGAAATGTTTCGTCAACTCTGGGGAAAGGTCGGCCGGTGATGGATCTTCATCCAAGGTGAAGGCATCTTGCATATAATTAGCCGTAAAGCGGTGGGTTTGATATAAAGCTTTGGTGTTCTTTATTAAAATTGCCCCGATACCATAAGAAAGAAACAATCCCTTATGTGGATCAATCGCAATTGAATCGGATAATTCAACACCCTTAAAGGCTGGCTTATAAGTATCCGATAGCATAAAAAATCCGCCGTAAGCAGCATCTACATGAAACCATAGGTCATTTTCCTTGGCAATGATTCCAATTGATTCCAAGGGATCAATGGCCCCTGTATCCGTGGTGCCAGCAGAACCAAAAACTATAAAAGGCAACAATCCATTTGATTTATCCTCAGCTATCTGAAGACTTAGTTTGTTAGGTATCATTTTATAGTGCTCATCCATGGGAATATATCGCACAATGCTTTCTCTCATTCCGGCAATACGTAAGGACTTTTGAACACAATGATGCAATTGCCCAGTCATATAAATTACGCACCTATCTATATCTTTTGATTTAATTCCCATTGCATCCCGTGCAGTGGTTATGGCAGATAGATTGGCTATAGAGCCACCAGATGTTAAATTGCCAAGTGCTGAGGAAGGATAACCAACCATAGTACACATCCAACGCAATAGCATATTTTCCATGCGAACACCTCCTGGACAAGCAAAGAAAATACCAGCATAACGATTAGTGACCGCGGCCAAATAATCGCCCAAGGCCGTAGTAAAAACACCCCCGCCAGGAATATAGCCGAAATGGCCTCCAGAAGCAGGGTTTAGATTAGGTGTATCTACATTATCCTTAAGGCATTTCAGCACTTCCTCAATGGGCTTACCCCCTTCTTCAATAGGGAAATCATAAATCTCCTTTCCCATGGTCTCCGAAACCACATATGTGGTATGTTGGTTGAAATCATCCAAAAAGTTATCCGCATAATTCTGGACGGTTGAATTCCAATGGGATCTCTGGCTGCCAATAGGCTCCAATTTCTGTGAGATCTCTTCCAAAACTTTTATTCTCTTTATCATATAGCGTAATTACAAAAAATAATTTAACTCAATGCAGTAGTATTGTTATTTGTGTATTTAAAAGAATACATTTTAAAGTTAATACCGCCTATAATTAGTCTCATAACATCAAAATTTTTATTTTTAAAGAGTTTGTTCAACAGGCATAGAATTTCATTTAATTTCAAAAATCTTATTAATGGGGTGGAGCGTTAATCACAACCAAGAAAAAAATATGATGGTCCTGACTTATAAAGGGACTATTAGTTTCAGGGAAATAGTCGAGTCAAGTATTGCCAGTATTAATCAAGCTAACACACATAATAGCATCAGGATGTTAGTTGATTGCACCTATCTTAAGATTGATGCCAATCGGACTGAACTTTTTGAATTACCGAGTAACTTATATGCAAAATGGGGAATGAACCCTGATACAAAAATCGCATTGACCGAACCAAAAGACATAAGAGGAAAGGACATGGCAGAGTTCTATGCATTTGCAACACAAAATCTGGGATGGAATGCAATGCTATTTCCTAATCTTAAAAAAGCGATGGAATGGTTGAAAAAGGATTAATACATTAAATTTACATATAGTTCTAAATAAATATATAAAATGCGATTTACACATTTATAATATTCCTAGTTGTGAGTATAAATCACTGTAAAAGTCAGAACGACACTATTTTTGCAACATACAATATTGAAGAATTCATATTTCAAGGCCGTGAAGCCAAAATAGTTTTTCCTAACATTAAAAACACCAATGGTCACTGGATTTGGAGGGCCCGATTCTGGGGCGTTGAACCCCAAGTCGATAAAACATTACTTGAAGCGGGTTTTCATGTTGCTTATGTTGATGTAGTCGGCTTTTACGGAAATCAAGAAGCAGTAAAAATCTGGAATGACTTTTATAAGTTCATTACCGCGAAATACAAGTTAAATCCAAAAGTAGTTCTTGAAGGCTTTAGTCGTGGTGGACTCATCATTTATAATTGGGCATCACAGAACACAGATAAGGTCGCATGTATCTATGCGGATGCTCCGGTTTGCGATATTAAAAGTTGGCCGGGAGGATTATATACAGGTGTTGGTAGTCCAAAAGATTGGCAAGAATGTTTAAAAGCCTATACATTAGATGAGAAGACTGTTTTAAGCTTTGAAGGAATACCCTTGAACCATAGTGTAGATATCGCAAAGGCTAAAATACCGGTAATTCATGTTTATGGTGATAACGATAAAGTGGTGCCGCATTTCGAAAATACAGAACGATTGGCAATTAATTTCGTGAAAGCTAATGGCAATATTCAATTAATTCGAAAAAAAGGAATAGGGCATCATCCGCATAGTTTAGAAGACCCAACGCCTATCGTAGAATTCATTTTAAAACATACACTATCGAAATAACACATGTTCTGAACCTGTGAATAGGAAAACAATTATAAAGAATCCCAAATATGGAACAAAGAGTAACAATAATTGGACTTGGAGTTGCCAGTTTAGAAGTGTCCAATAAATTTTATAAAGAAAAATTTGGATGGAAACTTATGGCTACAAGCAATGAATACATTTCTTTTTTTCAATTGAACGGTATTCTTCTTTCCCTCTATCCTCGTGAAAAGTTGGCTGAAGATGCCACAGTAAGTGCTGAAGGTAGTGGATTTAAGGGTTTCTCATTGGCCTATAATACCAGAAGTAAGAAAGAGGTCGATTCACTTTTTCAAAATTTGGAAAGTAACGGGGTGAAAATTGTAAAACCACCCGAAGAAGTATTCTGGGGTGGTTATAGTGGATATATTGCAGACCCTGATGATAATCTTTGGGAAATCGCTTTTAATCCTTTTTTACCGTTGGATGAAAATGGCAATACAATTGAAAGTAAATAGAAATAAAAAAAGAGACAGTACTACAGCACTATCCCTCTTAAGTATTAAAAACACGCACTTAATTTCCATCAAAACGAACATTTTCCAATGTTAAAAGGGCTTCCGCCCTATCTTTGCCTACTTTGGGCTTAAGCACAAAATAGATTTCATTGGTTTTTGGTTGCTGGTGATAAAGGCAAAGTGCTCCTTTGTAAAGCAACTGAACTAGAACCGATTAATGGAGTTACGCTCGGTTCGCCATTATCCGTATAACTTGCCCTGATAACCATAACATTATCACCTTCTAAAGGTTCTGGAAGAACACTCCCTGAGGCTGGCAAAGATATATTCACAACACTATTGCTGAGCAGTGATTGAATATACATAGTTATCTGTCTAGTTTCATCATTGGTCACATTGGGATGCGCAGGCATCATCACCGCTCCCCAAACACCAGTGCCGCCTTCCATTATCTTCTTCTGTAAGTACGCCATGGACTTAGGATTATCCTTATACTTTTCTGCAATCGCTTTATACTCAGGACCAATTGATGCTCCTATTTCTTTATGACAGGTCTTACAGTCCATCGCTTGTGTCAACGCCCTACCCATAACCGCTGCGGATACTTGCTGATGTCCTTGGGACTTATTCACTTCGTCCATTCCGGCCATATAATCAACTGAAACGAAAATATTTGCTTCATCAATTGGTCCGCCATCAGCATCGGTTACGGAAACACTATACCTAATGGGCACTCCTTTAATAAAGAACGAGGAGTTTCCGCCACTTAAATCAATTGATACCTCAGGTCTTGAATTTCCAGCAACCACCAAAATACTTTCACTGGATGTATTTTCATTCTTATTGTCCATAACCTCAACAGAAATTTCATATGCTCCTGCATCGGTGAATGTATGGGATAGTTCTGGGACATTTGTTTCTTTGGTTTCACCATTTCCCAAACTCCATATATACGTCATTGGGTCATTCTCACGGTCATAGGCTTCAACCATCGCGTTTACCGTCAAAGGTAATTTTCCAGAGGTCAAATCTATTGTCAGGTCTTCTATTACTGGCGGTCTATTTCCGGCATTGAACTCAATATAACCCAGACTGGAATCCTCATTTTGCTGATACCAACCGCTGCCATATTCCAATAGGTAAACCCGCCCATCAGGACTCATCTCCATATCAATTAAACTGTTAACCTCTATATCCGAGGCAAAAGGTTCCATCTTATTAAAATTACCATCCTTGAAAAGTGTGATCGCTTTCATCCAACCCCGCATCCAATCGTAAATAATGACTTTACCATCATAATAAGAAGGTAATCCACCCCCGTTAGTATACAAATCTGAATAGTAGGTTGGTCCGGCCATGGCATTCCTACCCCCTGTACCCACTTGGGGAAAATCCGGGGTCTCGGCATAAGGGTAGTACACATAAGCTCCCTGGGCTGGTGGTAATTCTTGTAATCCAGTATTGTTTTTTGAATCGTTTATGGGCTTTGCAGAGTCAAAAACCACACCCGATTTACCATTGGTATAATCATAATTCCTATAAGGCTTATTGTTACCTATGAACAGTGGCCAACCAAAGTTACCTGCTTCACGGGCCTGGTTCATTTCATCGTATCCCCTCGGGCCACGATTGGCAATATCATCTTTCCCAGCATCCGGACCAACATCGCCCCAATACACATACCCTTTTTTGGAATCGACCGAAATACGATACGGATTCCGATGGCCCATGGTATAAATCTCTGGACGGGTTTTATCGGAACCTACAGGAAAAAGATTTCCCTTGGGTATATCAAATGATCCATCTTCATTGACCCTAATTCTCAAGATCTTTCCTCTAAGGTCATTGGTATTCCCTGAAGAACGGCGGGCATCATATTGTTCTTTACCAGGTATATCGTTCAAAGGAGCAAACCCTTTACTAACATACTTAGCTCCTTTTTCATCAAATGGTGTAGTGTTGTCTCCAGTAGACAAATACAATAGGTCATCCGGGCCGAATGCGATTGAACCTGCTGTATGACAACAAATTTCACGCTGACTTTCAACATCCAAAATCACTTGTTCAGAGTCCAAATCAAAAACACCGTCCTTGAATTTAAAACGTGATAAACGGTTTACCCATTCATCACCTGTCGGACTATAGTAAAGATAAATCCAATTGTTCTTGGCAAAATTAGGGTCTTTTTGAAGTCCCATCAACCCCTCCTCAGCATTTACACTAGGTGTTTTCAAGGTTTTATGGTATACATCCAGTCTTGCAATTTCCTTTAGCTCTTTCGTAACATCATTAAAAAACATGATTTCCCCCCTGCGCTGAGAAATCAACACATCATTATTCGGTAAAACCGCCATTTCGGTAGGTTCAAAAAATTGACCCGAAGTTAGAGTTACCTTTGAAAATCTATTAATATCTGGAGGTATTTGCGATATTGCCTTACTATAATCCAAATTTATATTTTCTCCAATCACATATAGTATTCCGCCTAAAATATGATTTACCAATTTTTCCTCTGAAAAGCTTTCATCGGTATGACCGGCAGCGGTGTAAAAAGCCCTGCCTCCATCATATTCATGATACCAACTCATGGGATGAAAATCGCCATTCTCACCACCTTTATAAGTACTTTCATCAACGGTAATCAAAACATTGACTTCACTGTTTAAATTCTTAAAATTATAGAGTTCATCATCCCTGTTCCATATTGAATCCGTGAAATGTTTGGTAGCAATGAATGAATTATCCTCAATGATAAAATCAGAGTTTGGCGTACCCGCAGGATGACTTAGAAATTGGGCTCCAACCAACCTGTTATACCAGCCCCAATCGTATTCTGTATCTGTCGCCGCATGTATGCCAACAAAGCCCCCTCCCGATTGAATATAGCGCTCAAAAGCAGCTTCTTGATAATGATCTAAAATATTTCCCGTGGTACTTAGAAAAACTATTGACGAATATTGTTTCAGGTTGTCATCCGTAAAAAGTGATGCATTCTTTGTGGTGTCCACCTCAAAACCATTTTCCAGGCCTAATTTTTGAATGGCTTCAATGCCCTTAGGAATTGAAGCATGCTTAAAGCCCATTGTCTTCGAGAACACCAGAACCCTAGGTTTGCCTTCTCTTTTATTGCTACAACTGGTCATTATCAATGCAAAAGTGACCACTATAAATAGGAATGCTTTTTTCATCATTTAGTACTATCTTTAGTTCATACCTGAATCTCTAAATATAAGTATTGATATCATCAACATCCAAGCGCATTTTAATATTATCCCGGGAAATGATAAAATCGTAAGTTTAAATGAGGGAAATTGGTCACTACTTTTTTAAAAATGATGTTGAATGGCGAAATTGGCCAAACCATGCAAAGCGAGATGAAACTCGCCAAAAAAGAATCAAAGAAATAATCACGTTCTGTGCAGCAAATATGAAACAAAGAACCATTTAAAAAATGAAAGGAATATTATTTACTTTACTTGTAGTATCATTCAACGCATTATTTTGCCAAACCCTACTTGTTCCTGACCAGGTTTTTGACGGAGAGCAATTACATAAGAATTGGGTTGTGCTCGTCGAAAAGAATACCATCACCTATGTTGGAAATCCTTCTGGACTGAATATTTCCGCGAATACCAACGAAATTAAAATGTCGGGGATGACCTTAATGCCAGGTCTCATCGAGGGCCATTCACACTTATTGCTGCATCCTTACAACGAAACTTCATGGAATGATCAAGTATTGAAGGAATCTCCTGTGGAAAGGTCGATTCGCGGAACCGTACACGCCAAGAAATCATTAATGGCAGGTATTACCTCTATGCGGGATTTAGGTGCCGAAGGGGCAGGCTACTCCGATGTATATTTAAAAAAAATGATTGATGATGGTATCATCCAAGGCCCAAGAGTTTTGTGCGCAGGACCAGCCATCGTGGCCACAGGAGCTTATGGCCCAAAAGGTTTTCATGATGGGGTAACCGTTCCGTTAGGAGCTGAACCTGCCAGTGGTGTTGATGAAGTCATAAAAACAGTGAGAAGGCAATTGGGTAACGGAGCTGATTTAATAAAAATCTATGCGGACTATAGATGGGGAAAAGGTGAACCTTCGCAACCTACCTTTCTATTAGAAGAAATTGAAGCCATGGTTGCTACTGCTGAAAGTGCCGGCAGATATGTTGTTGCACACGCAAGTACCCCAGAGGGAATGAGGCGTGCAATAATGGCTGGTGTTGAAACAATTGAGCATGGGGATGGTGGAACGCAAGAAATTTTTAATTTGATGAAAGAAAAAGGAGTTGCCCTTTGCCCAACACTAGCCGCTGGAGATGCCATTTTACAATACAATGGATGGAAAAAAGGGGATGAACCTGATCCTGAACGCATTACAAAAAAGAAAGCCTCCTTTAAACTAGCCTTACAATCAGGAGTAGACCTTGTTTTTGGGGGTGATGTTGGGGTCTTTTCACATGGTACAAATTATCGGGAACTTGAAATGATGGTAGAATATGGTATGGAGCCTATCAAGGTATTACAATCAGCCACCTCAGTCAATGCAAGGGTTTTACATATGAAAGATCGTGGAAATTTGCAGAAAGGATTTCTAGCTGATATTATTGCAGTAGAAGGAGACCCAACCAAGGACATTTCTAAAATGAGGAAAGTAGGATTTGTGATGAAAGATGGTGTAATCTATAAAAACGAATAATTCATATTCATAAAATTCAAATTT
>RCNC010002439.1_pt1 | contig 12407 bp, 9 predicted proteins | sample 2041301 | NCBI WGS metagenome assembly RCNC01 (sample SAMN09708231, study PRJNA481090) | Marine sediment metagenome, whole genome shotgun sequencing project. | biome: marine sediment; feature: ocean; material: sediment; isolation source: Sewage treatment plant 13A marine sediment (STP13A) ... | reverse complement strand
ACTCTTAATCACTAGGTTGGAGGTTCGATTCCTCCACGGCTCACCAACTCCCTCAGGCGAAAGTGGCGGAATTGGTAGACGCGCGAGACTTAGGATCTCGTGGGGTTCCCCCCATGGGGGTTCGAGTCCCCCCTTTCGCACCACCCAGTCGCAGAAGTCCAGCCGGAGAATTTTAATGCCCTACACCCTCACCCGCGGAGCGAAACATACCATCGAGATCTCGGCCCACCTCGAGAGCGAGGCGGTGGATCAGGAACGCAGCACCATCGTGCGCACCATCAGCCGCAAGGCTCAGGTGCCGGGCTTCCGGCCCGGCAAGGCGCCGGCGGCCGCGGTCAAGGCTCGCTATGCGGACGAGATCCAGGAGGAGCTGCAGGAGCACCTCACCGGCGTTTTGTGGCGAGAGATCTTCGAAGCTGAAAGTGATTTGCAGCCCCTGACCAATCCGAACATCACCGACATCGCGTTTGATGACGGCGGCGATTTTCGTTTCACCGCGGCACTCGAAGTACGGCCGGAGTACGAGCTGCCGGAGAGCTTCGAGCTTGATCTTCCCCAGCCATCAACCGAAGTCAGCGATGCCGAGATCGAGGAAGAGCTCGCCAAAGTAGCGGAAGAACAGGCCGCCTGGGAGCCCACCGAAGGAGCGACCGCGGCGGATGGCATGCTCGCTGAAGTCAACCTTGAAGGAACACTCGAAGACAGCGACGAGGAGCCTTTCACCGAAAAAGGCGCACAGCTTGTCATTGGAGCGGACAATGTGCCGCCGGAGATCAGCGAAGCCCTCCAGGGAGCAAAGGTGGGTGATGTCCTTACCGCCGCCAAGGTTCTCCCCGATGATCTTGAAGACGCCGACAAGGCGGGCAAGAAGGTCTCCTACAACCTCGACGTCCAGGGCTTGAAAGAAAAGGTCCTGCCCGAGATCGACGACGATCTGGCAACCACCATCGGCCTGGAGAGCCTCGAACAGCTCCGTGACCGAGTTGTAGCGGTCCTCGAACGAAACAAGCAGGCGGATCGCCGTAGCGAATGGCGGCGGTTCATTCTCGATCACCTCGAGCAGGGGATCGATCTCGGCGATCTTCCGCCGTCCCTCGTTCAGTCGACTCTGCACGAACAACTCGATCGCTACGCCTACACCATGGCGATGCAGGGAGTGAACGTGAATCCCGACGAAATCGATTGGCAGGAACTGGCTGCCAAGGCTGAGCCGGCCGCGCGGCAGGAGGTCCTCGACACCCTGATTTTGGAGCAACTGGCTCAAGCCTGGGACACGCCTGTTCCAGAAGCAGAGGTCGATGCGTATGTAGCCGCCGAGGCGGCCCGACTCGATGTGCCGCCGGCCGAGCACAAGGCCAATCTGGCGGCAGAGCAGAAATTGGAACGCGTTCGCCACGCCGCGCGAGTCGCGGCGACAGTCGATGAAATGATCCGTCGTGCCGGCGGGGAGGTGGAATGATGCTCGTTCCGATGGTGGTTGAGCAAACCAGTCGTGGCGAGCGCGCTTACGACATCTACTCACGCCTTCTCAAAGACAATGTGATCTTCCTCGGTTCGGCCATCGACGACCAGGTGGCGTCACTGGTGATTGCGCAGATGCTCTTCCTCGAGGCCGAGAAGCCCGAGAAGGACATCTATCTCTACATCAACAGCCCCGGCGGTTCGATCACCGCCGGTCTCGCGATCTACGACACCATGCAGTACGTCAAACCGGACGTATCCACCATAGCTCTCGGGCAGGCCGCGTCCATGGGGGCCGTCCTGCTTGCCGGCGGTGCGAAGGAAAAACGCTTCGCGCTCCCGAACAGCCGCTTCTTGCTCCACCAGCCGCTGATGTCCGGTCTCCAGGGCCAGGCCTCGGATATCGACATCCATGCCAAAGACATCATGCGTCTCAGGGAACGGCTCAACGAGATCTTTGCCCACCACACCGGACAGCCGATGGACAAGATCAACGGTGATACCGAACGCGACTTCATCCTCGAGGCCGAGGCTGCCCTCGACTATGGTCTGATCGACAAGATCATTGTTTCCAGAGAGTAGGTCGGGGTGCGACGCGTCGGTGAGAAGCCATTTGTTATACAATAGTGCGAGGAGGGTCTGATGTCCCAACGTGACAGCGACATGCTGCGCTGCAGCTTCTGCGGCAAGAGCCAGCACGAAGTGCGCAAGTTGATCGCTGGCCCAACGGTCTATATCTGCAATGAGTGTGTCGAGGTCTGTCTCGACATCATCGCCGAGGACCGTGTCCACGAGGCCAAGGGTCACGACCAGATCCTTCCCAAACCGCAGGAGATCAAGAACCACCTCGAGGAATACGTCATCGGACAGGAGTCGGCAAAGAAAAAGCTCTCCGTGGCGGTCTACAACCACTACCGCCGGATTGAGTACCAGTCGGACCGGGGCCGCAACGACGTCGAGTTGGCGAAGTCGAATATTCTTCTCATCGGCCCCACCGGTACCGGCAAGACGCTGCTCGCCCAGACTCTTGCCCGGCAATTACAGGTTCCCTTCACCATCGTCGACGCCACAACGCTCACTGAAGCGGGTTACGTGGGAGAGGATGTGGAGAACATCCTCCTGCGTCTCTACCAGGCGGCCGGCGGCGACCGCGAAGCGGCCGAACGGGGGATCGTCTATGTGGACGAGATCGACAAAGTGGCGCGCAAAGCGGAGAACCCATCGATTACCCGCGATGTGTCGGGCGAGGGAGTCCAGCAGGCCCTCCTGAAAATCCTCGAGGGAACCGTCGCCAACGTGCCGCCACAAGGTGGGCGCAAACACCCGCACCAGGAGTTCCTGCAGATCGACACCACCAATATCCTCTTCATCTGCGGTGGTGCTTTTGTCGGCCTCGACGACATCATTGCCGAACGGCTCAACCAGAAGCGGCTCGGATTTGATGTCGATCTCGGTGGCAACGATCCCGGTTCGGCCGAGTTGCTCTCCCTGGTGCACCCGGAAGATCTGATCCGATACGGCATGATCCCGGAGTTCGTGGGCCGGATACCGGTCGTTGCCAATCTCCACGAGCTCGACCACGGCGCCCTGGTACGCATTCTCACCGAGCCCCGCAACTGTCTCGTTCGGCAGTATCAAACGATCCTCGGCTTCGAGGGCGTCGATCTCAGCTTCACCCCCGATGCCCTGGATACAGTGGCCGAAGAGGCGATCACGCGCAAGGTGGGCGCCCGCGGCCTGCGCATCATCCTTGAAGAGCTGATGCTCGAGATCATGTACCAAATCCCCTCCCTTCCCGATCTCAAAGAGCTCGTCATTACCCGCGAGGTGGTCGATCGCCGTGTGCCCGCCTTGCCCGTCGTTCGCAAAGTGAGTTAGACCCAAGATTCAGTATCTTGGGGTAAAATCAATGCGGCGGCCACCCGGCCGCCTCCAGGAAAAAAACCTCATCCAACAAAGAGCCCATTCATGACCTCAAAAATCTCTACCGTTCATCTTCCGGTCGTTCCACTGCGGGATATGGTCGTCTATCCCCACATGATGGCCCCGTTCGTCGTCGGGCGGAAACCGTCCGTGGTAGCGCTCGAGCGTGCCCTCGAGCGGTCGGACAAACGGATCTTCCTCGCTACCCAACGCGATCCGAAGATCGACGAACCCGGCGCAGACGACATTTTCACCCTGGGCGTCATCGCCCGGGTTGTTCAGCACCTTCAGCTCGCCTCCGGCAACATCAAGGTCATGGTCGAGGGCCTCAGTCGCGCTCGTCTCGTCGAAATCGAACTCGAGGACGGCAGTCTTGTGGCGGAGGTTGAACGCCTTCGGGTGCAGACGCCGGTCGACGACGCCATCTCCGAATACATGGTTCATCTCCTGGAGCTTTTCAAAGAGTACGCCAAGCTCTCACACCACCTTTCCGCAGAAGGAGTGCTGGCGTCCCTACAGACCGATGATCCCGATCAATTCGCCGATATTCTCGCGGCCCACCTCTCGCAACCGACGACCGAGAAACAGAAGCTGCTCGAAATCCTCAGTCCGGTGGATCGTCTCCAGCGCCTCAACGATCTCCTCGACATGGAGATCGAGAAGCTCAACATTGACCGCCGGATTTCGTCGCGGGTCAAAAAACAGATGGAGAAGGCTCAGCGTGAGTACTACCTGTCTGAAAAGATCAAGGCGATCAACGAGGAACTCGGCCGCAACGACACCACCGAGGAACTCGAGGAACTCAAAAAGCAGATCGAAGAAGCGGGGATGAGCGAGGAGGCCAAGGAGAAGGCCGACATCGAATTGCGACGACTCGAGGGCATGCCGCCCGTGTCGGCCGAGGCCGGCGTGTCGCGCAACTACGTCGACTGGTTGTTGGCCGTGCCGTGGATCAAGGCCTCTCGGGAGATCCGCGACATTGAGCGAGCCGAGAAGGTCCTTCACGAAGATCATTACGGTCTCGAAAAGATCAAAGACCGGATTCTCGAGTTTCTCGCGGTTCGCCAACTGGTGCGCAAGACGACAGGAACAATTCTGTGTTTCGTCGGGCCCCCCGGCACAGGCAAGACTTCGCTGGCACGATCGATTGCCCGTTCGACCGGCCGCAATTTTGTCCGGCTGTCGCTCGGCGGCGTGCGCGATGAAGCTGAAGTCAGGGGCCATCGCCGAACCTACATCGGCGCCTTCCCCGGCCAGATCATCCAGATGATGCGGAAGGCCGCGACGATCAACCCGGTCCTCTTGCTCGACGAGGTCGACAAAATGGCGGCCGACTTCCGAGGCGACCCGGCGGGGGCCCTGTTGGAGGTCCTCGACCCGGAACAGAACCACACATTCCACGACCACTATCTCGACGTCGAGTACGATCTCTCGAAGGTCTTCTTCATCTGTACCGCCAACGTCACCCACTCCATCCCACCGGCATTGCTGGACCGCATGGAGGTGATCCAGCTCTCGGGCTATACCCACCAGGAGAAGATGGAGATCGGACGCCTTTTCCTGCTGCCGCGGCAGCTCGAAAAACACGGCATGAAGAAGTTCGACCTGACCTTCGACGACGAGGCGCTGATGCTCCTCATCGAGCGTTACACTCGCGAGGCGGGTGTGCGCAACCTCGAGCGGGAGATCGCTTCGGTTTGTCGCAAACTGGCCCGGCGGATCCTCAAGGAAAAAATCAAAAAGGGCTCCTCCATCCCCGTGACGGTGGACACTATCGGTGAGCTTCTCGGCAAACCTCGATACCGGGCACAGCGGCGGGAGCAGGAGCCCGAGGTGGGCGCGGCTTCGGGTCTAGCCTGGACCCAGGTCGGCGGTGAGCTTCTCTTGATTGAAATCATGCTCATGCGCGGTAAGGGCCAGTTGACTTTGACGGGCCAATTGGGCGACGTCATGCAGGAATCCGCTCGGGCGGCCCTTTCGTTCATTCGCGCGCGGGCCGAAGAGTTCGGCATCGACACCGAGATCTTCGAAAAGACCGACGTTCATATCCATGTCCCCGAAGGTGCGATTCCCAAAGACGGCCCATCGGCCGGAATCACTCTCGCCACGGCGCTGATTTCTGCCTTTACCAAAACCCCGGTGCGGGTAGACCTGGCGATGACCGGCGAGATCACGCTCCGCGGACACGTGCTACCGGTGGGTGGGGTCAAAGAAAAAATTCTCGCCGCCTATCGGGCAGGTATCCGCGAAGTGGTGATGCCGGCAGAGAACGAGAAGGACCTCGAAGACATTCTCGAAGATGTTCGCGAAGAAATGACCTTCCACTTCGTCAACCACATGGACGAGGTGCTGTCGCACGCGCTGGTGGGTGGGGTGGATTCGGATGTCGCCGCACCAACCGGCGACTCGGAGGCGAGGCTCGATTCGCCGCCGGTGGCTCATTGATCCTTGGAAATCACGGAAGTAGATTTTCGCGGTTCGTCGTTGCGGCCTCAGGACCGCCCCGGGGAGTGGTTTCCCCAGGTGGCGATCGCGGGCCGGTCCAACGTCGGCAAATCGAGTCTGCTCAACTGGTTGTTCAAACAGTCGCTGGCGCGAGTCGCCAAGGCACCGGGAAAGACGAGGACCCTGAATTTCTTTCTCATCAACCGCGCCTTCTACCTCGTCGATCTTCCGGGCTACGGATACGCCAAGGTCGGAAAGCAGCTGCGGGAGGAGTGGGGGCGGGCACTCGGCCACTACATCGCTTCAGAACAGCGTCTCGCCGGAGTCGTGGCGTTGGTGGACATTCGCCACGGGCTGACGGTTCGGGATCGCGATTTGCAGGAACTTCTTCTGGGTTCCGGGTGCGAGCGTGTGGTTGTTCTCACCAAGGCCGACAAGGTTGGCCGTGGACAGAGGGCGAAGATGCAGCAGGCGGTGCAACGGGAACTCGCACTGCACGTGCCGCCGTTGGCGGTCAGCGTGCGGACCGGCGAGGGTCGACGTGAAGTCTTGAAAAGCATCGATGACATGGTGTCGATGTGGAGAGAACGGCAACGGAGTGAATAATGGGAACCAAGAAGAAAAACACTGAAAAAGAAGAAGCGGTGGTCATCCCTCTCGATCTCGACGAAGACGAGATTGAAGAACCCGAGACCGAAGAGGCCGATCCGCCGGAAGGCAGGCTCGACCTCAACCAGCTCAAGGAAATGAGCATCAATCAGTTGAGTAAGGCCGCCAAAGGTCTCGGGGTGGAGAGCCCGGCCGGATTGCGGCGCCAGGACCTCATTTTCAGCGTTCTCCAGCACCAGACCGAGGCCGAGGGTTTGATTTTCGGCGAAGGCGTTCTCGAGGTGCTGCCGGAAGGCTTTGGTTTTCTGCGGGCGCCGGAGTACAACTACCTCCCCGGTCCGGATGACATCTACGTGTCGCCGTCGCAGATTCGACGATTCAATCTCCATACGGGGGATACCGTTTCCGGCCAGATTCGCCCACCCAAGGAGGGCGAACGGTACTTTGCCCTCATCAAGGTCGAGGCCATCAACTTCGAGCCCCCCGAGGTGTCGATGGAGAAGATCCACTTCGACAACTTGACGCCGCTGTACCCCGAGGACTGGCTCAGGCTCGAGGTTGCCGACAACCCGACGTCGAGGGTGATGGACCTCGTGACCCCGTTGGGCAAGGGCCAGCGCGGCCTGCTCGTGGCGCCGCCGAGAACCGGTAAGACCATGATGCTGCAGGCGATCGCCAACTCGATCACCACCAACGATCCCGAAGTGACCCTGATCGTGTTGCTCATCGACGAGCGGCCCGAGGAGGTCACCGACATGGAACGATCGGTAGCGGGTGAGGTCATTTCGTCGACATTTGACGAACCGGCGACCCGCCATGTTCAGGTGGCCGAAATGGTCATCGAAAAAGCAAAACGGCTGGTAGAGCACAAGAGGGACGTCGTGATTCTGCTCGATTCCATCACCCGCCTCGCGCGTGCCTACAACACCGTCGTTCCACCGTCGGGGAAGGTCCTGTCGGGTGGTGTCGACTCCAATGCGCTGCAAAAACCCAAGCGGTTCTTCGGTGCTGCGCGGAACATCGAGGAGGGCGGCAGCTTGACCATCGTCGGGACTGCGCTCGTCGACACCGGTTCGCGCATGGACGACGTCATCTTCGAAGAGTTCAAGGGCACCGGCAACATGGAAGTTCACCTCGACCGGAAACTCGTCGAGAGGCGCGTCTTCCCGTCGATCGACATCCACAAGTCCGGCACCCGCAAGGAAGAGCTCCTCATCGACGAGTGGGAACTGCGCCGCATCTGGGTCCTTCGCAAGGTCCTGTCGTCGTTGTCCTCTGTCGAGGGGATGGAACTGCTCCTCGAGCGTCTCTCGAAGACCGAGGACAACAAGGAGTTCCTCGAGGCGATGTCGCAAGGCTAGCAATTCGGTTCTCGAATTGCGGCTGGGAACGTATTTCCTGCTTGAGCTGTTTCCCTGATATGGAAATTCTTGTTTCAAAGGTCGTGCATGTCTGAAATTGACTCTCTCCTCGACAAGGCGGTTGACGGAGATCGTCTCACGCGGGACGAGATCCAGGCGTTGTTTGACGACGGCGGTCTGCTCGAGTTGGGCCAGGCTGCAGCGGCCGTGCGCAGCCGGAAGAACCCGGGCCGTGCCGCTACCTACATCATTGACCGCAATATCAACTACACCAACGTCTGCATCTATCGTTGCCGGTTCTGTGCTTTTTACCGTACGGTGAAGGATAGCGACGCTTATGTTCTGCCGTTCGAAGAGATCGCTGCCAAAGTCTCGGAGACGGTCGCCGCGGGGGGCACCGGGATTCTACTCCAGGGAGGGGTTCATCCCTCGCTTCGCATGGACTTTTACGAGAAACTGCTCTCAGATCTCAAGCGGTCATTTCCCCAGATCCACCTGCACGCGTTTTCGGTGCCCGAAATCTGGTATCTCTCCAAACTCGAGAAAATCTCCGTCGGTTCAGTCATCGAGAAATTGATGGCCGCCGGGCTCGAATCGATCCCGGGAGGTGGCGCAGAGATCCTCGAGGATGAGACCCGGCGCCGTATCTGGTCGCGGACCAAGGCCTCCACCTCCCAATGGCTTAGCGCTCATCGGATTGCTCACGAGCTGGGCCTCCGCACCACGGCGACCATGATGTTCGGAGTTGGGGAACCCACCTCTGCCCGAACGACCCACCTGATGGGCGTCCGGGATCTCCAGGATGGCACAGGTGGTTTTACGGCCTTCATTCCATGGACCTTTCAGGACCAGAGCACAGATCTCGAAGGAGAAGTCGAGCCATCCGGTGGCATTGACTATCTGCGGACTCTCGCCATTTCACGTCTGGCGCTCGACAACGTCGACCACGTCCAGGGCTCGTGGGTGACCCAGGGAGCGAAGATCGGCCAGTTGTCACTCTTCTTCGGAGCCGATGACCTGGGATCGATCATGCTCGAAGAAAACGTCGTCGCGGCCGCCGGGGCGCAGTTCCGGATGTCTCAGGGAGACATGGAGCGGACCATCCGTGGTGCCGGCTACGAGCCCCGGCAAAGGCGCACGCTGTACGAAAGCCTTTGATCGGTAATAACCAAGCATTTACCCGGAGATTTCGTACTGTTCCTCGTGGAAGAGGGGATTTTCCGACAAAATAATCTCCACGCCGTGGGTCTCTTCGAGTTCGCGCATCAACTCGCGAAACGGGCCCTGAAGATAGTGTGAGACGGCGGGGTGGACGGTGAGTGTGACGTGCTGGTCCATGTCGTTACCCGCAGAGGCGAGCAGCTCTCTCCGGATTTCCAGGCAGACGGTGGGTAAGGCCTTGATCTGGCCGGAGCCGTGACAGTAGGGGCACTCTCGGCTCAGGGTACGTTCGAGACTCGGCCTGGTCCGTTTCCGAGTGAGCTGAATGAGACCGATGTCACTCATTGGCAGGAGCTGTGTGCGTGCCGGGTCTGAGGTGAGTTCCTCGGCAAGGGTGTCATAGACCTGCTGTCGATGGGCGGGCTCTTCCATGTCGATGAAATCGATGACGATGATGCCGCCGAGGTCTCGGAGGCGCAATTGCCTGACGACCTCGACTGCGGCCTCGAGGTTGAGAGCAAAGACCGTCTCCTCGAGCGATTGAGAACCGACGAACTTCCCGGTATTGATGTCGATGGTCACCAGGGCCTCGGTCTGGTTGATCACGAGAGATCCTCCGGACTTGAGCCAGACCTTAGGGCGCAGGGCCTTTTCGAGTTCACGGTCGATGCCGAAGGAACTCATCAGGTCGGTGGTCTGACGGTACAATTTGACCCTTCCCACCAGGCTTGGTTCGGTGGTTTCCAGGAAATCAAGGACCTCCTCGAGACTCTCTTCGTCGTCGATCCAGACTTCCGAGATGGCGTGGGTGAACATGTCCCGGATGGATCTCAAGACCGGGCTCAGTTCGTGGTGAACCATGGTCGGCGCGCGAGCGATATTGGCGGTCTTCTGGACCCTCTGCCAGAGCTTCAGGAGGTAGTTTTGGTCGGTTTTGAGTTCTTCCCGCCCCTGACCCTCGCCGGCGGTTCGTACGATCCAACCCCCCGGTGCTTCGAAAGTCTCGATGATCTCCTTGAGGCGAGCCCGTTCGTCTTCGTCGGTTATGCGCCGTGATACTCCGTGGTGGCGCACGTTGGGCAGGTAGACCACAAATCGCCCGGGGAGACTGATGTGGGTCGTCAAACGGGCACCCTTGGTGCCGAGCGGGTCCTTGACCACCTGGACCAACGCTTCCTGTCCCTGTCGAAGCAGATCGGAAATATCGGAATTCGAAGCGTCGGGCTGCAGGAATTCAGACTCTTCGGCGAGGAAGATGTCGGTGAAGTCGTCGAGGATCCCCCCGGCCTCTCGGACGTAGAGAAAAGCGTTTCTCGAAAGGCCGATGTCGACGAAGGCCGCCTGCATGCCTGGAAGCACTCGATTGACGCGGCCCTTGTATATGTTCCCGACCACCGAGGAGGCGCGGTGCCGTTCGGCCCGATAGGACACGAGTCGTTTGTTCTCCAGGAGAGCGACCCTGGTTTCGAAAGGGTTGACCGACAAGAAAAGGACAGAGCTCATTACTGATTCACCAAACGATATCGCCATACCGACTGGACGATGCCCAGCGCGGCACAGGTTGAGATGAGAGACGAGCCACCATAGGAGAAGAGCGGCAGCGTCACGCCGGCCGTCGGCAGCCACCCGAGCACCATTCCGAGATTGACGACAATCTGGAAGAAAAGCCAGGCCCCGACCAGGACGGAGAGTATCATTCCATGGCGGCTGCCAGAAGTGAGCGCCACCTTGCCGATTCTACCGAGCAGGAGGGCGTAGGCGAGGAGGAGAACCGTACTCCCGAGAAAGCCGGTCGCCTCTGCCCAGACCGCAAAGGCAAAATCGGTGTGCTGGGCGGGGAGGAAGCGAAGCTGTGACTGGCTGCCCTGTCCGAGGCCCTGGCCGGTACCACCACCTGAACCGACCGCGATTTTGGATTGCCGCACCTGGTACCCGGCCCCGAAGGGATCGCGATCGGGGTTGAAGACCGTCAAGACCCGCTCCTTCTGATACGGTTTGAGCATGTATTGCCAGCCCGCATTCGCGCCGAGGATCGCGAGGACGATCAGGAGAACCCATACAAATCGCGGGAGACCGCCAAGCCACAGCATGGCGCCGAGAATCGGGAGATACGTGAGGGCGACCCCGAGATCGGGTTCGAGAATGATGAGCGCTACCGGGGCGCCGACGATCGCGAGGGCCGTCATGACCTCGTAGAACTTGAGGTGGCGGTCGCTGCGATTGGCCAGCCATGCTGCAGCCAGGAGAATGGTCGTCACGCGGGCGAACTCGCTCGGCTGTACCGTCAATGGCCCGATCGCGATCCAGGCCCGGTTGCCGCCGCGAACGACGCCGAAGACCAATACCACCACCAGGCCCGCAATGCCGGCGGCGTAGAGCAGGGGCGCGAGGCGCTCGATGTGGTCGAGGCGAACTCTCGAAAGAAGCCACAAGATGATCAACCCGCTCACCCCCCACAGCGACTGACGCAGCAGGAGGTTTGTTCCCACGACCCTCGACAATGTGTGGAGAGTGGAGAGGGACGCTCCGAGAATGCCGATTACGGCGAGGAGCATCCAGGAGTCGATACGGTGTTCCACGGCTCGATTCTACCCGTCCCGCGGGGGCGCGGCAGAATTGGTGGGCGTTGGAGTTTCCGGGCTCGGCGGCACGGCGGAGAGGGTGCTCTCCGATCTTTCCAAAAAGGTCTTGACGATGTGAGCGGCGACGGGCGCTGCCGCGGCACTGCCATCACCGCCGTGCTCGACGATGACCGAGACAACGAGTTTCGGATCTTCGAGTGGGGCCCAACTCACAAACCAGGCGTGGTGCCGGAGATGGGGTGCAAGTTCGTCCGAAGATACGCCCTCCTGGAGACGGACAACCTGTGCGGTCCCGGTCTTGCCCGCCATCGGAACAGAGGCAAACCTGCGAGCGGTGCCGGCCGGTCCGTGGACAACCGCCTCGAGGGCAGCGCGAACCTGGGCGAGCTGGCTCTCGCTGATCCGGAGATCCTCGATCTCCACTTCCTCCGGAGAGATCAGATGCGGGGTCACCAAGCGACCGCCATTGGCGAGGGTCGCGAATGCACGTGCGAGCTGTGCAACCGTGGCGAGCATCGGTCCCTGTCCGATGGAGAGCGATACCGCTTCTCCGGGATACCACGGGGTCTTTCGGACCCGGCGGCTCCACTCCGGAGTACCGACCAAACCGGAAGCTTCGAAGGACAGGTCCAAACCGGTTCGTTCACCGAAGCCGAACCGGTGGAGCCACGCCGCCAAGCGTTCGACCCCGAGTTTTTTTCCGAGCTGATAGTAGTAGATGTCACAGCTTTCGGCGAGCGAGCGGTGGAGGTTCACCCGACCGTGGCCGCCGCGTCGCCAACAGTGGAAGCGGTGGCCGTAGAGGACCACGGAACCGTTGCAGTAAACGGTCGATTCCGGAGTGATCAATCCCTCACTCAGACCG
>RCNC010002438.1_pt1 | contig 12408 bp, 10 predicted proteins | sample 2041301 | NCBI WGS metagenome assembly RCNC01 (sample SAMN09708231, study PRJNA481090) | Marine sediment metagenome, whole genome shotgun sequencing project. | biome: marine sediment; feature: ocean; material: sediment; isolation source: Sewage treatment plant 13A marine sediment (STP13A) ... | reverse complement strand
GAAAAAACGGCAGATGAGATGCAATTGGTAAAAAAAGCGGTTATCCCCGCCGCAGGCTCTGGAACACGGCTGAAACCGTTGACCAAATATAACCCAAAGGAACTGCTCCCGGTTGGCGATAAACCCATCTTGCAGCATGTGGTGGAGATGTACCTGGCTTCAGGTATTTCTCAATTCTGTGTTATTACCAGCCCCAAGAAGACTTTGCTTCAGGACTTTGGGTGTGCACTGCATGTTCTCATTAACAATAACACGGAGAACCGTATAAAAAATCTCATAGAACTAGAAGGCATGAAACGAGAAGCGGCCGAAAAAGTAATTCGCAAGAGTGACAGCACATTAAAAGGATTTTTCCGTTTCGCGTATCAACGTGAATGGGATGATCCGACAATTTATGACATGGTTATAAATACAGAAAAAATGGGAAGTGAAACCGCTGCCAGACTTATCATCGAAGCGGCCCGATCTGAAGAGATGAAGGCTTGCAGTCTGACAGCCATCGAATCCATGAAGCGGCTCTCCCTTGCAAAGAAAATCGAGGGTGAAATGATTAAAAACAACTTATTTGTGGACAACCTGAATATTGAAGTTCTTGAGAACAATGTGGTAAATATTACCGGTACAGCTCTGAACACTGAGAGAAAGAATCGCGTGTTGCGAATTGTAAAAGATATGCCGGAAGTTTCGGACGTCAACTTGTCCCTATATCTTCGATCCACAAGTTGGTAACGATAGGCGTCAGGGGAAGATTTGAGGGGACGTATAGGGATCCTTGAAGGTTAAACTTTTTAATCTGTAATAGAATCAATTTTTACATCGATTGTCTCCATATCGAATGAACAAAGTTGTTAAGCCAATTAATTTGCTGGCAACGTTATTGTCATGACAACACCTCCATGAGGAGAATTTTCTGCCGTTATAATTCCGCCATGATCCTCTATGATCCTGTAGCAAATGGAAAGCCCTACGCCCATACCCATTTTCTTTTTTCGGGTAAAAAAGGGGTCAAAAATATATTGTAGTTCTTCCTCGGGAATACCCGGACCCGTATCGGTTATCTTAATAGTAATATTCCCCTTGCCATGATTTGTTTTTATCGTTATCTCTCCACCTGCTTCTATTCCGGCTATCGATCCGTTATCCGGTGTTGAGAGGCTCGTAATGGCCTCCACCGCATTATTAATCAGATTCAATAGACACTGATTCAACTGCAGAGGTGAGGCATTAAGATCGGGGATATTTGATGATAAATCCAAATTGATTCTAATTTTATTCTTCTTAAAATGAAATTGAAATAAATCGATATCCTTTTCTATAATGTGGTTTACATTGGTAGATTGTTTTACTTCCTTACCCGGACGATTCAGATCTAGTAAATTTTTAACCGTATCTCGGATGCTGCTAAAAGCGCCTTTGAGTAATTCTAACTGGCTTGAGAGCGCTTCATCGTTAATATATTTTTTTTTCAGTGTTCCCAGCATTACGGTAACCGCCTGTAAAGGAGAGTTTATCTCGTGTGCAACAGAAGCTGCCAGCTGGCCGGTAGCGGCGAGACGTTCGGATCGGATGAGTTGGTCCTGCATCAGTTTTGTTTGAGTGATATCCATGACGGTAAAAATACGTCCTTCCGAAAAGTCGGTTGGATTTATGGGAGCTGACCTCAATAAGACGTCGATAATGTGGCCGTCATTGTGTTTGAATTGTGACTCGACCGTTCCAGTGCCAAATTTTTGTATTTGTGAGTTCATTTCAAATCCAATCCGTTCATATTCGTCGTCTCTTTCATACAAGATCATAGCGTTTTTGCCTTTGAGTTCGTCCTGAGAGTATCCAACCATTTGTTGAAATTGGTCATTTGTCCATCCTATTGTCCGTTCGGTCACTATCCCGATACCGATCGGCGCAGACTTAAAGATGCTTTTCAAAGTGTTTTCGCTCTTTTTTAGCATTGCTTCTGCCTGCTTGCGTTCTTCGATTTCCTTTTTAAGCTGCTCATTGGCTTTGCTCAATTCTTTTGTCCGCTCTTCAACTTTTTCTTCCAACAACGTGTAATAATCGTTGAGTCTATTGGCCAATTTATTAAAATTATTTGTCAACGTCGTTATTTCGTCTTGTCCGCCGATATCAATGGGCCCGATTTCCACAAATCCGTCTGTTTCTTCGACACTCACAAAATGTTCCGTGATTTTACTAAGACGGTCGGTGATTACAAACTTGAAAACAAACACCAGTGATACGCAAAGTAAAAAGAGGCCGCTTCCTAATAGAATAAAACTGTTGATTGTCTTATTAAAAAATAATGCTTTGATCTTATCTTTGGGTATGGCAATCGTATCAAGACCGACCACCTTTCCTAACGGAAGATTAAAGGATGCCTTAGTACCATATATTTCCAATAGTTCGGCCGGAGCATCAGCAAGATTACCATGACAACGCAAGCAGGATTCTTCCATTCGCATAGCACTGAATTTTGCGAAGTATGATTTGTTGCCTAAATTAATTTCTCCAGTCCAAACTTTCTTTTGAGGATTTTCATTGAAATACTTGATCATGTTGAGCTCTTCTGGGCCAGCCTGGTTAACAGGATTTCTGGGATTTTCAGCGGAGAACTTAATGATATAATCCGGGAACTTTATCCGGACCTTATTAAATATGTTACGGGCCACATAGCTCGTCGACATGGCTTCCGGTTTGAACTCACCATCGGCGACCAAGTTAAACATAAGGGGGCGGATCTTTTCGGCAACATACTCACGAATGGCCAAGTCAAAATCCAACGCCAGCGCAAGTTGCTGGTTTGTCAGATTTTCGACATTGGCTGTAATCAGTGTATAGGTCCTGTAAAACAGAATTGCTGAAAAGATAAACACACTTAATCCAACGCATACCAATAATTTTGATTTGATGCTCTTCATTTTTTCACCATATAGGCCAGATTCGTTTAAACCTTCAAACAGCTTGTTTTGATCAGGAAGGTTCGAAACTTGTATTGCAAATTATAGGTCGAAAAGTAAACTGTTTTGTGGTACAAATCCAACCCATCCAATTCATTATGTATTACAATAATAATCCTCTAACAATCTACCATAAACTGATAAAAGTTCAAGGTTGAAATTGAAGATAATATTGTAAGATTCAAAAATAATATTGATTTCCAACCCGACAGGGTCTTAAATGGATAATTATCATAATTTTGGAAAATTTGTTCAACCTATTCTTACAGGAGTTTTCGGATCCGTTCTTCTTGTAATTTTTTTTACTGGCTTGATGTCTATCGGAACCATCGGGAAATTTTTACCTTTTGTAATCTGTTTCAATACTGCCTTAACAGGATATAACCTGCTTCGCCGGACAAAAAACAAGTTCAAATATAAACGAATCTGGGGTTTAATCTCTGGGATCATAACTGTTGTTATCACCGTTTTGATTTTAAATGGCCTATTTTTTTATCTTACCGGGGGCTGTATTATTTACATAATGGATTTGTTTTTATTAATATCAGTTGGTTTTGTTTTTAGCTGGCTTGGAGCAGTGCTGGCGATTCGATATCTTCATTTGGAATAAATATTTTGTCATTTTTGATTTCATAAATTATAACAATATAAACAATTTTAATAGGGTGTCATGATCGAACAAGGAGGTAACCTATGAAAAAATACCTGTTTCCGGCAATAATGTTGTCACTGATATTCGTTTTTGCTGTCGTCGGTCTGGGTGTTTGCAGTTCTGCTGCAACCATTTCTGCAACCGATTACAAGGCCGGTGACACGGTAGTCATAGAAGGAACCATCGATCCAGGTCAAGACCTTTACATTGCGGTTTCGTCTCAAAAAACCTTTGCACCCAAAGACACAAAAGGTGTCCATGAGACCAAAACATTTAAAAAAGATTCAAAGAAAATAGGATTTACCGAAGATACATCAATACCCCCCCTTTATTACATGCTGACAACGAACCCGGAGAAATTCGGCAAGATAACCAAAAAGAAATTCGGCGGGCCATCCTTTTTCACTCAGAAAGGTAAAAGAGGGCTCTATGAAACCACCATGTTCACATTGTTGAACTTTGATGCACTTGACGCTGAAGCAAAAGCTTCGCTGGCAACCATCAAGACAGATCAGGAATGGAATTTTTACAAATACGCCCACGAAAGCAGCTATGGCATCAACACTATCGTCAAGGAAGGCACCAATGTGGGAAAAGTCACCATTTTTGCCCGGAGTGTATTGGGAGATTACGGTACTATCAAAAATTACTGGGATAAAGGCACATCCATTGCCTTGGATAAAACCACCGGAAAATTCAAGGCTTCTTTTAAATCCTTTCGACATACACCGCCTGATACAAAATTTGACGTCTATGTCAACGGTGAAAAAGCCGGCAGTTATAATGTGAAGGCCCAAGGCTTTTGGCTGAAATTGGGCGGCCGCTATATGCATCCCATCTGGATCATTATCGGCGCAATTATCGTGGGGACCTATTTTTCCATGATCGGTGCGGCCGGCGGTATGCTCATGGCGGCCTTCCAGGTCATGGTGGTGCAAACCGCCGGTCCTATTGGAATTAATGCCGCCAATGTCCTCCGACCCTCCAATATGGCGTTGACCCTATTTTCTCCTTTAGGATCCTTCTACCGGTATGCGGTCAAAGAAAGACGTGTGGCATGGCCGGTGGGTATTTCCTTTGGCGTGGGGATTTTTATTGGTTCAATATGGCTGGGGAAATATGCTACCAAATATCTGCCCATGAAAACTTACAAAGAGTGGCTGGCAATCCTGGTGGTGATCATGGGAATCAGGACCCTCTATGAGCTAACGCCCAAAGTTATGGAAAAAAGAAAATCTATTAAGATGATGGTAAAAAAATTTAACGAGGCGGTAGCTAAAGCCAAAGCCGAAGGAACTTCCGTTGAAATGGGAAAGATTGAGCCGGTTAAAATCGGGGTAACAAATTATCGTTTCAAGTTCTGGGGTGAAATATTCAATATCAATCCGCTTTTGTTCGGTCTTTTGGGCCTCGGCATCGGCGTGGTTTCTAGAAGTTTCGGTATCGGCGGAGGATTTTTACTCGTACCGGCCATGACCACACTGGGTGCGCTTCCCATGTACGTTGCAGTTCCGATATCACTCATCGGAACCTGTTTCAGCAGTATCGGATCTTTTATTGGATATTTGTTAAATGACTATTATCCGGATATGTGGCTGATGATTTCCATTATTATCGGTGGATTTGGGGGGGGCATGCTGGGTAGTAGAGCCCAGAAACTCTTCAGCGAAAAGACTCTGAAGATCGTTCTGGCGTTTACCTTGTTCTTTCTGTTCTTCCGTTTCTTCAAGATTGAGATCTGGATATAACAACATAGGTTAAGCGATTCAAGGTTTAAGGTTCAAAGGTTCAGCCCGCCTGCGATTGCAAAGCACAATTTATATGTGACTCAATGTTTTTGCAACCTTGAACGGGGACCCATGAACCGCCTTTTACTTTCTATGGAAGACGTTTTTGACATTATATGGCTGAAAATACTGGTTCTCATCCACTTCTTCGTCAAAGGTCTCGACTTCATATTTACCCCGCTGAATCCCTTAGGACCGGCGGTGGTGATATTGGTAATCGTTCTATTGACGGTTGCATCCACCAAGTTTCTGAGCAAAATCTACAAGACAAAACGATATCTCAAGCTGCAAAAAGAGTTTCAATACTGGTACAATCTCCGAAACGAAGCACTTACCATTAAAGATCCTGAAAAAGGCAAAGCCCTTGCTAAAAATATCGATCAGGCCCAGCTCAACAAGGTGTATTACGACTACTTTTTCGAGGGTCTTTTAAATAGCATACCGACAAAATACCTGCCCATTCTCATAATGCTGGCATATGTCAACGAGGCATTTAACCCGGACAAACTGCTTGAATATTTCGGACGGGATTACATATTAAAATTCGCCAATTTTAACGGAAACGTCATTAAAATCAGTGCTGTTCTCTGGTTTGTATTATCGATGATACTGGTTTATCTGGCCTGGTTTGTTTGTGAAAAATTATACTTTAAGTATAAAAAGACAGAAGAATAATACCCATGCAGCTTGTTCTACTTACGGCGAATGTTTTTTTGCTTCGATTTTCCTTGATTTCCATTCTTGGTGTGTATGCAATGCTTTTCTTCGGTTGCAATGTTACGCATCCTGATAAATCCACCTGTGTTTCCTGTCACCAAGGGCTGGAACCGGCTTCCGCCACCCACCAAATTTGCATTGACTGCCACGGGGGCGATTCAAAATCAGAAGATAAGGAAGCTTCTCACAAAACCATGCTCGGCCCTAAAAATCCATCGGACCCCAAATTTTGGGAACAAACCTGCGGAAAGTGTCATCCCTATCATCTACAGCGGATCCGGGCCAATATTATGCACACCAATACCGGCATGATCAAAAACATCCAAAAAACCTGGGAGGGAGAGGACGGCAAGCTTTACAGTACACGCCCGGCAAAGGTATTTTCCGAAAATGGTAGACCACTTGAACTCAAAGGTGTCTCTCAATTGGATCACCTTTCCGGAGAACTGTATCGCAAATTTTGTTCTCGTTGCCACGTGGGTCGGGAGGACAATCAAAAGTATGCCGCCAACCACGGCTCCGGGTGTGCCGCATGCCATTTCCCATACAACGATACCGCCACCTACCAGGGGGATGATCTTACCGTCAAAGGCAAGCGGCCTTATTCGGCAAACCATCAATTGGCAGCCCTGCCCGGAAATGATGTCTGTTTGCGCTGTCACAACCGCAGCGGCCGTATGGCGCTCACTTATCAGGGACTTCATGACGGAAATAATTGTTTAGTGCCGACCCGAAACGGCCTGCCGGGTCCCAGAATGATGAGCGGCGCTCGCAATATCACGTATATTACAGAAGATATTCATTTTGCCAGGGGAATGGACTGTATTGACTGCCATACGTCCAGAGATATCATGGGTGACGGCTATGCCTATGAAAATATGTACCATCAGACAGAGATTGGCTGTGAAGACTGCCACGGCACCGGAAAAAAGCGCCCTGATTTTAAAGAAATTACCCGTGAAAATGATGAAGCCGTGCGGGAATCAAAAAGCTACCCGATAAAAATGCAGCCCGGCATGAAAATGATCATCACCGGCAAAGGGAGAAAATATTCCAACGTGTTTTACGAATCCGGCAATGTCTATGTGGTGGGCAAACGCACCGGAAAATTGCATCAAAGCCCGGTGATTATCGGAACACCGGAACACACCATCTCCGGTCATGAGCGGCTGGAATGTTATACGTGTCATTCCCGCGCTGTTCCCCAGTGTTTTGGCTGTCACACCCGGTATGATCAAACTCAATTGGGAAAAGATTATATCAAAAACCGTGAAACAAAAGGAAAATTCAGCGAAACCGAGGACTGGCGAACGCTTTATCCGTTTCCACTGGCCCTTAACCAGCGCGGCAGGATTTCTCCGGTAACACCAGGGTGTCAGACCTTTGTGACGGTGGTCGATGAACATGGCCGGACAACCAAAAAAGAATATGTGGCAAATTTTAAGGGAAAAAACCGGTTGCGCTTTGCACCGTTTTATTCTCACAATACCGGCAAAACCGCCGTGGGTTGTTCAGAATGTCACGCCAATCCGGCTTTTCTGGGCTTTGGGCAGCATGTGGTCAACGGGAACAGCATCCAGGCCACCATGCTCTGTGAAAAATCAAAAGAAAAACCTCTGGATGGGTTTTTGAAGATGAAGAACGGAAAGGTCAGCGCCTTTTCAGCCATTGTCCGGGAAAATTCAGGGCCTCTGAACGGTTCGGAAATTAAAAGGGTTCTGGCAGTGAACCAATGTCTTGTGTGCCATAACGACCCCAGAGATCCGATTTACCAAAAGTCACTCGATGAAACCATGCTGAACGTTTGCCTCAACCGATCCGGTCAACTAAATCTTGAGTTGTCGGGTTCGCGAGATATTACAAAAACGCGCCTTTCATTGCCTGAACGAAAAAAAGTCCGGCTCCGAATCAAAGATATTCCAGGTTCAACGTACAATGTCATTTTTGATCAAATCATGAGCACGCGATCTATTGAAAAGGCTTTTGTTCAAAAAACCCTCGGGAAAGACGACCCGGATTTTTTTCAAAAAAACTGTGAATCGTGCCATGTAAAAAGCTGTCTTGACTGCCATGAAAGAAATGGGGACGCTCTCATCCGACCTACGTCGAAAAAGTGTCTGGACTGTCACAATGGATATTTCATTGGATCAGAGTTTTATGGAAGAGCGCCCCGTGAAGACAACCTGCGTTATCAGCGGGGCAAAAAGGCCAAGGGAGAAACGTTTCTCAAAATGCTGCCGGATGTTCATGCCCGGGCCGGCATGGAATGCAGCGACTGTCATTCCATGAAGAGCCTGATGGCCGGAAAAAAATCCTCTAAAACGTGTGTTGACTGTCACACGCCCGACCCGGCGGTTATTGAACACAGTATCGGCGCCCATCAAAGAAACCTCGAGTGTTATGCCTGTCACAGCGCATGGGCTGCCCAGGAATACGGCACTTTCTTTATCCGGTTTAAGGACAGTTCCAACAAACAATATTTTCGGCTACGACCGTGGGGTGACCAAAGTTATATCAAAAGCGGTTTTTTAAAAAAACAGGACTCGTCACCTCTGGGCATTAATAAACGCGGAAAGATCAGCCCCGTCCGACCGCAGTTCATCGTCTATTTTACCGATGTCAAGAACAACAAACCGGTTGGTGAAGAAAACCGACTCCTCTCAGCCCGGTGGAAGGCCTTTTTCCCGCATACCATTCGCCGAGGTACGGTTATGTGCGACGGTTGCCACAACAATCCCGGAAGATTTCTTCTGGAAAAAAAAGAAGATCGTATCTATCGGCTTCAAAAAAACGGTATGTCACTGGTCTCGTTCTGGTCCCAAGAGGGGCAAACCGTCGGCAATGGATCGTTTATGACGCCGGAGCGTTTTAAAAAAATGGCGTCAAAACCCTCTGAGTTCAAAAAAGCATACGTAAAAAAATGGAAACGTCTCATAAAGGCCGTCGAAAACTGATCAAGATACTGATTTTGTCGGTGATTTCTCTTCCGATAATCGGAAGATTTCTGATTCCCAGAATTAAGCGTCAAAAAGTGCTTCTACGAATAAAAAAAGAGGAGGTTCCGGGCAGAGGTGCCCTGATTTTTGGGCAAAAAAAGACCGCCGTGATAAAGGAGAATCAAGATATTTACGCGCTCAACCTGACCTGCACCCACCTTGGCTGTACTGTAAATGCAACCACGAAAGGATTTGCCTGCCCATGTCACGGCAGTGTCTTTACCACCCGCGGCAACGTCGTTAAAGGACCGGCCGATCGACCTTTAAAAACACTGACTGTCGAGGAACAGGGTGATGATGTTTTGATTATGAGCTAATCTTTATTTCGGTTTAGAAAAACACAACCTATGAACGTGGTCTAAGTCTAATAGATTTGTCTAAAGGCTGATAAAAGGAGTAATGGAGTATTGGAGTGCTGGAATATTGAATAATACTTTGTTTCCACTACTCCATTACTCCAAACAAAGCTTCTTTGATTTTATTATGCTTAACTATTATTAACTTGTTCGAATACAAATAAATATGGACGCTAAAAACAGCCTATTTAACGAATTTCTCCGTCACCTGTTCCCCCGAATGGTTCGCCGGCAGAATCTTAAGATCACTTATACGTTCTGTCTGGGAGGACTCGCGTTTACGGCGTTTATGGTGCTTATCGCCACCGGGTTGCTCCTGTTGTTTTATTATCAGCCCTCTTCCGGAGAAGCATTCGGTTCGATCCTCTTTTTAGAATCCTCGGTTCCGGCCGGGTTATACATTCGCAGCCTTCACCGCCTGGCATCCCATGCATTTTTGGTACTTATTTTCCTGCACACCTTGAGGGTGATTCTCACCGGCGCTTATCGAAAACCGCGTGAACTGAACTGGGTCATCGGTTTTTTTCTTCTCTGCCTTGCCCTTTTCGAAGCATATACCGGATACCTTCTTCCCATGGACCAGATTGCCGTGTGGGCCACGCAGACCGGTATGGAACTGATTAAAACCGTACCGCTGGGGAATACGATCGTTCAAATTCTGGCGCCGGACGGTGTCGGGCAGCCGATATCTTTGCTGCGTTTTTACATCCTCCATATCGTTGTCATACCTATAGGGGTTTTACTCCTTTCGTTTTTGCATTTTTACCGAATTCGTCAAAATAAGGAGGTATTACCATATCTGTGAAAGATTATATCCCCACTTCACCGTTTTTATTTCGAATGATCAAAAGAGCCTTGGTGCTTCTTATCGGCGTATTACTGTTATTGGCATTCATCGTTCCTGCACCGTTGCAGAACCCCGGAAATCTTGAAAAATCACCCAACCCTGCCAAGGCGGCCTGGTTTTTTCTCTGGATACAGGAATTGGTGAGCTATTCAACACACCTGATTTATATCATCATGCTGGTGGGATTAGGCTTTTTTCTCCTGCCGTACCTGCCGGGGATTTCTGAAGCCAAACAGGCAAAATGGCTGCCCAAAGATCAGCAATGGATCAATATCGTCACCTTGCTGACTTTTCTGGGCATATTGGCATTAACCATCATTGCCATGTTTTTTCGGGGGGGAAATTGGGCCTTCGTGTCTCTGTTTTAATTGTTTTACTGGGGCTTTTGTGGTCAACAGGCCCTTATTTTTATAAAGGCCATAAAGGTTGTGTTGAATGCCATTCCCCTCACTTTGAAACAGACGGCGCCTGTGTCGATTGTCACCGGGGAGACTCCCGAAGCCATCGAATACACATCACCCATTATCGATTGATTCAAGGAGAATATGCCTGCTTTACACTTCCGGATAATTCTGTTGTAAGAGATGGCCGCCGGCTGATCGATACATCCGGGTGCCGGCGATGTCACGAAACCGGCCATCAAGGGAATCGCCTGGCATCGCACCTGGATACGTCTTTGGATAAAACGCTGCCCGAGGCCCTGGCCCTTGCCATCAAAAATCCGGCAATATTTATGCCCAATTTTTATTTCCAAGAGTCGGATGTCACCAGCCTGGTGAACGCCATTTTAGCGTCAAGCGCTGTTTATGTGTCAGATTCCAGCGAAACAGCCAGGATCATTCACTTTGAAAAAAACAAAGAAGACAGCGATAACACGTTTAATAAACACTGCGGTTCATGCCACCGGATATTAACGCCACAATTGGGCGGCTTAGGTCAAGGCGATATCGGCCCCAATCTTTCCGGAATTTTCAGCCGATTCTATTTCAAAAATTTTAAAGACGGCAAGTTCTGGGATTCAAAGAGCCTGAGACAGTGGCTGAAAAATCCCCGCGATATTCGGGTCAACACGCAAATGCCGCCGGTAAAACTTACAGAAGATGAATTGAGGCATCTTATTCATATCATGATCTCTTGAAGAGCTAACCCCGTGTCAAAAACTCACTTTTTATCTCAAGCATCTAAGAATTTTCGGTGTAATATTGTGCATATATATAATTTGGGCCATACTACAAAATAGCCTTGGCTATTTTGTAGTGCGATAAAAAATGGCCGTGTTGAAATGTTGTTGATATCTTTTGAATCAGTCCTTGACAAGCATAGGTATTTGGAATAATTTTTTGACTCATAACGCTTCAACATAAAGCGGGAAGGAGGTGATGGTTGCTCCGCAATCGTAACGCCTTAATATATTACACAATTTTTGTTTAAATTTGGGAGGTTTTAACATGAGAAAATTATTTGTTTTTGTGCTGACTTTTGCATTTGTTTTGGGAGCAGTCGGCTTTTCCTTTGCCGATGATTCAGAAATGCTTCAAGCCAATGAAAAGAAGGTGTGGTCGAAGGCATTAAAAGCCGTTCCAGCAGAGCGCCAGCTCTCTATTGAACAGTTTAAAGCACTTTACGATAATGTCGTTGCCGGAAAAGAGAAGGCTTATCTTATCGATACCCGCACTCATCCGGAGTTCTACGCCTTTCACATACCTTACACGGACCACATTCATTCGGGCCATATGTATACGATTCCTAAAAAAGTCAAGGATAAAAACGCCAAAATCGTGGTCTGGTGCCGAACGAAAAAAAGACAGGCCTATGTATCGGAAAAACTCGTCGAGTATGGTTATACCAATGTTTGGACGGTCAAGGAAGGTATCGTAGGATGGATCAAGGCCGGACACCCCGTATGCAACGAGTTTGCGGGACTCTTTAAGGTCACCGAATACCATAAGCACTTCACGGAAATGGATAAAAAAACAGGTAAGCCTATGTATCAAATACGTGAATTTCATCCCTATTAACAGCTAACCATCATCAAGGGCAAAGGATTCATCCTTTGCCCTTGATGCCTCGCCATTTTTGTCTCATTATATTACTTCAAA
>RCNC010002437.1_pt1 | contig 12412 bp, 10 predicted proteins | sample 2041301 | NCBI WGS metagenome assembly RCNC01 (sample SAMN09708231, study PRJNA481090) | Marine sediment metagenome, whole genome shotgun sequencing project. | biome: marine sediment; feature: ocean; material: sediment; isolation source: Sewage treatment plant 13A marine sediment (STP13A) ... | reverse complement strand
TCGGAGCGCTTCGAGGCCCGGATTGCCGAGGCCATGGGGCATCCGACCCACGACCCGCACGGCGATCCCATTCCAACGGAGGACCTGAGCATGCCCCCGGAGGCCGCGCCGATGTCCTTGGCCGAGTTTCCGGCCGGAGAAATCGGCACCCTGGCGCGGGTGGGCGCCCAGGATCGGGACAATCTTGATCTGCTGAGCCGTCTCGGGCTCGCGCCGGGCAGCTCGATAGAGGTGATCGCGGCCGAGGGAACTGCGCTCAGGGTGCGGGTGGGGGGCGAAAGCTTTCTCCTGCCCGGATTCCTGGCCGAGAGACTGTGGATGGAAGGTGAGTAAATGAGACCCAGGAGAATCGTGATTCTCGCAGCAGTGGCGGCCGTGACGGCTTGCGGCGGTCATGTCACGACGCCTGAGGAGAGCGGCAGGCTTCGGGTTGTCGCGACGACGACCATCGTCGGTGATTTGGTGCGCACGATCGGAGGGCCCGAGGTGCAGCTCGAGGTGCTCATGGGCCCGGGAGTCGATCCGCATCTGTACAAGGCCTCGGCCGGTGACGTGCGCCGGATGAGCTCGGCGGAAGCGATCTTTTTCAACGGCCTCCACCTCGAGGGGAAAATGACCGAGGTGCTTGAACGTATGGGCGAACGTGGGGTGACGACGGTGGCGGTGGGCGAATGCCTGCCTGCCGACGAGCTGATCACGTCGGCGGCCTTTTCCGGGTTGCACGATCCCCACGTCTGGTTCGACGTCGGTCTGTGGGCTCGAGCAACGCGCTGCGTGGGCGACGCGCTGGCCGAGCTTGCCCCCGCCCACGCCGAGGTCTTTCGAGATCGGGCGCAGGCCTATTCCGACGAGCTGATGGAGTTTGACGACTGGGTGCTCGACCGTGTGGGAGACCTCGAGCCCGAGCAGCAGGTGTTGGTGACCGCCCATGACGCCTTCTCGTACTTCGGTCGCGCCTACGGTTTCGAGGTCTACGGCCTGCTCGGAGTCAGCACCGCCTCGGAGGCCGGAACCTCCGACGTCAAGGAGTTGGCGCACTTCGTCGTCGAGCGGCGCGTCTCGGCGATCTTTGTCGAAACATCGGTGCCGCCGCGGTACGTGCAGGCGCTCAAGGAGGCGGTGGAGGCACAGGGATTCGCGGTCGAGATCGGCGGCACCCTTTACTCCGACTCCCTCGGAGACTCCGAAACCCCGGCCGGGACCTATACCGGAACCGTGCGCGCCAACGTGGAGACGATAGTGACCGCGCTGGCAGGCGAACGATGACGGGAGGGTGAAAATGCAGGATGCGGGAAAGGAGTGGGCGCTCGAGGTCGAGGATCTGACCGTCGCCTACGCCGACCAGCCGGTGCTGTGGGATGTTGATCTCCAGGTTCCGTCGGGGGTGAAGATGGCGATCATCGGCCCCAACGGCGCCGGCAAGAGCACCCTGGTCAAGGCGGCCATGGGTCTGGTGCGGCCGGTCGCCGGCGAGGTGCGCATTTTCGGTCAACCTCGGGCGACCGCGCAGGGACAAATCGCCTACGTCCCTCAGCGAGCCACCCTGTCCTGGGATTTCCCAACCGACGTTCTCGATGTGGTCACCATGGGCACATACGGACGTCTGGGTTGGTTTCACCGGAGCGGCGCCGTCCAGCGGCAGCAGGCGGAGGAAGCCCTTGAGCAGGTCGGGATGACGGCGTTTCTGAGACGGCCGATTGCCGAGCTTTCGGGAGGACAACAACAGCGGGTCCTGCTCGCCCGCGCCCTGGTCCAGGATGCGCCGATCAACATCCTCGATGAGCCGTTTCAGGGTGTGGATGCACCAACCGAACGGGCCATCATCGGTGTTCTCAACGGTCTTGCAGCGGAGGGAAAGACGATTATCGTCGTCCACCACGATCTCCAGACCGTACCCGAATACTTCGACTCGGTACTGCTCCTCAACGTGCGGGCGATCGATGCCGGTCCGGTGAGCGATGTCTTCACTGACGAGAATCTGCGTCTGACCTTCGGCGGACGGGTCGGGGTGCTGGAGACCCGGGAAACCGACCTCTGATGGACTTTTTCGGCGACTACACCCTGCGCCTTGTCGCCCTCGGTTCCGCGGTGCTTGGAGCGACCAGCGGCGCCCTCGGGTCCTTTGCCTATTTGCGCCGCCAGAGCTTGCTCGGCGATGCGGTCAGTCACGCCGCCCTGCCGGGGATCGCCCTCGCCTTCCTGCTCACCGGTTCCAAGGCGCCGCTGGTGTTGATGGTCGGCGCCGGGCTGGCGGGGTGGATCGGCACGTTGGTGGTGCGGGTGGTGGTGGGGCGTTCGAGGGTTCCCTATGACAGCGCGCTGGGGATTGTCCTTTCGGTTTTCTTCGGTGTCGGGCTGGTCCTCCTCACCTTCATCCAGAAGCAGCCGAACGCCGCCCAGGCCGGCCTCGATTCTTTTCTCTTTGGGCAGGCGGCGTCGCTGCTCCGTCAGGACGTGGTGACGATGACCGTGCTCGCCGCGGCGGCGTTGTTGATCCTCGCCTTGTTGTGGAAAGAGTTCAAGCTCCTGAGCTTCGACCCTGAGTTTGCCTCCAGCCTCGGTCTTCCGATCAGACGTCTCGATGGTCTCCTGACCCTCCTGTTGGTGGTGGCCATCGTCATCGGTCTGCAGACCGTCGGTGTGGTCCTGATGAGCGCGATGATCGTGGCCCCCGCTGCGGCCGCCCGCCAGTGGAGCCGGCGGCTTCTGCCGATGGTTTTGCTCGCCGCGGCGATCGGCGTTTTTTCCGGCGTTGCCGGGTCGGTGATGTCCTCGATCGTTCCGCGTCTTCCAACCGGTCCGACCATCGTGCTCGTGCTCAGCGTGGTTGTCGTGGGCTCGCTGATGGTGGCCCCCCGGCGGGGATTGGTGTGGCGTTTTCTGCGTCTCGGGCGTTTGCTCCGCGCGCCTGATCTCGATCCGGTGCTGATGCACCTCTACGCCCTGTCTCTGCAGCACGCGGGCGACCCGGAGCACGGACACAACATCGCGGTCCTGCGCACAATGAGCCCGAGCGGGGCCGACGTCGGTGTGGCCCTCGAGGGTCTCGCGGACCGCGGCCTCGCCCAACGAATGGGCGACGGCCTGTGGGCGCTGACCCCGATCGGTCGGCGAGAGGCGGAACGGGTCCTCGAACGCGAGGCGAAATCATGAGCCCGGAGCTGGAGATTGTCCTCATCGCGGTCGTGACCGCAGTGGCGGCGGCCCTGCCCGGCACGTACTTGGTGCTGCGGCGAACGGCATTGGTTTCGGATGCGATCTCGCACGCGATTCTGCCCGGCATCGTGGTCGCGTTTTTTTTCACCCACGATCTGAACTCGCCCTTGTTGCTGCTCGCCGCGGCGGCGACCGGTGTGCTGACCGTGGTCCTCATCGAAGCGCTGATCCGCACGCGGCTGGTTCCGGAGGACGCCTCCATCGGTCTCGTCTTCCCGGCCCTCTTCTCGATTGGCGTGATTCTCATATCGCGTTACGCGGGTGGCGTCCACCTGGACACCGACTCGGTGCTTCTCGGCGAGCTCGCTTTTGCGCCGTTCGACCGGCTGATCCTGGGTGGCGTCGACGTCGGCCCACGCGCCCTGTGGACCATGGGGGCGATTCTGATCCTCAACCTGGTGGTGATCTCACTGGCGTGGAAAGAGCTCAAGCTCGCGACGGTCGACGCGGGCCTCGCCGCCCTCCTTGGTTTCTCGCCAGCCCTGATCCACTACTCGCTGATGACCCTGGTATCGATCACCGCTGTCGGGGCCTTCGACGCCGTGGGTTCGATCCTGGTGGTGGCGCTGATGATCGCCCCTCCGGCGACCGCCTATCTGCTGGTCGACCGCTTCGCGCCGATGCTGTGGCTCGGGACCGTGGTGGCGGCGATCAGCGCTGTGCTCGGCTATGGCGTGGCCTTCCTCCTCGATGTCTCGATCGCGGGCTCGATGGCCGGCGCCAGTGGTCTGCTCTTTTCGCTCGCCTTCGCATTCGCCCCGAGACGCGGGCTGCTGGCCCAGGTGCGGAGGCGCGCTGCACAGCGTCTTGACCTCGGTGTTCGCATGCTCGTCGTCCACCTCCTCCACCACCAGGACACCGAAGAGGCCGAGGAGGAGTGCGGTCTGCCGAGGCTTCACCGTCACCTGAAGTGGAGCGTAGGGCGTACGCAACAGGTGGTTCGGGAGGCCGAGCAGCGGTCGCTCGTGGAGCGTTCAGGTGAGCTCCTGCGCGCTACCGCCGATGGCCGACGGCTGGCTGATGTCTCCCTTGTCGGCGAGCCGTCGACCATCGGTGGGTGAGCGCTGATCAGCTTTTGAATGTGCCGTTGGCGAACGACCGCGGTACAATGCACCTTTGGAGGGACCATGCAGGTCATCGAAGGACATCTCGACGCACAAGGTCTGAGATTCGCCCTAGTAGTGAGTCGTTTCAATGAGGCACTGACCTCACGCCTCGAGTCGGGGGCGGTGGACTGCTTGCTCAGACACGGCGCGGAGGAGGAGCAGATCACCATCGTGCGCGTCCCCGGTGCCTGGGAGATCCCGATGGTGGCTGCAAAGCTCGCCGGAGATGCGGGGTTTGACGCGGTGATCAGCGTCGGTGCGCTGGTCCGAGGGAGCACCGCACACTTCGATCTCCTGGCTGCGGAGGTCGCCAAGGGGGTTGCCCAGGCAGCGATAAGCTCGGGCGTTCCCATGACCTTCGGCGTGATCACCGCCGACACTCTCGAACAGGCGGTCGAACGAGCGGGGACCAAGATGGGAAACAAGGGATGGGAAGCGGCTCTGGCCGCCATCGAGATGGCGCGTCTGTCGGAGAAGCTCGACCGGAGGACATAGTGCGCCCTTCGAATTCCACGGTGAGAAGTGCGGGATAGGGCGGGCTAGTGGGCACACGTCGCCGCGCCCGAGAGCTCGCCCTGCAACTCTTGTATCAATACGAGCTGACCGATGCGTCGCCGGAGGCGATGCAGGTCGGCTTCGAGGAGTGGCGCAACGCATCAGATGGGGAGCGTGAGTTTGCCGACATTCTCCTCCGGGGCACCCTCGATCGGTTGCAGACGATTGACGAGGAGCTCGGTCAGCAGACCACGAACTGGCGCCTCGATCGTCTCGCGGCGGTCGATCGGAACATCCTTCGCCTCGCGATGTATGAGCTGATGCACGAGACCGACACTCCACACGCGGTCATCATTGACGAGGCGATTGAGATTGCCAAGAAATATGGCGCCAAGGACTCCGGACGCTTCGTCAACGGCGTTCTCGACGGGTTCGTCAAGCGGAAGGCTGAAACCGCATGAGAATTCTCATCGTTGTGTGGACCCTGATGATGGTTTCCCCGGTGCTTGCCGAGGAGGCCGACTATCTCCTGACAGCCGGTGATCTCCCCGTTGCATCGGCGAGCAACGGCTATGTCCAGGAAGTGAGAAAGACCGCTGCCGGTGGTGTCGCGGTCCACGTTGCGACCTCGTTGGCCCCTATCGGCGCAAACGAGACATACGGCGATATTGCGGCGGGATTGGGACCCGTCGTGCCGCCCGGTTTCGAGCTTCCGAGAAGGTTGCAGGAGGAGCTGCGTCCCGATCTGGAATCCTGGGAGGCCGCCACGTTGGTGCTCGAGTGGGCGGCGGACCACGTTGCGGTCGACACTGCCGACGTCGGTCCCCAGGATGCAGCATCGGTTCTCCAGCGGGGGCGGGGGCGATGCTCCGGTCTCGCTAACGCGGCCGTGGCGCTGCTGCGCGCGGCGGGGTTCGAGGCGCGAACCGTCAGCGGTTTGCTGGTTGGTGATCGCGGCGCGATCCCCCACCGCTGGTTGGAGTGCCGCCTTCCCGGGGCGGGTTGGGTCGCCACGGATCCGACCCTCGGTTTTTGGACCGTGACACCGCGCCATCTGACATACCAGGCGACCGTCGTGAACCTGCCGAAAATCCATGTGGTTGCTGCCGGGACCGACGGGCTCGAGCGCCTCCCCAGACACGACGGCAGGGTCGTTCGACCCAACAAGGGGGCGGATCTGGTGTGTAGACTCCCAAGCCAGTGGTGGGAGGACCCGCCGTTGGTCGTTCTTCGCGGCGGCGGTGGCGAGGTGCGGCGCACCCGCCTTGATCCGGAGGCCCGGTTCTCCGACCTTCTGCCTGGACGGTGGGTGCTCGAGGTCGAGGTCGGTGGTCTGGTTGTCGAACGGCGGGAGTTCATTCTCCGCTCGGGAGACGTGCACAGCTACACGGTGGAACCGCTCGACGACGGGCGGAGTCTATCGTGAAACGGATTCTCTCGGGGAGCCTCGAACACCTCGCACCAACAGCGTTGTTGCGGCTGGTCTCGGCGACGTCGCCAAGCGGTGTCCTCGAGCTCAACACCGCAGACGGCTCTCTTCGCCTCGAGGTCGATCGCGGGCGCGTGAAAATGCCGTTGAGCAGCGAACTGGCATCGGCAGGCCAGATTCTCGGGTGCCGCCGTGGCGAGTTCCGGTTTTCGCCACATGGGGTGCCGCCGCACGAGGGAGAGGTGTTGAGCCTGACGGCATTTGCCGAAGCCGCATGCGGCGCCGCCTCAAACCTCGAGGTGGACCGTTTGCTCAAGGAGGAGTTGCTCGAGATCTCACAGCCTTTGAGTCGCACCAAGATCCACGTCCTGCCGTCCGAACCTCCACGAAATCCTCTTGGTGATTTGCTCGCCGACCTCGAGGTCGAGACCCGCACCGGGCTGGTCGTCGAACGTGTGGGGGTAGCGGTACAGGATCCGAAATGGTGGCGGGGATCGCTGGAACCGGAATGGAAACGGCGCGGATGGCAGGTTTGCCACTTTTCGGTTGCGGAAGATGTGGACCTCGATGCCATCGATATTTTGGTTGTGGACGATCGACAGGTCGGTTCCCGGGCCGGTCGGCAAAGTCTGTGGCTTCAGCTCATTCGCCGCGCGGCGGCGGCGGATCCTTCTCTGCCGGTAATCTGGGTGATGTCCCTCGATGATGTTGGATGGGTGCATCGGCTGATCGAGGCCGGGGTGTCCTTCCTGATGCCGGCGCCTCATGGAGATACGAGCGAGATCATGGCTCGATTTGGCGACGGGTTGTCGCTGGTGGTGGAGCGGCACCTCGAGACGCGACGAAGTGGGGGGCGGTCGGGGTTGCCGCCCGGCGTGACCGAGTTGGTTGGCGCGCTGCTTTCGGAAGACGACCCCGATCAGGGCATAACATCGCTTCTGCAGCTTGCAGCCGAGCAATTCGAGCGTGGCGCCGTATTGATGGCCGAGGAAAGGGTGGTCAGGTGCCGTGCCGGTTTTGGATATCCGCTCAACCGCGATCACACCAAGTTGCCACGCGAGGCCGGCCTGTTCGAGCACGTCATCCGTACGGGTGAGGCGGTCATGGTGGTCGACCCGGAAGCCGAAGAGGTCGTTGGCCTAGCCGAAGTGCTCGGTGTCGATGTACTTCCTGCCGCCGTAGGGGTGATTCCTCTCGGTCGCAGCGGCGGGGTCGCAGGCATTCTGGTGGCGGATCGACAGGGCCGCGAGTTGCCGGAGCTCGATGATCTCGTCCTGCTTGCGGGCCGTCTCGGCGGTGCTGCCGTGAGGTGACCGGTAGCCCGCACTTCCAAGAGCCTTGGGAGTTCCTTAGGTCGGTATTTTCACCGCGCAAGAAGTGTGAGTCAAACGTGCGTTTTCCCTTCACTTCTGTCTCGTTGATTGACACTCTGTGGTCGGGGGCTTAAGCTGCTCTCGGATTCTCATTGGCGATCGAACCGGTGTCGCTCGTTTCAACAACGGCAAACCCGTGATTACCATGACCGGGCCGGATTCTGAATCGCTCGAACGACACACTGCGGAGGGCGCATGGTGACGTTGACGATCGATACGGGCAGTGGCTCTGAGCTGACCTACGAGGTCGCCAAGGACACGGTCTCGATCGGGGCATCGACCGGCAATGACGTTGTCCTTCGCGCGCCCGGTGTAGCGCCGGTTCACGTCGTGATCCGGCGCATGGGCGACACATTCACATTTCTTGGCCAGCAGCGGCAGATCGTGCTCCTCAACGGCGAACGCCGGTCCCGTGGCGTGCTCAGGGTTGGTGACAGGATTCGAGTTGGCACGGCGACCCTGACCGTCGCGGAGGAACTTCTCGATGATGCTGATGGAGGAGTGGCCGAAGCCGGCGCCGAAGCGGCGGATGAGCCGTTGAGTGGCGCCGATTTTGAGAAAACGAACGAGGCAAAACCACGGTCTGAAGTCGTGGTTTACCACGAGCCGGAGCGGTTGGCCGAAGGACGGCGTCGATTGCTCGATGTGTTTGTTGCGGGTGTTCGTGAGGACCTTTTGCCGTCGCTTGAGGGTTTTTTTGACGGAGTATTTTCGGGACGGCGATCGTTGCTTGCCTGGCTCGATCAAAAGGGCCGATTGCAGCCAATCGCCTCCCGGTGGTCGGGAGCCACGCCGCAGCTTCCGGCGCGGTCCTTTGCCGAGCTCGATCGTGGGAACCGCATTGCTGTGGTACGCGGTGGGCCGCGTGAGATTCTGATCTACCCGGTTCCCGTGACTGGTGAAGGCAGGGTCTATCTCTTGTTGGAAACCGACAGCTCTGAATTCGAGAACGACCGCGTGATGCTAGCCGAGCTGGCGGGGATGCTCGCCGTTCAGTGGGAGAACGTCTCCAGCGGGAGCGCCCTCTTTGGACAGTGGGAATCGGAAGCGCGGGAAAATCTGGAGACCCGGCTGCCCGGGTCGTCCCAGGCTGTCAACGTCCTGCGCGACCAACTTCTGTCGGCCGCACGGTCCTCGTCACCGGTCCTGCTATATGGACGATCTGGATCCGGGCGGGCGTATCTCGCATCGCTGATCTCATCATTGTGTCCGACGGGCGCGCCTTGGATTCGCGTCGTTCAGGTGAGTGGCGGTGACGAGACCACTCTTGGAGTTGAACTCTTCGGGTCCGGAAACACGATGGGCGTGAGGGGTCTTGCCGAACGGGCCGGCGGTGGGGTGGTGGTAGTCCGCGATGTTCAGCGGATGAGCTCCGACCTGCAGCGCCAAACCGCGTCGGTGATCGAAGAGGACAGCGTTTCAGGATACGGTTCCAAGGTACGGTGGATACTCACGGGGGACGAGGAGATCATTGGATCTGCGGCGGCGGGCGGGCTTGATGCCTCACTTTTCAACCAGCTGCAGAACCACCTCATTCGTGTTCCTTCGATCGAAGAACGCCGCGAGGATCTCCCATTGATCGTCGTGCGGATGCTCGATTGGGTCGGTGCGGAGCAGGGGAAGCAGATTCAAGGGATCGCGCTCGAGACTCTCGACTCGCTTCTCGTCCATCCGTTTGACGGTCAAATCGCCGAGCTTCTGGGCGAGCTGAGGCGGCTGGTGTCGGCGACGCCCGAGGGTGAAATGGTGCGTGGTTCGCTGCAGCGGTCGGGTTCAGACACCGGATTCTCAGCAGAGGATGGCGGTGAGGCTGTCGATACCGCCGTGGTTTTGAGCCAGGACGATCTCAAGGTTGTGATTCCAGCGGTCGAGCGGCTGCTGATTGACCGCGTGCTGCGCCGTTCGTTGGGCAACCAGAGCAAGGCTGCGCGTGAGCTCAACCTCTCCCGAGGCGCCTTGATCGCGAAAATCAAGGAGTACGGGATTCAGGATTATCGCGCCCTCCGCCGCAACAAACAGTAGCTCCTCCCCGGAGCACGGGTGCGGAGACGGGTGATCAGGCGCTCAGCCGTTCCAACGCGGCGCGGAGCTCCTCGGTGGTCGTGAATCGGTCCGCTGGGGCCTTCTCGAGGCATCGCAGAATGATCTGGGCCAGCATGGGGTCGAGATCCGATGTGAGTTCCAGCGGATTTGGAGGGGCGGTATTCAGGTGTGCATCGATGACGTTGCCGGTGTGAAACGGCGGCCGGCCGGTTGCGAGGTGGAAGGCGGTGGCGCCGAAGCTATAGATATCAGTTGCCGGGGTCGGCGCCTCGCCTCGAATCTGCTCGGGCGCCATGTAAAACGGGGTGCCGCAGATCGACGCACTGTTCCCGTCCCCGCTGTCGAGACGGGCCGCGATGCCGAAATCCAGGATCTTCACCTCGTCGGCCGGCGTAACAAGGACGTTGCCGGGTTTGAGATCACGGTGAATCACGTGTCGGCTGTGGGCGAAAGCGATGGCGTCGGCGATCCGAAGGAGCAGGGGGGCGAGACGGGAGCGAATTCTCACCGGGTCCTTTTTCACAAGTTCGTCCAGCGGTTCGCCGGGTACGAACTCCATGGCGATGAAGTACCCGTCGAATCCCTCCTCGAAGTCGTGGACGGTGACAATCCCTGGGTGGTTGAGCGTCGCCGCCGCCCTTGCCTCCTGGCCAAGCCGTTCAGCTTCTTTGGCGGAGGTGGTCCGCAGGACCTTGATGGCGACGTCACGTTCGAGCCGTGTATCGCGCGCCTTGTACACGACGCCCATACCGCCGCGCCCAAGCTCAGTGAGAATCTCGTAGCGCTGATGGGAGGCCAGATCGGATTTTACCGAGGCTCCGGCAGGCGCCGCCCCTGCGTCCCTCATGCCGACGTCACGGTCAGCCTCGATATCGGCGCGGAGTTGTTTCGCGGACGTGCAGGAGTAGTCGAAGGCGAGAATCCTCTCCAGCTGAGCAAGGGCTGGAGCCCGCTCGCCGGCCATGTAGAGCTCATGGGCAAGGGCAACTGCGGGTTCGAGGCGGCGGGGCTGGAGAGCGACCCCGATCACTGCCCGCTGCAGGCAGGCGATGGCCGCTTCACGAGACTGATTCTGCCGAGCCCATCTGGCCATGTCGAGGACCACGCGCGGTATGTCGGGTATGGGTCCCGGGTGATTCTGCAGAACTTCGCAGGCCTCGCCGAGAAGACCGTCGCGGTGCAGCTCGACGAGGGCGTCCTGCATGTAACCGAGCCGGGCCATGCAGTTGGCCGTGCCAATGGTGTTTCCGAGACTGCGGTAGAGCTGCAGGGCCCGTTCGTCCTCGCCGGCCCGTTCGGCACACCGGGCCGCGGCCTCGATATCGCCTGAGAACTCATAGATATCGCTTGCCTCACCCCACCGATTGAGACGCTCGAGGATGGGCGCAGCCAGGTGCCACAGCTGTGCGTTGACAGCCAGATCGGCTGCTTCGGCATCCTCATTCTGATGGACCAACTTTTCGACGGCTTCCTCCGATCGCCCTGATGCGCCGATCAGCTCGATCAGCTCCCGCCGCATTCCGAGATCGGAGAGGATCGGAATTAGTGCTTCCTCCTCGCGCACGATCTGCTCCCTCAGCTTTTCGGATTCCTCCTCATCGCCGGTGCCGTGCGCTTTGCGCTGGGACATTTGGTCCCGTAGCTTCTTGAGTTGATGGATGCGAAGTTGGGCGGCTTCCTGGTGGTGTCCGGCTGCTGATTCGGCGATGGCGGCGTCGTGGATGAGGCCGGCCTTACGGAAAATCTCGGCTGCCTGTTCGTGATCGCCTGCTGAGCGCCAGGCGTGCGCGGCGGCCTGCCAGTTGCCCTCGATCTCGTGAAGACGGGCCAGGGCGCGGTGGTCACCGGCCTGCTCAACAGCTCGTCGCGCCACCGGCAGCGCTGTGTGTGACGAGCTGAACTGACCTTGCTCCAGCGCGATCATCGTGGCACCTGCTGCCCGCTTGGGATCACCTGCCCGCATCCACGCTTCGACAGCTTCGTCGTAGCGTCCGCGACTGGACAACCACCTGGCGAGATCTCGTTCGCAGCGTTGTGCGGCCTCGATATCTCCGGCTCGCCTGAACAAACGGGCCGCCTCAGCCAGGTTGTGGCCGCCGCCACGTCTGAGCAGGTCGGCGGCCTCGCGGTCGCGGCCAAGTTCGAGTGCGGTTCTTGCCGCCTCAGTCCAGGCCTTTCCCTTGCGGTACAGCGTTAGGGCGCCCCTGAGATCGCCTTCTTGGGCCCGCAGCTGCGCAGCGCCCAGGTAATCGCCGTGGCCGATCAGTGTTCTTGCCAGGCGCTGCTGCGGGCTTGCGGTGAGCAGAAGCTGGACCAAACCCCACACAATCAGGCCGCCGGCTACGAAGTTCACGGCGACCATCACGGTGGGGTCCGACAGGATTGCAAATAACTGGCCGTCTCCAGCCTTCACGACCTGCAGGTTCTTTGCCAACCACGGCAGATTGAAGACCGTTGCCAGGGTGGCCCCGATGACGATGAATCCCACCGAGCGGCGAGTCTTTCCCGGTATGGCGGCGATCAACAGGAGCGGGAGAGCCGACGTCGGATCCATGGAAACTATTCTACGGTAGTCCTAGCCTGTTCCCATCCGGAAACTCCGGTGGGGACGGCGCAGTTCCCGATGCGAAAACGAGCGATTTTCGTGCAAGGTCCAGGAGATCAAGGATTTGCGCGGAGGCGTACTCCTGTACGCCGCACAAGGAAATCCGAAGATCGACGCCGAGATTGCCGAAAAGCGCCGTTTTCGG
>RCNC010002436.1_pt1 | contig 12416 bp, 10 predicted proteins | sample 2041301 | NCBI WGS metagenome assembly RCNC01 (sample SAMN09708231, study PRJNA481090) | Marine sediment metagenome, whole genome shotgun sequencing project. | biome: marine sediment; feature: ocean; material: sediment; isolation source: Sewage treatment plant 13A marine sediment (STP13A) ... | reverse complement strand
ATCTACATTGAGTCGCCGAACAACATCATCGAACCAAATTTTACGTGGTTTTAAAGTTGAAACTCCTTTTTCCTTAAGCTCAATTCGCTTAACCGTATATTTTGTGACGATATTTCCTTTGGAGGCCCTACCCTTTATGAGAACATCTGCAAAATCTATATCCCATTTTAGTTTTTTAATACTACTTACTTGTCTGAGATTAATCGTCACAATTTCTGCTTCACCGTTGGGATTTGCAGAGAAGTAATATACTAATGACAAGGGCTTTCCTGTAGTTAGATTATATAGTCTGTCCCGAGTGACACTCGTCACATTAAACCTTTTAATATAGGTAGGACCACCTTTACCATCTTTGTAAATCAAATTATAGGTGGTGCGCTTATCTTTTTTCTTGAATACTGCCACATGGATAATATTCTTTCCGACAAAGGTTTTTGCGTCAACTTTAGTAACCATTGCCTTACCATCTTTTGTAAAGACAATAATATCATCTATATCGCTACAATCTGTGACATATTCATCGCGACGTAAAGAAGTCCCCACAAAGCCCTCTTCTCGATTCACATAAAGTTTGGTGTTACGAATTACTACTTTAGTAGCTTCGATATCGTCAAAAATCCGGATTTCAGATTTACGCCCGCGCCCTTTGCCATATTTAGTCTTGAGGTTTTTAAAATAATCAATGGCAAATTCTATAAGATTGGCTAAATGATGCTTAACCTCAGCTATTTTTTCCTCTAAATTATCAAGATACTGCTGGGCTTTATCAATATCGAATTTAGAAATTCGTTTAATACGAATTTCCGTTAAACGAACGATATCCTCCTCTGTCACAGCCCGTTTTAAATGCTTGGTATGCGGCTTTAACCCCATATCAATTGCTGAGATCACACCTTGCCAAGTTTCTTCTTCCTCTATATCGCGATAAATTCTTTTTTCAATGAAAATACGCTCTAATGATGCAAAATGCCATTGTTCTTCCAGTTCTGAAAGCTGAATTTCCAGCTCAGCCTTTAACAAATCCACTGATAAATCTGTTGATTGCCTTAACATTTCGGACACTCCAGTAAAAAGGGGCTTATTGTCTTCAATGATACATCCTAAAGGTGAAATAGAAGATTCACAGGAAGTAAATGCATAAAGCGCATCAATTGTTTTATCAGGGGATATTCCACTGGGCAAGTGCACCAAAATCTCCACCTTGGCAGCTGTGTTGTCCTCAATCTTCTTTATTTTAATTTTTCCTTTTTCATTGGCCTTAAGGATTGAATCTATTAAAGAAGATGTATTGGTGCCATGAGGTATTTCATTGATGACCAATGTGGTTTTGTCCAATTGAGAAATTCTTGCCCTTACTCTTATTTTACCACCCCGCATTCCATCGTTATAATTAGTTATATCGATGATGCCCGAGGTTGGGAAATCTGGGTATATGGTAAAACGTTGCCCTTTCAGATGTTTTATAGATGCACTAATAAGCTCGTTAAAATTATGGGGCAGTACTTTTGTTGATAGCCCCACTGCAATACCCTCTGCTCCTTGAGCTAATAGCAACGGGAATTTGACTGGAAGGTTTACAGGTTCTTTTCTACGGCCATCATATGAAAGTTGCCATTCCGTAATCTTTGGGCTAAAAACCACTTCGAGAGCAAATTTCGAAAGTCTCGCCTCAATATACCTTGAAGCTGCTGCCCTATCCCCTGTTAAAATATTCCCCCAGTTACCCTGGGTATCGATCAACAAGTCTTTTTGCCCAATTTGCACCATAGCATCGGCTATGCTGGCATCGCCATGCGGGTGATACTGCATAGTATGACCAACAACATTCGCTACTTTATTGTACCGCCCATCGTCTAACTCCTTAAGTGAATGTAAAATTCTGCGCTGCACCGGTTTAAAGCCATCTTCAATGGCTGGTATCGCACGCTCTAATATCACATACGAGGCATAGTCTAAAAACCAATCCTTATACATTCCCGTAACCTTGGTCAGGGCATCTTGGGAATCATCTATTCCTGAACCATCTTCAATGGGTTGGTCTTCGTTTTGTGCTTCGTTCAGTTCTTCATTATCTTCCATAAAGAAAGAATCGTATTATCTTGATTTATAATTGATTTTCTTCTACTAGGTCAATTTCTACTTTAAGATTATTGATGATGAATTCCTGACGGTCAGGGGTGTTTTTACCCATATAGAATTTTAGTAGGTTTTCAATAGACATGGCCTTATCGAGCATTACCGGTTCCAATCGAATATCTTCTCCTATAAAGTTTTGGAATTCATCAGGCGAAATTTCACCTAAACCCTTAAATCGCGTTATTTCTGGCTTGCCCGTTAACTTATTAATTGCCTTTCTACGCTCTTCATCGCTATAGCAATAAAATGTTTCCTTTTTGTTGCGAACCCTGAATAGCGGTGTTTGCAGAATATAGAGATGGTTCTCCTTGATCATTTCAGGGAAAAACTGCAGAAAAAAGGTAATCAACAACAATCTAATGTGCATACCATCTACATCGGCGTCAGTCGCAATTACAATATTATTGTAACGAAGGTCTTCCATTGATTCCTCTATATTCAACGCGGCTTGCAAAAGATTGAATTCCTCATTCTCATAAACAATCTTTTTTGACATTCCATAAGAGTTTAAAGGCTTTCCCCGTAAACTAAATACCGCTTGGGTGTTTACATCACGAGATTTAGTGATTGAACCTGAAGCCGAGTCGCCCTCGGTTATAAAAAGGGTGCTTTCCAGACGACGTTCGTTTTTCATATCGCCTAAGTGTACTCGACAATCGCGCAATTTTTTATTGTGTAGACTTGCCTTTTTAGCTCTGGCCCTAGCCAATTTACGAATCCCCGAAAGCTCTTTTCGCTCCTTTTCGGCCATCATGATCTTACGTTGTAACTTCTCGGCCGTATCTGGATTCTTATGCAGATAGTTGTCCAAATACTTTCCGACAAAATCGTTGATGTATGAGCGTACTGTAGGGAAATCACCTCCCATATCAGTAGATCCCAATTTGGTTTTGGTCTGACTTTCAAAGACAGGCTCCATCACCTTTATGGCAATCGCCGAAATAATCGACTTTCGAATATCACTAGCTTCGTAATTCTTTCCATAGAAATCACGAATGGTCTTTACCAATGCTTCACGGAATGCTGCATGGTGTGTGCCACCTTGGGTAGTATGTTGTCCATTGACGAAAGAATGGTATTCTTCGCTGTACTGGGTCTTGCTATGGGTAATCGCAACTTCTATATCATCCCCTCTTAAGTGAATGATAGGGTATAAAAGATCATCAGCATTATTATTATCCTCTAGTAAATCCTTCAATCCGTTTTCAGAGTGGAACTTTTCCCCATTGAAAACTATTGTTAACCCAGGATTTAAATACACGTAGTTCTTGAGCATGCGTTCTACATACTCATTCCTATATTTATATTTTTTGAATATAGCCTCATCAGGAGTAAAGGAAACTCTTGTCCCCTTGCGTTTTGAAGTCTCTATAGGTCCTTCCTCAGAAATTAAATTACCTTGATTGAACTGTGCTGTCTTTATTTGATTATCTCGCGAGGATTGCACCTCAAAAAAACTGGACAATGCGTTTACGGCCTTAGTACCTACCCCATTCAATCCTACTGATTTTTTAAACGCACGGCTGTCGTATTTTCCGCCAGTGTTCATTTTAGAAACCACGTCGACCACCTTGCCTAGAGGAATACCACGTCCATAATCCCTAACCCGAACAATATTGTCTTTTATGGAAATATCAATGGTTTTACCTGCACCCATCACAAACTCATCGATACAGTTGTCCAAGGTTTCTTTTAAAAGGATATAAATACCATCATCGGCTGATGAACCATCGCCTAATTTACCAATATACATTCCAGGGCGTAAACGAATATGCTCTTTCCAATCGAGTGATCGAATATTATCTTCGGTATATTGGGACTGTGCCATAATGCGTCAGGGTTTAACCCTGCTAATATAAAATTTCAAAGCAAAAATCAAAGCACTATGCTTGGAAAGTAATTAACAACGAAAGTACCATTTTTGTTGATATAATTAAATGTAGGGCCTTCTAAATGTTTTTGTTATTTGGCATCTCCAATCAAAATCTTCTTATTTACATATTGCTTTTTCCTTGATTTGAATTATAGCTTCAAACTTTTTTTCTTGAAACAAGCATAACCCCACTAATAACCACCATCATCCCAAAAATCTGTAGTACGGAGATGGTTTCGTCCAAAAAGAAAAAAGCAAGGATTATAGTGGATACTGGTCCCAAGCTTCCAAAAATTGAGAAAGCGGAAGCGCCTAGCCTATTTATTGCCGCTGAAACCAAGAAGGAAGGTATCAAGGTGGAGAAAATTGCCATTGCTATACCCAATAGGTATACTTCGTTGGGATAGCTGGATAAATTGAACCCATTAATAAACAGATAATGAACAACAATACATATTGTAGATACTATCATCGCATATGAAGTAAATTGCATAACTCCAAATTTTGGTATCAACCAACCGCTACCCACCAAATAGGATGCAAATGTAAAGGCACTTAAGAAAATCAAAAAAACGCCCAATAGAATGGAGTTTTCATTGGCACCTACCTCATCCCAAAATGTGATAAGCACCCCAAAATACGTTACCCCTATTGCAAGAACCTGGAGTTTTGTGATTCTTTTCCTAAAAATGAACCACGACAATAACACGACTATGGTTGGATATATAAAAAGAATTATGCGCTCCAGCCCTGCTTTTAAATACTGCAGTCCCATAAAATCAAATAAACTTGCGAGATAGTACCCTATAAAACCGAAAATTACAATCCACAAATAATCCTTATTCCTTAACTCCTTAGGATGCAATGGTTTTGTCAGGAAAGCTATCAGCAAATAAAAAGGAAAAGCAAACACCATACGGAATAAAAGCAGCGTTAGGTGGTCTATACCATAAGTATAGGCCATTTTCACCATTACAGCTTTAGCTGAAAAAAGTACCACCCCAATTATGGCAAATAAAATACCGCTACTTGTGACCGATGCATTTTTACCCATACAGCCAACCTAAAACTTTTACTTTATTATACAGCGAAAGTTTTCTTATGGATTACAATACCCAATGCCATATCAAACATGGACGTCGTATAAAAAATTGCTCTAAATTAACTAGACGTTAAATCTAAAATGCATAACGTCACCATCTTGAACAACATACTCCTTACCCTCTACCCGCATTTTACCGGCTTCTTTTACTTTGGCCTCACTACCGTAAGTAACATAATCATTATAGGCAATAACCTCAGCGCGGATAAACCCTTTCTCAAAATCGGTATGAATTACCCCAGCGGCCTGTGGAGCAGTTGCGCCTACTGGAATGGTCCAAGCGCGGACTTCTTTGACCCCAGCGGTAAAATATGTCTCCAACTCAAGCAATTTATAAGCCCCGCGAATCAACTTGGCAGAACCAGGTTCGGATAAACCAAGATCTTCCAAGAACATTTGACGCTCCTCATAGGTTTCCAATTCGGTGATATCTGCCTCTGTACCTACAGCAAGAACTACAACCTCAGCATGTTCGTTGGCCACAGCTGCTTTTACTTTTTCCACATATGCATTCCCTGAAACAGCTGCTTCTTCATCAACATTACAAACATACATTACTGGTTTATCAGTAATGAACTGCAAAGGCTTCACATAATCTCTTTTATCATCATCAGATAGCTCAATTGCCCTTACGGAAACACCAGCTTCAAGCCCTTTCTTTATTTTCAATAAAGCTGCTTCCTCTTTTTGGGCTTCCTTATTCCCTGTCTTTGCAGCTCTTTTAACTTTATCAAATTTCTTATCTACGGTTTCCAAATCTTTCAATTGCAGCTCCATATCAATGGTCTCCTTGTCCCGAATAGGATTTATCGAACCATCAACATGAACAATATTATCATTATCAAAGCATCGAAGTACATGTAAAATAGCGTCAGTTTCTCGTATATTACCTAAAAATTGGTTACCTAGACCTTCGCCTTTACTTGCGCCTTTTACCAAACCTGCAATATCAACAATATCAACAGTTGCAGGCAAAACCCTTTCTGGATGAACAAGGGACTCTAATTTTTCCAATCTTGCATCAGGAACATTCACGACCCCGATGTTGGGCTCAATAGTGCAAAACGGAAAGTTCGCACTTTGTGCCTTTGCATTTGACAAACAATTAAACAGCGTTGATTTACCTACATTGGGGAGCCCTACGATTCCTGCTTTCATCCTAAATTATTTAAAAACGCTGCAAATATAGGTCTTACCCGTGTATATTTATCATAGTTACGAAAACAAATATCTTATTAACTTTAATTCCCATTAAACAATGAAAACAAAGGGGCTATGAAAAATCATAAAATAGGACTGCAAGGAATTTTATTTGATGCTAAATCGTCTTATATGAAGGGCCCGGCTTTGGCACCTCCTTTAATCAGAAATGCATACAATAGTGATTCTGCTAATTACTTTTCTGAATCAGGAATAGAACTTCGACCAGAAATTTGGGATGATAAAGGGGATTATGAAGTAGTTGATTATTTTGATATTGAAAAAATTACAGCCAAAAATATTTCTAAAGAACGGCCTTTGATTACTTTAGGTGGTGACCATTCAATCACCTACCCAATTCTTAAAGCCGTTACCGACTTTCATGGTCCTGTGAATATTCTTCATATTGATGCCCATAGTGACCTCTATGATGAGTTTGAGGGTGATAAATATTCCCATGCGTGCCCTTTTGCACGGATTATGGAAGAAGAATTGGCGAACCGTTTGGTACAGGTCGGCATTAGGACTTTGTCTGCCCATCAAAAAGAACAGGCCGATAAATTTGGGGTTGAAATCCTAGCAATGAAGGATTTTGATATTGAATCCCTGCCAAAATTTAATGTTCCCATTTATTTATCGTTGGATATTGATGCCTTAGATCCTGCCTTTGCACCTGGCGTTTCGCACCATGAACCTGGCGGTCTAAGCACCAGGCAAGTACTTCAAATTATACAAAAAATAGAAGTTCCAATTCTAGGCGCTGATATCGTGGAATATAATCCCAAAAGGGATATCAATGGGGTCACAGCTCTGGTTTGTGCTAAATTTCTAAAAGAAATAGCAGCAAAGATTATTGAAAATAAAGCTTGAATATAGCTAGTCCTCAGGATGCATGAACTTTTGCTTTCCTAAAAGTTCCTCTTCGGTTTCAACATGATCTTCATCTGGCACGCAGCAATCAACTGGGCATACTGCTGCACATTGTGGTTCATCATGAAAACCTTTACACTCTGTACATTTATCCGCTACTATATAGTAAAGTTCATCACTCACGGGTTCTTGTACATCATCAGCATTGACCGCTTTACTATTCGGCAAGACAACATCACCTTCCAAAGAAGTTCCATCATTATAACGCCATTCATCAGCGCCCTCATAAATTGCAGTATTAGGGCACTCAGGCTCACATGCCCCACAATTTATACATTCATCTGTTATTATAATTGCCATAATTTTCTTTTCCTTTTAAACTGAATTAACTTCAGCATGCTTATTTTTGCCCAAAGGTAAACCCAAATAGATTTCTGTACAAATATTATGATGGACCATAAAGAAAGAGTGAAGGCTTTTATAAAACTCGGAGAATTCTTTAGGGAGTATTGCGAAATCAATAATAAAGACCACTTCGATCCATCAAAACAAGCATGGCACACAGAATTAAATGATGCTATTCTACTTGCTGGCCATAAAAATGGTTGGTTCACCAAGGAAAATATAACTTATGCCTTAAACAGTTGGGGAGACTTATTGACCAAAGTAAATTTGGAATTATGGTTGTCTAACTATGATATAGCAAAAAACCAACATAAAACCGTAGCATTGATAATGGCGGGAAACATTCCGCTGGTTGGTTTTCATGATTTTTTATCCGTTATCCTATCGGGCAACAAAGTGGTTATTAAACTATCATCAAACGACGCTATTTTACTTCCATTTATTGCAAGTTTTTTAATTGAACAAATGCCATCCCTAAAGGAGGAAATTGAATTTACTGAAAGTAAACTGGAAAAATTTGATGCTGTAATTGCCACAGGTAGTGACAATACTTCACGCTATTTTGAACATTATTTTGGACATAAGCCTAATGTAATTCGTAAAAACCGAAATTCTATAGCTATAATTACTGGTAAAGAATCCAAAGATCAGCTTAAGGCATTGGGAGAGGATATTTTTAGGTACTATGGTCTGGGCTGTAGAAATGTTTCAAAGGCCTTTGTACCCAAAGGATATAATTTTGATAATTTCTTTGAGGCCATATTCGATTATAATCCGATTATAAATCGGGCAAAATACGCCAACAATTACGATTACAACAAGGCTGTATATTTAATGAGTGAGTTTAAAATCCTGGAAAACGGATTCTTAATGCTCAAAAATGATGAGAGTTACTCCTCGCCTATCGCAACTTTGTTCTATGAAGAGTACAGTTCTTTAAATGAATTAAAAAAGCGACTATCAACAGATATTGAGAAAATACAGTGTGTAGTCGCAAATGGCATTCTTGAAGATGAAATTAAATTTGGCCAAACACAAAAACCAAGTCTGACCGATTATGCAGATGGTGTTGACACTGTTGAATTCCTGTTAAAAACATAGTGCAATAATTAATGAAATCATACCAATTGTTCCCTTTTAATTCAAGACCTTTACGGTCTAAATTTTGATAAAAAATGAAGAAACATAATTTTAGTGCTGGTCCTTGTGTGTTACCACAAGAGGTATTGTTAAAAGCCTCAGAGGCTGTGATGGATTTTAATGACTCTGGCCTTTCGCTTATTGAAGTTTCGCATAGGGGCAAAGATTTTGTTGAGGTAATGGACAACGCCCGGGCACTTGCCTTAGAGCTTCTTGGTCTTGAGGATAAAGGTTATAAGGCCTTGTTCTTACAAGGTGGTGCAAGTCTTGAGTTTCTAATGGTTGCCTATAATTTGTTGGAAACCAAAGCCGGATATTTGAATACCGGGACCTGGAGCGATAAAGCCATAAAAGAGGCGCGTCTTTTTGGTGAAGTCATTGAAGTTGGTTCATCTAAAGATGAAAACTTCAATTATATTCCTAAAGGGTATAGTATTCCCCAAGGATTGGATTATTTGCATCTAACATCGAACAACACCATTTTTGGAACCCAGTTGAAAAAAATTCCAAAGGTAGATAGTACGTTGGTCTGTGATATGAGTTCAGATATATTCTCTAGACAATTGGATTTTACACAATTCGATTTGATATATGCTGGGGCACAAAAGAATATGGGACCTGCCGGTACAACCCTTGTTATCGTAAAGGAAGATATACTTGGCAAGGTATCTAGAAAGATTCCTTCTATGTTAGACTATAAAGTACATATCAGTAAGGATAGTATGTTCAATACACCTCCTGTTTTTGCTGTATATACTTCTATGTTGACTCTAGAATGGCTCAAGAACTTAGGTGGAATAGCCGCTATTGAGGAAATAAATGATAAAAAAGCTCAACTACTGTATTCCGAAATAGAATTAAATCCTGTTTTTAAAGGATTTGCAAAGAAAGAAGATCGTTCAAACATGAATGCAACCTTCAGCCTAACGGATGATAAATTGAAGGATACTTTTGACGCCATGTGGAAAGAGGCAGGCATAAACGGACTAAACGGACATCGTTCTGTAGGCGGTTACAGAGCATCTATGTACAATGCCCTATCTCTTGAAAGTGTTGGTACTTTAGTGGATATAATGAGTGAAATGGAAAGAAAAGGTTAATCGATTTACAATGAAAATATTAGCAAACGACGGTATATCAAAAAAGGGGATAACTGATCTTGAGGCAGCAGGCTTTGAAGTTATTACAACTACAGTTGCCCAAGAACAATTGGCAAACTACATCAATGAGAATAAGGTGATAGGATTATTGGTACGTAGTGCAACCCAAGTACGTAAAGACATCATCGACAATTGTCCTTCACTAAAACTTATTGGTCGTGGTGGTGTTGGTATGGATAATATTGATGTGGCCTATGCAAAGGAAAAAGGATTACATGTAATCAATACACCAGCCGCTTCTTCAGAATCTGTAGCAGAACTTGTTTTCGCCCATTTATTCGGCGGCGTTCGTTTTTTATATGATGCCAATAGAAATATGCCTTTAGAGGGTGATAGCAAATTCAAACAACTCAAAAAAGCATACGCAGGTGGTTCAGAACTTAGAGGAAAGACATTAGGGGTAATTGGTTTTGGCAGAATTGGTCGGGCGACAGCAAAAATAGCTTTGGGTATTGGCATGAAAGTAATTTACTCAGACCCCTTTATCGACAAGGCTTCTATTGTGGTTGACTTTTTTGATGGCCAGTCTCTTACTTTTGATTTTGAAAGTGTAGCCAAAGTAGAACTACTGCAAAATGCTGATTTTATCACGCTTCATGTACCCGCACAAAAAAATTATGTAATCGGTAATAATGAATTTAACATCATGAAAGATGGGGTCGGGATCGTTAATGCTGCCCGAGGTGGAGTAATTGATGAAGTGGCTTTAGTTGGTGCATTGGAAGAAGGTAAGGTATCCTTCGCCGGTCTGGACGTTTTTGAATCTGAACCCAAACCTGAAATAAAAATCCTTATGCACCCACAAATATCCTTAACCCCTCATATTGGGGCCGCAACGGGTGAAGCACAGGATAGAATTGGGAGCGAATTGGCTTCTCAGATTATTTCTCTTTTGAAATAATATTATGCTTTGCATAACTGGAATACTGGAACACTTTTTGTACATTTCAAAACTGAACATTAAATTAACTATAACATGTCTGGATTATTAGATTTACTAAACAGCCCAATGGGCAAACAACTTATTAGTGGCGTAGCTGGCCAAACTGGGCAGCCTGAGAACAAAACCGCTGATGTATTAAGCATGGCAATGCCCTTGATTTTAGGTGCGATGAAAAAAAATGTATCCTCGCCTCAAGGTGCAGAAGGATTGATGAGTGCCCTTTCTTCTAAACACGATGGAAGTATTTTGGACAATCTTGGAGGATTGTTCGGAGGCGGTGTTGACAATTCTGTTATGAGCGACGGTGCCGGTATTCTTGGCCACGTTTTCGGTGGCAAACAACCGCAAGTAGAAAGCGCTTTGAGTCAAAAATCAGGAATGGATGCTGGTTCTATTGCCAATATCCTTAAAATAGCAGCTCCTATAGTAATGGGATTCTTGGGAAAACAAAAAGCCCAAAGTAATGTTAGTGATGCCAACGGAATGAGCAGTTTGTTAGGCGGCCTATTAGGTGGTCAACCAAAACAAAACCAAAGTCTTATCACAACTTTATTGGATGCCGATGGCGATGGAAGCATTTTAGATGATGTTGCAGGTATGGTCATGAATAGTGGGAAAAAGAAAGGTGGACTTGGCGGATTACTCGGAGGTCTCTTCGGGAAATAAGCTATTTACTTATAAATCTTAACAAAGCCGCCCTGACAGAATCGTCAGGGCGGCTTTTTTTTGTATCTTTCTATTGATAGTTCTAATAAAGTCAAACACTCAATTAACTGATTATTAGAATATTTACATCAAAAAAGGTATAACAATGAAAAATGTGATTCTAAAAACATATGGACTATTGTTCTTAATAGTTTTGGTAGCAAGTAGCTGTGGCAGCACCAAAGAGCAAGTGACTATCTCCGACGAAGAAAAAACGGCCTTTAAAAAACAGGCTGGCGATACCATTAAAATTGCCAGTGACAAAACAGAATATGAAATAATAATCATTGAACCTGGCTTCAATTTTTGGTTACAAAGTATTGCCAAACCAGAAGGTTATTATTCACAGTCGTACATGGAGAACAGGAATAACCTGTATATAATTGCATGGAACCAACGCGTTTTACAACCCCAACGCTTTAATCCTAATTTATACGAAATGCAAATTAATTATTCGCCAAATGTTGACTATGGATATGAAGTAAACTATAAACTCTATAATTATTTTATATATTTTCAACGTAAGCACAACCAGCGATTAGGACCTTTCATCCCTCGGATTTAAAAAGTATATTTGCGGCTTATTAATGGCTTATATGGAAAAACTAAAGCAGCGCTGGGGTATTGAGTCCAATTTTCAGATAATAGTGATTTTTGTCGTCTTTGCGGTCACAGGTTCCGCAGCGACAAAGTTAGCTGCCCCTGTAACTGAATTGATAGGTCTTGATAGGGAAACCACTAATGCATGGTTTTATTGGATAATTCGTATTCTTCTCATCTTTCCAATTTATCAGGTTCTATTAGTGGTATTTGGATGGCTTTTTGGTCAGTTCAAGTTTTTCTGGAATTTTGAAAAAAAAATGCTAAAACGATTAGGCTTAG
>RCNC010002435.1_pt1 | contig 12422 bp, 14 predicted proteins | sample 2041301 | NCBI WGS metagenome assembly RCNC01 (sample SAMN09708231, study PRJNA481090) | Marine sediment metagenome, whole genome shotgun sequencing project. | biome: marine sediment; feature: ocean; material: sediment; isolation source: Sewage treatment plant 13A marine sediment (STP13A) ... | reverse complement strand
TCTCTGGCGCGTGCGGTAACGCGTCGTGGGAATACAGGAGCGATGGCGTTACGAGCCATTTCGCTGCCACCCTCAACGGAACCGACGACCTTACCCTGATCGACAAGCTCCAAAATGCCTGAAATTATGTAGAGCGTGCGTTTCTCGGTATCGCCTTCTTTGAATAACAGTTGGCCGGGCGACATCTCGCGAATTTGTACCTTGCGCGCGAGCGCAGCAAGGTTGTCTCGCTTCAGTCCGTCCAGCGGAGAAAACCCTCTGAGCAGCTCAGTGCTTACCTGCTCAATTGCCATCATTCATCCTGTTATTCACTCGAGTGTCGCTCATGGAGCTCCAATGCTCCGTCAGAGCGTATTCTACCGTTAATTCAACGACTTCGGGAACCGCTCAATTCAAGCAGCGTGAAGCGGCGCACAGTTTGTTTGGGCGTTGCAGGCCGTCTGTGACGCCTGTCACAGGCCCGACCACCCACTGTGCGGCTCGAATCGCTCTCCGTAGCTCTTCGCCAATTCATTCAGTCGCATGACGACGGCTGTATTGCCGCGCTCTTTCGCGTAATTCAACGGCCCGCCCAGGAATGGGGCGAATCCGGTCCCGAAGATCACGCCAGCATCCAGAAGGTCTGCGTCAGCGACGATGTTTTCGTGCAAACAGGCAACGGCTTCGTTGACCATCGACAAAATCAGGCGATCTTTCATGTCAGCAATAATCCCGCCGGGCACATTACTGCTATCTGCATCCGGCTTGATCGCTTTGCCGTTTTCCCACCGATAGTAGCCCTGGCCGGATTTTCGTCCGAGTAGTCCATCGTCGACCATTTTCTGCAGCGTCTCTGGAACCGGGCGATTCAAAGCCGCACCGAGCACTTTCGAAACATGCAGTCCGACATCGAGGCCAACGCTATCGGCCAACTCAACCGGTCCCATTGGCATGCCGAATTCGACAGCGGCCTTGTCGATTTCAGCGAGCGGCACGCCTTCTTCCGCCAGATGCATGGCTTCGCTCATGTACGGCGCGAGTATTCGATTGACGACGAAACCGGGAGCACTTGAACATTCGAGTGGCAACTTGCCAATCCCCTTAGTGAATGCGAAGCCAATATCGAGCGCATCCGAATCCGTATCATCGCATCGAATCACTTCAACCAGCGGCAGCATCGCGACGGGATTGAAGAAGTGCAGGCCGATGAACCGCTGCGGCTCATCCAGGACCGTTCGCAACTCTTCCAGCCGGATACTCGATGTATTGGTTGCGAGCAGGGCGCCTGGCTTCATGTTTGCCTGCAGCTTCTGATAGAGCTCCTGCTTCGCCTCGAGGTTCTCGTAAATCGCTTCAATGACAAGATCCGCTTCAGCCACGCCAGCTCCCTCGACGTCCGAACGTAATCGCGCAGTCGTCTCGGCGCGCTTGTCTTCATTGCGTACGCGCTTCGCAAAGAGCTTCGCTGCTCGCTGCATGGCGGGATCAATATATTTTTGCTCACGATCCTGCAAGGTCACTGTATGACCACGCAATGCGCACCACGCTGCAATGTCACCGCCCATGACGCCCGCGCCGACGACGTGAACATGTTTCACTTTCACGTCCGTCTTGTTTCCCTGACCCTTCAGTCGGGTCTGCAGGAAGAAAACGCGAATAAGGTTCTTCGCTGTTTTCGAGCAAACAAGCTCGGCGAAGCTGCGAGCTTCGGCCTCGTAGCCAGTGCTTCTTGATGCGACATGTGTTTCCCACAGTTCGATCATCGCGTAGGGGGCTGGGTAATGATCCTTGCGCGCTTTGGAGCTCACTTGTTTCAACAACATGTTGCGGACAAATGGGCGTCCAATCGGGGTGCTGAGCAGGCGGTCGACAAATGGGGCGCGTTGTTTCGGCGGGGCACTCTTGAGAAGGGCGCTCGCGTCGTCACGCCAGGCATCTTCGGATGAAATCCTGTCGATAAAGCCGAGAGCCTTGGCCTTACGTGGCGCAATCGAGCTGCCGGTTAGCATGAGCTGCATTCCCGCGCGAACGCCGCCTGTCTGAATCGCCCGGACGGTGCCGCCAAAGCCCGGATGCAGCCCGAGTTTCACCTCGGGTAGCCCGATGATCTTCTGTTCGCTCGCCAATGCAATACGGTAATCAAATGCCAGGGAAAGCTCGAAACCGCCACCCAGGCAGTGACCATTGATGACGGCAACAGTCGGGCAGGTCAGGCTTTCAACCTTATCCAGCAATTGCTGCCCGAGTCTCGTCAACTCATAGGCGCGTTCGGGCGATTCAATGCCATCGATTTCCTTGATGTCGGCACCCATCACAAAACTCCGATGCTTGCCCGACCATAGAACGACGCCCTTCGGCGGGTTCTCCGCCAGCGGATCAAGAATGTCATTGAGTTCGTAGAAGACATCGGATGACAGCACATTTGCCCTCGTCTCCGCCTTATCAAGGCAGAGCCAAAGAACGCCATTGTCGTCAGTTTCAGTTTTCCAGTTTTGCATCGTCATGAGAATTTCATCGCAGTTCAAAGTCACAAATTATTGGCAAATGGTCAGAGAGTCGAATGTCACCGACCTCGAAACCGGTTACGTCGATGCCGTCCTGATAAAGCACGAAATCGAGCTCCTTACGCGGCGATCGGCTGGGGTAGGTTGGTAGTCCTTCCGTGTTAGCCGAAGTGAGTCCCGCGGCTTTCATGAAAAGATAAATCTCGTTCTCGCCCCAAAATGTATTGAAATCGCCTGCGACAACAACCGGTTTTTTCGTTTCCTGAATCAAGTCGTACAAATGCCGCATTTGCAAATGGCGATGTCGGTACTTCAATGACAGGTGTACGAGGAAGATCGCGTAATCCTTCATCTCCAGTTCGATGATGAGGCGCTTGATTCCGGTATCGAAATAATGAAACTTTTCGCCATGAACGCGCCGCGCAGCCAGGAAAGCATTGCCTTGTTTGCGGACGATCGGAAGAATCTGATTAATGGACTTCTCGCCATACTTCGTCTCGTACGACGTATTCATGCCGAGGTCCGCGGCTATCTTCTCGGCCTGGTTGACCTTGCGACTACGAATGGACCCTGTGTCGACTTCAATGAGGCCAACGATATCCGGATCGACAGACTTGATGAACTTCGTAATATCCGGGAGTACGGACTGATTTCCGAGTACGTAGCCGGCACCGGGCAGCGGCATGTGCATGCTGGCCCCGCCGCCGACGGCATATCGAATATTGTATTGAAGGAGGCGCATGCGGTGCATACGATACCGAATCATCTCCTGCGGCGCTATGCGCGCGTCGTACCGATTTATTCGCTAAACTAGCGTCCTGTTAAAGACCGCCACGAATCGAGGAGTAGCAGGTGTCTGAAAACAACCCGATTACCGTCTTCGCCACGCATGCATTTGAGGAAAGCGATGATTATCTTCGCGTGTTTGAGTTTCTCGAAAGCGTCGACCGTTTCTACTACATCAACGTCAGTAAGCCCGAAAACGTGCCGGGTTCGGGCGGATTGCAGGCGATTAAGGACGAGTTGATCGAACAAATTAAGGCTTCGGAAGCGGTTCTGGTGTTATCCAGTGCTTACGAGGACAAGCCGGACATCGTCAAGTTCATCATGGACGTCGCCGAAGCGAACAACCTGGGTATGGTTGCCATCCGGCCATTTGGCGGTCTTCTGGAAATGCCGGCCGAGCTTGTTGAGCGGTGTCAGGAGCACGTTAAGTGGAATGATCGCGACATCGCTGACGCTTTGCGTCGTCAGGGACGTGGTGAAGATACGTCGAGATGGGAAGTTCTGGATTTCCCGGGTTTCGACGCCGACGGACCCACCGATTAGACCGGTCGTCATCGCGCACCGCGGCGCATCGGGACATTTGCCCGAGCACACGTTTGCCGCCAAGGCGCTCGCCGTCGAGATGGGCGCTGACTACCTCGAACAGGATGTCGTCGCAACCAGTGACGATCGACTCGTCGTGCTACATGATATTCATTTGGACAGAGTCACCGACGTTGCCGCGCATTTTCCGGAACGTCATCGTAAAGACGGCCGATTCTATGTCCGCGATTTCACGTTGGATGAAGTTCGTTCGCTTAAGGTCCATGAACGAAGCAATGCCGATGGCACGCTCGTCTATCCAGGGCGCGCTCAGTCCGGGAACGAGGACTATCGCATCCACACATTTTCCGAGGAACTCGCATACGTCGAGGAGCTGCGGGAAAAGGCCAGGCGATCCGTCGGTGTCTACCCGGAGATAAAGCGTCCTGCCTGGCATCGGGAGGAGGGCCTTGATATCACACCCGCCTTTCTTGAGATTCTTTCCGATCATGGATACGAATCGCACGGCGATGCTGCCTATGTTCAGTGTTTTGATCATCAGGAATTGCTACGCATTCGAAACGAACTTCGCTGTGACCTGAAGCTTATCCAGCTAATCGGCGAAAATTCATGGGGTGAAGCCGAGACCGACTACGGGCGGCTACTGACTGCGGCAGGTTTCAGGTGGCTTGCCAAGACCGTCGATGGCGTTGGTCCCTGGATAAACCAGCTGTACCGAGTGCGGTCGAACGGGGATATCGATGATGCAGGAGTCGTGGCCAGAGCGCACGATGCCGGGCTTGCCGTCCACCCATTCACATTTCGTAGTGATGATCTTCCACCCGGATTTGCCTCTTTTACGGAACTATTGCGATTCGCAATCGACGAACTCTGTGTAGATGGCCTGTTCACGGATTTTCCCGATCAGGTTCGCACCGAATAGGGGCGGGGATTATCCCCTATTTCGGTCTTACTTCTGGAAGCACATACTGGATCGATATGCGAAAAATATTGCTTGTTATTGCTTTGCTGGCTTGGGCGCCACTGAATGCTACCGATAACACCCTGGATCTCGAGAAATACGAGGGCAAGGTCGTGGTCGTTGATTTTTGGGCATCCTGGTGCGTTCCCTGCCGTCGTTCGTTCCCGTGGATGAACGACATGCACACCCAATACGCCGACGACGGACTGGTTATCATTGCCATCAATGTTGATCGCAAGTCAGAGAATGCGGCGGCATTTCTCGCCAAGTATCCGGCCAAATTTAATATCGTCTACGACCCGAAGGCAGATCTGGCGAAAGAGTATGACGTTGAGGTGATGCCGAGTTCGTTTATTGTCAGTCGCGATGGCGAGATCATCGATCGGCACACTGGATTTAAGGTCAAGCGGCAGGCTGAATACGAAGAAACGCTTCGGGCTGCGCTGAAACTGGAGACAAATTGATGAAGACTTTCTTGATTATTGGCGTACTGCTGTTCGGCAGCGGTTGCTCGTCGATGGGGGTTGAACCCTGGGAACGAGACGTTTTGGCTCTGGAAGAGATGCAGCTGACCACGGACGCAGCGGAAGCTGCGACTGACGATCATATCTATTTCAGTAAAGAAGCATCCAGCGGCGGCCGTGGTTTCGGCGGCGGCGGTTGTGGCTGTAACTGAGGACGTTTAGATGAACCGAACGAAAGAGCGATCAATTTCTGCCGCGTTGGCCGCCGCAACCTGCAGCCTGCTCGGGACCGGGATTCCGAGCACTGTGGACGCCCAGGAAGAGCCCAGTTGGGATTTCAATACCTCGCTTCTGTATTACGGGGAAGACGAAAATCGCGTTGAGGACTTGAGTCTGAAGGCGATTATTCGACGATTGTTCACGGATGATCGAGTTTTTTCATTCGGCATCACTCTCGACAGTTTGACGGGTGCGACGCCGAGCGGTGCTATTCGTCAAGACGTTGCGCAGACCTTTACACGACCGTCGGGGAACGATGTGTACACGGTTCCCGCCGGCGAATTACCGTTGGACGATACGTTTCACGACACGCGAGTCGCTATCACGGCGAGCTGGCAGCAGCCGATCGGTGAATCAAGCCAATTCAGCGTTGGGATGAGCGCCTCTAGCGAATACGACTACCTGCATATCGGTTTGAACGGTAGTTTCGCGATGGATTTCAACAAACGGAATACAACGCTGTCGGTTGGATTCGCGGTCGCACAGGATGAATTCGACCCTGTTGGCGGCGCACCCATTCCATTGACGGCAATGCTTGAAGAAGACAACACGAGTAATCGGCTGGGTACTGGCGATAAAGACGTGGTCGATGTCGTGCTTGGCGTGTCGCAAGTTGTTTCGCGAAACCTGGTTGTGCAGGTGAACTATTCCTACAGTAATGAAAGTGGCTATCTCAATAATCCGTATAAGGTGCTCAGCGTGGTCGAAGGCGACCCACTTAGTCCCGATTACGGAGACACGATGTTGAATCCCGGAGGAGAGCCATCGCACATATATTTGTTCGAGAGCCGCCCGGACGATCGCACCAAACACAGCCTGTACACGCAGGCCAAGTACTACATGGGCGGCAAGGTTCTTGACGTTTCTTACCGTTACATGACTGACGACTGGGAGATCGATTCCCACACGATCGATCTGCGTTATCGCTGGCCACTGGGTGGCAATAGCTATCTTGAGCCGCACTTACGCTACTACACACAGACTGAGGCAGAGTTCTATCGACTCAGCCTGATTGACGGTGCCGCATTGCCTGCTTACGCGTCAGCGGACTATCGTCTTGGTGATTTTGACGCCATAACACTCGGCGTAAAATACGGCTGGAAGACTCGAAATGACAACGATATGAGTGTCAGAGCGGAGCTTTATCAACAGACCGGCACCATTCCCAGTGGTCAGATCATTGGAAATCAGGCGGGACGCGATAATTACCCTGATCTGAATGCCATCATCGTCCAGTTCAGCTACCGGTTCTAGCGATAAATCGATCGATCAGCATAGAGAAACTGGCGCAGGGCTATTCTGGCCGGTTTCAGGCGATGGGCAGTCCTTGCGAGCTTCTAAGCGAGGCCAAATCGGCTCGCGAAGCTAAAGCGCTGACAAAGCGGGTCGCGACCGAGGCCTGGCGAATCGAAGACAAGTTCAGTCGCTACATCAGCGGCAATATCATCGACGCCATCAATTCTGCCGATGGAGCGCCGATTGAAGTTGATGACGAAACGGCGCAGCTTCTCGACTTTTCGACAACTCTATATGCATTGAGCGACGCGGCGTTCGACATTACGTCGGGCGTTCTACGGCGAGCCTGGACGTTCGATGGCAGCGACAATATTCCGTCGCAAGCAGCTATTTCAGGGCTCATGAGTTCCATCGGCTGGGAGAAAGCCGAATGGTCACCGCCCGTTCTTCAAATCCCGGCCCGAATGGAAATCGATCTTGGCGGCATCGGCAAAGAATATGCGGTCGACCGATCCGTCCTGGAGATAAAGGCAGTTACCAACGTCGCTTGCCTCATAAATTTCGGTGGCGACCTTGCCGTGACCGGCCCACCAGCATCTCGAAGTGCCTGGTCCGTCGGAATCGAAGGTACGCATCTCGACGAGGCGGAAAAACTCATCGAATTACGCCATGGTGCTCTGGCTACCAGTGGTGATGCGCGCCGCTTTTTGCTCCGAGACACGATCCGATACAGTCACGTCCTGGATCCACGCACAGGATGGCCGGTCAGACAGGCCCCCGCATCCATCACGGTAGCGGCAGATACCTGCACTCAAGCGGGCATGCTCGCGACGCTGGCAATGCTCAAAGGTCCTTCGGCTGAGGCGTTTCTCAAAGATCAGGCGGAACAGTTTTGGTGCCGCCGCTGAAGCCTAATAGTCACTAATTACCTTAATAAACGACCGTAAGCCATTGTTTATAAAGTATAATATCCTCTTATTGCATTTTCGCTGGCCAGCATCTATGGTCATCACTGCCCGAGTCGGTCTTTGCAAGATTGAGACCTCTGTCCTTTATTGAGCATCAAAATCAATTAATCATAACGCGATGTTTGTAGAATTCCCCAATGAACTCATATTTATCGCCGCCGGCGCTTTCGTGCTCGGCTGGATTCTGGCGACGATCAGCAGCAGTCTGACGGCGCGTCATCGTGCCAAAAAGCGTGATCCACGCGATGATCGGATTCGCAGCCTGGAAGCGGACTTACGGGTTTCGCGATCGGAGAGCGCCGATTCCAGAACGGATCTCGAAAAAGCCGAAGACGAATTGAAGGAAACCACAGTCGGACTGGAGCGGCGTGATAATGTGATCACGGAGCAGCAGTCTAAGCTCGAAAACGTCTCAAAAGATCTTAAGGAATCGGTTATAAAAACGCGGGAACTGCGCACTGAGCTCGCAGATCGTGCAACCGAAAACGTGCACGCCGAGGCCAAGATCCGCGAGGTTGAAACTGAGCTCTCGGTCGCTCAAGCTTCGACTGACATGATAGCGACCGGAGTTCTCGATTATTCCTTTAAGTCCGACGAACAAGATTCGGATGATGCGGCCAATAACAACGACGGCACGCCCGACGAGGTTAGCAAAGCGTCTAGCTAGCTTTTTCCTGTCCGTCACATTCCTGTCGAGCCTTTCCGCATGTTCCAATGAGCGCGTGCCAGTTCGCGTCGAATTTGCGGCCGAATGGGGTGGGCTGCCATTGGCATGCGACAGTCGCGAATTGGCCCTGACTGACCTGAGGTTCTATGTCAGCGACGTTGTGCTGACAGACTCAAAGGGACATGAGCAAGCCCTGCGCATGAACACGGATGGGCAATGGCAACAAGACGGTGTTGCTCTACTCGATCTCGAAACGGGTGACGGGGCATGCCAGAACGGAACACCGCAGACAAATCCCTTCATTTCAGGAACGGTCGAAGCCGCCGATGTTGTCACAATTGCATTCACTATCGGTGTGCCATTCGAACTGAATCATGCAAACCCTATGATCGCAGAGGCGCCGCTCGATGACAGTGCGATGCACTGGCATTGGCGCAGTGGTTACAAATTCTTCCGCGCTGGCGTTGGCACGAAGACCGATGGCTTCTGGCTGCATCTTGGGAGCACCGCTTGCGAAGGCACCGTGCAAAACATATCCGGCTGTCGATTTCCGAACCGAGTCGAGATTGAGTTATCTGATTTCTCACCCGGTGAACATCGCATAGCCGTCGATCTGGCCGCACTTTTCAGTGGAGTCGACTTTGCTGACAGTCTGCGAACAGATTGTTCGTCGAGTCCCGCTGAGCCGACATGTGGCAAACCGTTTGAAGCGCTAGGGCTACCGTTCGACGAAAACCAGAATCGCCACGAGCAACGGGTTTTTCGCGTGCAGCGATGAAGATAATTTTCGGCACAATTGCGGCTCTTGTTCTGGGCGTACTCGCGGCAGTCGTTTTTTGGCCAGCCCCGGCAGAATACAACTGGCAGCTACCGGACGGATATCCACCGCCACCGGTCCCTGACCATAATCCGATGAGTGATGCGAAAGTCGAATTGGGTCGTCAGTTGTTCTACGACACCCGTTTGTCCGGCAATAACACGATGTCATGCGGCACGTGCCATCTGCAGGCACTGGCATTCACTGATGGCAAATCACGATCGATGGGTTCAACCGGTTCTCTCCATCCGCGGAGTTCCATGAGTCTGGTCAACGTCGCTTACGCAAGCAGACTAACCTGGGCGAATCCATTACTCGATCGTCTCGAAGATCAAGCGCTGACCCCGTTGCTGGGTGACAACCCGATAGAGATGGGAATGGCGGGGCGAGACGATGAGATTGCGGCATTGCTCGCGTCGAATCCGAATTACCGGCAGCTGGCGACCACCGCTTTCCCGAACGATGAGATTCCAACCTCGTTTCTGAATGCTGTTCGCTCGATTGCCGCGTTTGTGCGATCAATCGTCAGTTTCAACTCACCCTACGATCGCTATCTGGCGGGCGACGAAAATGCACTGTCCGCATCGGCGCAAAACGGCATGGACCTATTTTTCTCCGAGAGACTGGAGTGTTTTCACTGCCATGGCGGATTCAACTTCACCGACAGCACAACCCATGCGAATACCGAAGTCGTCGCGATCGGTTTTCACAACAACGGCCTCTACAACCTCGGCGACAGCGGTGCCTATCCACAAGACAATACCGGCTTGTTTGATATGAGCGGTGAGGCGCGCGACATGGGCCGATTCAAGGCGCCGTCGTTACGCAATATTGCCCTCACTGCGCCGTACATGCACGACGGTAGTATCGGCACCCTCGACGAAGTCCTGAGTCACTATGCACGCGGCGGACGACTGATCGAGGAGGGCGCTTACGCTGGCGATGGACGATTGAGTCCCTTCAAATCGAAATTCGTTTTGGGATTCGAATTGACCGAGGCAGAACATGCAGACCTCATCGAATTTCTCGAGTCGCTAACAGATGAGACGGTAATTGCTAACGAGCGCTGGTCGAATCCGTTCGTACAATAACGGCGAGGCCTGACTTACGCCACGCGAAGTACAACAACACAAACCAAACCTGCATCAGCAACGCCGCCGTCCACTCAATACTGTTTTCGAGTTTGTCGGGTTCGTCGAGAAGAACCTTTTGCAGGAGATTCAGAAGTCCCAACAAGAATGGTGTTCCGATAACCCAAAACATCGCGGTCCTTAGTCGGGACGTTGGCATTGCCAGGGTCACCAACAATTGCGAGATGACCGTTCCCAGGAAGTAGAAATAGATGCCGAAGCGCCGCATGAATTCGTAAAACGGCTGCTGGGTACCGAGGAACATGACGTACGCGACAAGCGCGACAGCACCGACGATGCCACTGGCGACAACGGCACTCGAAACGCGAGATTGCGGCGCGATCTGTCGAATCCAGCTGCCACAGCACCACCACAGGATCACGAGAAATGCGGCTTGCGGCAACATAACGGCTCGGAAGGGCAGGCTCCCCGGCATGTGTCGTCCAGTCGCGCTGATTGATGTGCATCCCTCGATGAACGGCACACAGGACGGCAGCACGCCGTTTTCGACGCCCAGCCAGTAGGCTAAAAAAACGCCGAGAACTGGTCCAATGCCGGCGATCAATGGAAGCACTCGTATCATTCTGCTATACGTTAGGTTCATCAATAAGAGGGGCCCGATATGACTATTATGACATTGTGGCAGCCAATCCTGCTGTCGGCCGTTCTGGCGTTTATTGCCGGTTCAGTCATATGGATGTTTATGCCGTGGCATAAGACAGACTGGAGCAAAGTATCGGACGAGGCGGGTGCAAGCGACGCACTTCGTGGACTACCGCCGGGCCAATACAACTTGCCGCATTGCAAGAATCAGGCGGAATATAACGAACCCGCTATGCAGCAGAAGTTTAAAGACGGCCCAACGGCGTTTATTACGATTCTCCCGACCGGACTTCCTGTCATGGGTCCGAAAATGGGCATGATGTTTGGCTACAACTTGCTGGTTGGCATTGTTTGCGCATATTTCGTGAGCCGCACAGCACTGCCTGGCGCCGATTATCTTTCGATCTTTCGCATTAGCGGCGCTGTCGCATTTGTCGCCTACGGCATGGCCTATGTGCAAGAGAGCATATGGTTCGGACGGCCGTGGTCAGCGACGCTCAAGACTTTTTTTGATGCCCTGATTTACAGCGTCATCACTGGCGGTGCATTCGGCTGGCTCGCCCACGCCTAGGAAATGCCACAAGCTGGCCACATTTTCTCCCCTGGAATGCCAGATGACACAAGTAAAACGTGTTTAAGGCACTCAGGGGATCGATATGGGCAAGGAACAGAGCACGTGGGAACGGTGGGCAAAATTCTTTCTTGGTCGGAGTGATCGCGAGCTCCCGGCATTACTGCAGGATCGCGAGTACAAGGATTTGCCAGCATCGTTGGCCGAATCACTGGCAATTTTTCAGCTGGGCGAGTCCGGTGGCGGCACTATCATTCGCCAAGCGCTGCATAATGATCTTCCGGGCGTTGATGAGTATTACGCCGCCGCGATGGCGTTATTTGTCGAAGAAGAGCATCGACACGCCAACATACTGGCCATGTGTGTCCGTTTACTTGGCGGGACGTTGATCCGAACGAACTGGACAGCACATTTGTTCGTTTTCGCACGTCGATTGATCGGCTTACGCCTGAAAGTCATCGTACTGCTGGCCGCCGAAGTCGTCGGTATCTGTTACTACCATCTGCTGGCGACGCATTTACCGGATTCGAGGCTACGAACACAGTTGTTGGAGATCGTTGAGGATGAGCGCTCTCATTTGTACTTTCACTGCGAATTCCTTCGTAGCCAAGCCCACACAGTGTGGCGAAAGCGATTGTTTGTCGCTATTTGGCGTTTCGTGATGTTCTCGGCCGCCATAGTGGTAGCCATTGATCATCGACGAGCGATACGCGATTTGGATATTGGTTTAGGAAAAGTCGTCGAGCGCTGGTCGTCGTATAGCCATCTGGCGGAGGCGCTGGTGGTTCGTAACTCCATAAAGCCTGAGTCTTCGAGAAATATTATTAGAAACAACGGCTTGCGCGCGTCTAAAAAAGCTCAGTAACTTGAATATTTTAACGAATGCACTATATTGTTTTACACGTTGCTTTTTT
>RCNC010002434.1_pt1 | contig 12426 bp, 17 predicted proteins | sample 2041301 | NCBI WGS metagenome assembly RCNC01 (sample SAMN09708231, study PRJNA481090) | Marine sediment metagenome, whole genome shotgun sequencing project. | biome: marine sediment; feature: ocean; material: sediment; isolation source: Sewage treatment plant 13A marine sediment (STP13A) ... | reverse complement strand
ATAAGGAAGCCCGTGGCCTGAACATAGGTGGTGAGGTACTTTGTTATGTATATTAATTGATTAAGAAGAATAACTCATGTCAAGGATAGGAATTTTACCCGTCGTTTTACCTGCAGGTGTAAGCATCGAGGTAGACAAGGACAACCTGGTAACCGTAAAAGGGCCCAAAGGTGAGCTGACACAGCTGGTGGATAAAAAAATCACCGTGAAGGTGGAAGATGCGCAAGTGACTGTATCCAGGTCCACTGAGCAGAAAGACCACAAAGCCAAGCATGGTCTCTACCGCTCATTGATTAGCAATATGGTGAAAGGTGTTTCAGAAGGCTACACAATTAAGCAGGAGCTTGTTGGAGTTGGTTACAGAGCCGAGGTGAAGAATGGTATTTTGGAGTTGGCCCTTGGATTCTCTCATGATATTCTCATGAAGATGCCCCCCGAAGTAAAGGTAGAAACGGTAACAGAGAGACGCTCTAATCCAGTAATTACACTGACCAGTGTAGACAAGCAATTGATCGGTCAGGTAGCAGCCAAGATTCGCTCACTCCGTCCGCCGGAGCCTTATAAAGGCAAGGGTATTAAGTTTGTTGGGGAGCAGTTACGCCGGAAGGCAGGAAAAGCTGCAAGCGTCTAAGTCGAAAGTCGAATGTCTGTAAAGTCATAAAGTGACTTTAGACCTTACAGACTTTACAGACTTTATGATACCCGGGAAAGCCCGGATTTAAGAAGAAGAATAAAAAAACAGATAAAGACCGTTAAAAATGTCATTAACGAAACAAGACAGAAGGCAAAGAATTAAGTACAGGATCCGCAAGCGGCTATCCGGTAGTGATGCACGTCCACGGATGACTGTATATCGTAGCAACAAGCAGATCTATGTTCAGCTGGTAAATGATTTGACCGGTGAGACACTTTTATCTGCCTCCTCCAAAGAGAAAGAGATTGCTTCCCAGAAAGTGAACAAGATCGAACAGGCAAAACTGGTTGGAAAGCGGATCGCTGAAAAAGCAAAAGAAAAAGGAATCGATAACGTCGTTTTCGACCGAAATGGTTATTTATACCATGGCAGGGTAAAGAATTTGGCAGATGCTGCCAGGAAAAGCGGACTTAAATTATAATTAGATATGTCAACAGGTATCAGAAAAGTTAAAACGAGCGACCTCGACTTAAAGGACCGTCTGGTAAGCATTCAACGTGTAACCAAGGTGACTAAAGGTGGACGTACCTTCAGCTTCTCAGCCATTGTTGTGGTTGGAAACGAGGAAGGGATTGTAGGTCATGGTCTGGGTAAAGCCAATGAGGTAACCACTGCCATTGCCAAAGGTGTGGAAGATGCCAAAAAGAACCTGATCAAAGTGCCTATCATCAAAGGTACCATTCCCCACGAACAGTATGGGAAATATGGTGGAGCCAAAGTATTCATCAAGCCTGCTTCCAGTGGTACTGGTGTAAAGGCCGGTGGTGCGATGCGCGCTGTACTTGAGAGTGTTGGTGTGAAGGATGTACTGGCCAAGAGTAAAGGTTCATCTAACCCACACAACCTGGTGAAAGCTACTTTCGAGGCATTGCTCGAGTTGAGAGATGCCAAAGCAGTAGCTCAGCAGAGGATGGTTTCACTGAACAAAGTGTTTAACGGATAATTTATAATACAATGGGAAAAATCAAAGTTACCCAGGTAAAAAGTGCCATCAAGCATACAGTGAGGCAGAAGAGAACTTTAGAGGCACTTGGACTCAGGAAGCTACACAAGACCATTGAGGTTGAAGCTACTCCCCAGATTTTGGGCATGGTGGCTAAGGTGAACCACCTGGTAGTGGTAGAAGAGGTTAAATAAGTCGAAAGTCGAAAGTCGAAAGTCGAAAGTCAAAAGGGAAAAGTAAAAAATATTATACGATGGATTTAAGTAATTTAAAACCGGCAAAGGGCTCTACCAAGAGCAAAAAGAGGATCGGGCGCGGAGAAGGCTCCGGCTACGGAGGAACCTCCACACGCGGTCATAAGGGACAAAAATCCCGTTCCGGTTACTCCAGGAAAACTGGATTTGAAGGTGGACAGATGCCATTGCAGCGCAGGGTTCCTAAATTTGGTTTTAGAAACATCAACCGCAAGGAGTTTAAAGGAATCAATATAAGTACACTACAGGAGCTGGCCGAGGCAAGGAAAGTGACAGAGATCGATGTGGATCTTTTGATCGAAGCTGGTCTGGCAAGAAAGAATTCTCTTGTAAAGATCCTTGGAAATGGAGAGCTGAAGACCAAACTGAGTGTTAAAGCTCATGCATTTTCCAAATCCGCAGTTGCAGCCATTGAAGCGCTGGAAGGTACTGCAGAAGTAATCTGATTGAATCAGCTATACCTATGAAAAAGTTTATAGAAACAATAAAGAATATCTGGAAGATTGAGGACCTGAGAAGCCGGATCATTTATACACTAGGAATTATTTTGATCTACCGCCTGGGTACACACATTGTACTTCCAGGAATCAACCCGGTGATCATTTCCGAAATGGCTAGCAGGAACCAGGGGGGAGCAGGTATTCTTGATCTTTTAAATCTTTTTACTGGAGGAGCATTTGCAAGGGCCTCCATATTTGGGCTTGGAATCATGCCTTACATCTCTGCATCCATCGTAGTTCAGTTGTTGGGTATTGCAGTTCCTTATTTCCAGAAGTTGCAGCAAGAAGGAGAGAGCGGAAGAAGGAAGATCAACCAGATCACCAGGTATCTTACACTTGCTATTTTGATCCCACAGGGATTAAGCTATATCACCAGTCTGCGTTACCAGCTTCCCCAGGAGGCTTTTTCACCTACCTTCTCAAGGATGTCAGCTATGATTATCCTCACAGCGGGTACCATGTTTATTATGTGGTTGGGTGAGAAGATCACAGACAAAGGAATTGGAAACGGAATCTCCCTGATCATTATGATCGGGATCATTTCGCGTCTGCCCCAGGCTCTTGGTATGGAGTTCATGGAGAAGTTGGGTAACCAGGGAGGCGGACTTGTCTCATTCCTTGTGGAGATTTTGATCATGTTTGTGGTATTTATGGGAACCATCCTTCTGGTACAGGGGACCAGGAGAATACCGGTGCAGTACGCCAAGCGTATTGTGGGTAACAAGCAATATGGTGGAGTTCGCCAGTACATTCCCCTGAAGGTGAATGCTGCAGGTGTAATGCCTATCATCTTTGCCCAGGCATTTATGTTTATTCCCATCACCGTGGCAGGATTTGCCAAAGCAGATGCAGCATCTGGTTTTGCAGCTGTATTCAGCAATCCGGTTGGATTCTGGTACAACTTTACCAATGCCATGCTGATCATCCTGTTTACATACTTTTATACAGCCATCACCGTGAATCCCACGCAAATGGCCGAGGATATGAAAAAGAATGGTGGATTTATCCCTGGTGTGAAGCCGGGACGTAAGACTGCCGAGTTCCTGGATACAGTCATGTCCAGGATCACTTTACCAGGATCCTTTTTTCTGGCTTTCGTGGCCATTATGCCTGCTTTCGCAATGATGGGCGGTGTAAACCAGAGTTTTGCTCAGTTCTTCGGCGGAACCTCCCTCCTGATTATGGTGGGTGTGATCCTCGATACCCTTCAGCAGGTTGAAAGTCACCTGCTGATGCGTCACTACGACGGATTGACCAAGTCGGGCAGGATTAAGGGTCGGGCAGGCGGTGCGTCTGCATTATAGTAAGAAGAAAACGTTCTTTGATGATTTTAATTAAGACTGCGGAAGAAATTGAGTTGATGCGTAATAGCAATCAGCTTGTTTCGAAGACACTGGCCGAGCTGGCAAAATACATTCAGCCCGGGGTCTCAACCGAAAAGTTGGACCAGATAGCAGAAGCTTTCATCCGTGATCATGGGGCAGAACCCGGTTTCCTTGGATACCAGGGTTATCCCAAAACACTCTGCACCTCTGTTAATTCGGAGGTTGTGCATGGGATTCCTTCTGAAAAGATAGTTTTGAAAGAGGGAGATTTATTATCGGTAGATTGTGGAGTGATCATGGAAGGGTTTTATGGCGATACAGCCTTTAGCTTCGAAGTTGGAGAGGTGAGTGATAAGGTCCGCAGTTTACTAAGCACAACGCGCGAATGTTTGGTCAAAGGTGTTGAACAGGCAGTAGACGGGAAGAGGGTCGGAGATATTGGACATGCAGTTCAATCTTTGGCAGAGAGCAAGGGTTACACGGTAGTGAGAGAGATGGTTGGACACGGATTGGGGCGTCATATGCATGAAGCACCAGAGGTACCCAACTACGGAAGAAGGGGAACCGGACCGAAGCTGAAGAAGGGAATGGTTATTTGCATCGAACCCATGATAAACATGGGACGCAGGCAAATCCAGCAGGATCCCGATGGATGGACCATACGCGCAGCAGACAATTTACCCTCTGCCCATTTTGAACTGGCAGTGGCAATAGATAAGGGGAAGGCAGACGTGCTGTCCACCTTCTCTTACATTGATGAAATGTTAAAAAAAGAGAGCAACTAATGGCAAAACAGACTTCGATTGAGCAGGACGGTGTAATCACCGAAGCATTGTCAAATGCGATGTTTAGGGTGGAGCTGGAAAATGGACACGTGATTACGGCCCATATCTCTGGAAAAATGAGAATGCACTATATCAAGTTGCTACCCGGCGACAGGGTGAAGGTGGAGATGTCACCTTACGATCTTTCAAAAGGTAGAATAACTTTCCGCTACAAGTAGCGGAATAGTCGAAGGTCGTAAAGTCGAAAGTCATAAAGTCGTAAAGTCGAAAGTCGTAAAGAGAAAGTTGAGAATATTAAGATATAAGACATGAAAATTAGAGCATCTGTAAAAAAGCGTAGCGCTGACTGCAAAATCGTCAGAAGAAAAGGACGCTTGTATGTAATTAATAAGAAGAATCCCAAGTTCAAACAACGTCAGGGATAACGAATTTATAATAAAACAATAGAGCATTATGGCTAGAATAGTTGGTGTTGACCTGCCCAAAAACAAAAGAGGTGAAATAAGCCTGACCTACATTTTCGGCATTGGTCGCAGCCGTGCGCAATCCATTCTTGATTCTGCAGGTGTTGATCGCAATATCAAGGTGAAAGACTGGAATGATGACCAGATTGCTGGCATCAGGAGAGTAATTAATGAAACTGAAGAATATAAGGTTGAGGGTGAACTAAGGTCATCTGTTCAGCTAAATATTAAACGTCTGATGGACATCGGTTCTTACCGTGGTATCCGTCACCGTATTGGTCTTCCCACTCGCGGACAGAGTACAAAGAACAATGCCCGTACCCGTAAGGGAAGGAAGAAGACAGTAGCAAACAAGAAGAAAGCAACCAAATAATAGTTAAGAGGTTATGGCTAAGAAGACAGGATCGTCAAAAAAACGAACAGTTAAGGTTGAAGCTATTGGACAGGCACACATACATGCCTCCTTTAATAACATCATCATCTCGCTGACCAATAATGCGGGACAGGTGATCTCATGGGGCTCATCCGGAAAGATGGGTTTCAGAGGTTCAAAAAAGAATACCCCCTACGCAGCGCAAATGGCTGCACAGGACTGCGCCAAAGTGGCGTATGACCTGGGTCTCAGAAAAGTGAAAGTATATGTAAAAGGCCCCGGTTCCGGAAGGGAATCAGCCATACGTAACATTCACGCTTCGGGTATCGAAGTTACTGAGATCGTAGATGTAACCCCGCTGCCGCATAACGGCTGCCGTCCCGCCAAGAGGAGGAGGGTATAATTCAGCCTTAAGGTTAGAACCAAGCTGAAGAGGAATATTAATTTTAAAACAAAATAGATAAATGGCAAGGTACAGAGGTCCAAGAACCAAAATTGCTCGCAAGTTCGCAGATCCTATTTTTGGGACGGACAAGTCTTTTGAAAAGAAGAATTATCCCCCGGGAATGCATGGAAACAATAAAAGAAGACGCAAAGCTTCTGAATATGGTATTCAGTTAAAAGAGAAGCAGAAGGCCAAGTATACATATGGTATATTGGAGAAGCAGTTTAGGAATATGTTTGAGAAGGCTTCCAGAAGTAAGGGTGTAACCGGTGAGGTTCTCCTTCAATTGCTGGAATCCAGGCTCGACAATGTAGTATACAGGATGGGATTGTCGCCCACCCGTGCAGGTGCTCGTCAGTTGGTGACGCACAGGCATATCACTGTAAATGGTGATCATGTTAACATTCCTTCTTATACCCTTAAACCAGGCGACGCCATTGGCGTAAGAGAGCGTTCAAAATCACTTGAAGTGATTACTGATTCAATTTCTACTGCCAGGTATGGATCTTCGTCATGGCTCGAATTTGATGAGCCTTCTATGACCGGTGTATTTCTAAATCGCCCTGAGCGCGAGGATATTCCGGAGAACATAAAAGAGCAGCTCATCGTTGAACTTTATTCAAAATAAGATTATGGCCATTTTAGCTTTTCAAAAACCAGATAAGGTCATCATGCTCGAAGCCGATGACAGGTATGGAAAATTTGAGTTTCGTCCTCTCGAACCTGGTTATGGTATTACCGTAGGAAACGCCCTCAGGCGCATTCTGCTCTCCTCTCTTGAGGGGTATGCCATCTCCAATATTAAGATCGATAGCGTGGAGCATGAGTTCTCAACCATTACCGGTGTAATCGAGGACCTTACAGAAATAATATTGAATCTGAAGCAAGTACGCTTCAAAAAACAGATTGATGATGTAAACGACGAGAAAGTCGCTGTTACCATCACCGGTCAGGATGATTTCAAAGCAGGAGATCTGCAACGTTTTCTCAGTGGATTCAAAGTACTGAATCCGGAACTTGTCATCTGCCACATGGAGCCAGATGTGAAACTTCAAATGGAAGTTACAATCACCAAAGGACGCGGGTATGTTCCTGCTGATGAGAATAAGCCAGCCGAGGCTGAGTTTGGACTCGTTGCTATTGACACCATCTACACTCCCATTAAAAACGTTAGGTTCAAAGTTGAGAACTATCGTGTGGAGCAGAAGACCGACTACGAGAAACTGATTGTAGAGATTGAGACAGACGGATCTATTCCTCCCAAGGAGGCATTGAAAGAGGCAGCCAAGATTCTGATTTATCACTTTATGCTCTTTTCCGACGAGAAGATCACCCTCGACACCGATGAAAAATTCGCCAACGAGGAATTTGATGAAGAAGTTCTGCATATGCGTCAGCTTCTGAAAGCCAAGCTGGTAGACCTTGATCTTTCTGTCAGAGCCCTTAACTGCCTGAAGGCAGCAGAGGTTGAGACCCTGGGCGACCTGGTGAAGTTCAATAAGAACGACCTTTTGAAATTCAGGAACTTTGGTAAGAAGTCGCTCACCGAGCTTGAAGAACTTCTGGTCAACATGAACCTGACTTTTGGGATGGATACAAGTAAGTACAAACTGGACAAGGATTAATTGTAATGAGACATAAGAAGAGTTTTAATCACTTAGGGAGGAAGACTGCGCACAGAAAGGCCATGCTTTCCAATATGGCATGTTCGCTGATCAAACACAAGCGGATTGAAACAACCACAGCCAAAGCCAAAGCGCTGAAGAGGTATATCGAACCATTGATCACCAGGTCCAAGGACGATTCAACACATGCACGCAGGGTGGTATTTAGTTACCTGCAAGACAAGGAGACAGTAGCAGAGCTTTTCCGCGATGTGGCAGCCAAGGTGGGAGATCGCCCGGGCGGTTACACCCGCATTATCAAACTTGGACACAGGTTAGGTGACAATGCAGATATGTGTATCATCGAGCTGGTTGACTTTAATGAAACCTTACTGGCCGAAAAAGCAGCATCCAAGAAATCTACTTCACGTCGCCGTCGCGGTGCCAAGAAGAAGACTGAGGAAGTTGTTGCTGAAGAGGTAGTTGAGGCACCCGTTGAGGAGGTCCAACCGCCTGTAGCTGAAGAGCCTGTTGCTGAAGCTAAGGAAGCTGAAGAGAAACCTGCTGAAGAGAAACCTGCTGAAGAGGAAGAAGACAAAAAAGCTTGATAATATAATATCGTGACATCTTCTAAAAAACATCGGGGATAAAGTAGTTTTATTACTTTATCCCTTTTTTTTTATCTCAGGGATATTTTCAAAAACATCCCTTCAAAAAAAAGTAAATAACAAACCAATAAAATTTTAAGTATCATGGGACAAATCGTAGATATTCATGCACGTGAGATTCTTGACTCTCGCGGTAACCCCACAGTTGAAGTGGAAGTAACCCTGGCCAGTGGCTTTATAGGTCGCGCGGCCGTTCCTTCAGGAGCCTCTACAGGTGAGAATGAAGCACTGGAATTGAGGGACGGGGATAAGGACCGTTACCTGGGAAAAGGTGTACAAAAAGCAGTTGATAACGTGAATAAGGTAATCGCTGAGAAACTGGTAGGATTGGATGCACTTGACCAGGTGGCCATCGACCTGCTAATGATTGAACTTGACGGCACAAAAACCAAAAGCAAACTAGGCGCAAACGCCATGCTGGGAGTTTCCCTTGCAGTGGCCAAAGCAGCAGCCATGTATCACGACATGCCTTTGTATCGTTACATCGGTGGTGTAAATGCCAAGCACCTGCCCGTTCCCATGATGAACATTATCAATGGGGGATCCCACTCTGATGCTCCCATCGCTTTTCAGGAGTTTATGATTCGTCCCATTGGAGCAAGCACCTTCAAAGAAGCACTGAGAATGGGTGCTGAAGTCTTCCATGCTCTTAAGAAAGTATTGAAAGACAGAGGATTAAGCACAGCAGTTGGAGATGAAGGCGGATTTGCCCCTAAGTTAGAAGGAACTGAAGATGCACTGGAAAGTATCCTCAAGGCAATTAAGAATGCCGGATACAAGGCAGGAGAGGAAATTACCATTGCACTGGACTGTGCAGCATCCGAATTCTTTGAGAACGGTGTTTATGACTATTCCAAGTTTGAAGGAGAAGGTGGAGCCAAGCGTTCATCTGAAGAGCAGGCTGCATACCTTGCAGAGCTTATCAGCAAGTATCCCATCGATTCCGTCGAAGATGGTATGGATGAAGCAGATTGGGACGGATGGGTTGTACAGAACAAACTAATTGGCGACAAGTGCCAGCTGGTGGGTGATGATGTGTTTGTTACTAATGTAGATTATCTTAAAAAGGGGATCGAACTCAACTGCGCCAATTCCATCCTGATCAAAGTGAACCAGATTGGAACCCTGACAGAGACACTTAATTGCATTGAGATGGCACACAGGGCCGGTTATACTACCGTTACTTCACACCGTTCCGGTGAGACTGAAGATTCAACCATCGCAGATATTGCAGTGGCCACCAATTCAGGTCAGATCAAAACCGGTTCATTGAGCCGTTCTGACAGGATCGCCAAGTACAACCAACTGCTTCGCATTGAAGAGGAACTGGGAGCTACCGCGATTTATGGATATTAAAAAAGGATAATTAGAAGGGTGCTTAAACCCTTTTAATATTGAGAAGAAGTTGAAGGGGTCGTTCCGCAAGGAGCGGCCCCTCTACTTTTAATGGAATGTTTGTGAACATTAGGCAAGGAAAGGGGTCTAATATAATACCTAATGCACCCTCAAAGATCCCACACATCAAGTTTTTGCTTCACACTGGAGTGGAGAATATAGGGCTGCACTGTTATTGAAATAACTGGATTTATGTCTTATATTGTATGTCCCTATACTAATTATTATCTAATGTAAAACCTAAATTATATGTCAGTCTTAAAAGAGAGGCTCCATCAGAAGATCGAAGAGCAGAGGCCCAGAATAAAAAAACTTATGAAGGATTACTGCGATGTGGTAGTCGATCAGGTAACAGTTGGCCAGGCAATCGGAGGAATGAGAGGGCTTAAAAGTCTTGTCACCGATATATCTTATCTGGATGCTCAGGAAGGAATCAGGTACAGGGGTTATACCCTGCCCGAAGTTTTTGAAAAGCTCCCCAAACCCATTGGTGCCGAGATGCCATATGTGGAAGGTCTCTATTTCTTGTTGCTTACAGGAGATATACCTACAGATAGTGAGGTGGCCGACCTGGTGGATGAATTCCGCAAACGAAGAATACTACCTCGTTATGTATATGAAGTAATCGATGCATTCCCATCATTTTCGCCTCCTATGGCCATCTTTTCGGCAGCTATACTGACCATGCAACGTGAGTCATTTTTTGCCAAGAAGTACCAGGGAGGAATCAGCAAAACAGATTATTGGGATCCGACCTTTGAAGATTCACTGAATTTGCTGGCTAAGTTGCCAGAAGTAGCAGCTTATATCTATGCTAAATTATACAGGGATGGAAACAGGATTCAATCCAACCCCAACCTGGATATGGGAGCAAACTTTGCACATATGATGGGTATTCCCAAGCCATATGACGATGTTTCCAGGCTCAATTTTATTATTCACGCTGATCACGAAAGTGGAAACGTAAGTGCACACACTGGTCACCTGGTGGCAAGTTCACTATCCGATATCTACCTCTCTATATCAGCCATGATCAATGGATTGGCTGGCCCCCTGCATGGATTAGCCAACCAGGAGGTACTCAGGTGGTTACAGGATCTTGTAGAGAAGATGGACGGACAGATACCTACCGAAGAGGAGATGAAGCAGTTTGTTTGGGATACACTCAACTCGGGGCAGGTAATTCCGGGATTTGGTCATGCCGTTCTGCGTAAGACCGATCCACGTTACACCCTGCAAAGAGAGTTCTGTCAGACCCATATGAATGATGATCTTCTGTTCCAGTACACCGACATGTTATACAAGGTGGTTCCACCCATCCTTGTTGAGCAGGGAAAGGCAAAGAACCCCTGGCCCAATGTGGATGCCCAATCGGGTATCATTCACTGGCACTATGGCATTACCGAATATGAGTTCTATACTGTGCTCTTTGGTATTGGCCGTTCTATTGGAATTACCGCAAATATAATCTGGGACAGAGCGCTTGGCTATCCACTGGAGAGACCCAAATCGGTTACCACCGAAATGCTCGAAAAGATCGCTATGAAAGCACGCGAAGCAGATCCTGATAAGTACAAAGGATGCAAGGAGTAAATCTGATCACCCTATAGGCAAATTAATATATTAATCTGAAGAGGGTTGTTGCGTTCCGGCGACAACCCTCTTTTTCTTTCCTCCCCCCTGAAGAAAACCAGTCTTAGTGTAACAATTTACCCCATTAGTCCTTATATTTGGTTAGTTAATCTAACCAAATCAGCCTTTTGTCCAATCCATGGAAAGGATTCTCCTAGCCATAACGGGCCTGTTTAATGAACTCACAGCAATCATTCTGATGGGTGGACTTTTTGCGTTCTCCACCCATGTGCTGTTATTCAATAAGAGGACCCGTTTGCTGCGCAGGGACAACAAAGCTTTAAAGATAAAGCAGGAGGAATCGAAACGGGTACTTCAACAGCGCAACCTGCTTCAAAGCAGGACCAAAAGCATTGAAGACAGCCTGAAGTATGCCCACAGGATCCAGACAGCGGTCTTTACCAAGCCCAAACAGTTGCAAAACCTCTTCCCCGACTCATTTATCTATCAGAAACCCAAAGAGATTGTGAGTGGAGATTTTTTTTGGGCCAGGAGGATCAAGGGGAAAATTATTTTTTCAGTGGCCGACTGTACCGGTCATGGTGTTCCCGGAGCTTTTATGTCGCTGATTGGCATAGAGTTTTTCAGACAGATTGTCCTGGGCAAGGGAATTGTAGAGCCTGCAAGCATTCTGAATGAAATGAACTTCCATTTCGACCAGGTATTTGGAAGCCTGGATGAGCTTGCCCTTAAAGATGGCATCGATCTGGTTTGTTGTGCCTATGACCCTAAAACCCATATTCTCGAATATGCAGGGGCCTTTAATTCGCTATACCTGGTCCGGAACAATGAGATCATTAAGGTGAAGGGCGACAGGATTATTGTAGGGCCCGATTACGGAGTACAGAGGGGGACGTTCGAGAATAAGAGGATAAAACTTCAGGAAGAGGATGTGCTCTACATGTTTTCCGATGGATACCCCGACCAGTTTGGGGGCCCCGAAGGGAAGAAGTTCAAGTACAGGCGATTCCGCCATATGTTGATGACCATTCACAAGTTACCCATGCCTGAACAGCTACAAATACTGGAAGAAAACATGAAGGAGTGGATGGGAGGTGTAAATGATCAGATCGACGACCAGACCGTGATAGGGGTCAGGCCAGTAAGTCCCTCATCTTCTTAATAAGCACTTCAGCTGAAAAAGGTTTTGCGATGTAATCATCCACCCCTGCAGCCAGGCAATTCTCCCTGTCACCAGCCAGTGCATTGGCTGTTACCGCAATAATGGGGATGTGTTGATCGCTGGTGGATTCAATTTCACGAATCTTTTTGGTCGCTACAATTCCATCCATCACCGGCATCATAATATCCATCAGAATCAGGTCATACTTCTTTAGTCCAAAC
>RCNC010002433.1_pt1 | contig 12426 bp, 16 predicted proteins | sample 2041301 | NCBI WGS metagenome assembly RCNC01 (sample SAMN09708231, study PRJNA481090) | Marine sediment metagenome, whole genome shotgun sequencing project. | biome: marine sediment; feature: ocean; material: sediment; isolation source: Sewage treatment plant 13A marine sediment (STP13A) ... | reverse complement strand
CCCCTTTATTCAGGCGCAATAAGAAAAGATAATTTTTACGCCTGTCAATTTCACCCCGAAAAGAGTGGCGATGCAGGAGAACAGATTTTAAGAAATTTTATTAAGGCAATTTAAAATGAGGATCATACCGGCAATTGATATTATTGATGGAAAATGTGTAAGGCTGTCAAAGGGCGATTACACTACCAAGAAAATCTATAATGAAAATCCTTTGGAAGTGGCCAAACAATTTGAAGGAGCAGGAATTGAGTATTTGCACCTGGTTGATCTTGATGGAGCCAAAAGCCAGCATATTGTAAATCATAAGGTGTTGGAAAAAATAGCTTCGCAAACGAATTTAAAGATAGATTTTGGAGGAGGATTAAAATCAGATAACGATTTACATATTGCTTTTGAAAGTGGGGCTAAGCAAATTACGGGAGGAAGTATTGCCGTTAAGGAGCCAGAGCTGTTTAAAAAATGGATAAAAACATATGGGGCAGATAGCATTATTTTAGGAGCTGATGCACACCGTGAAAAAATTGCAATTTCAGGATGGCAGGAAGCATCAAATATAGAAGTGATTCCTTTTATTGAAAACTATCATAAGGATGGAATCAACTATGTGATTTGCACCGATATTTCTAAAGACGGTATGTTAGAAGGGCCATCATTTGAATTGTATAAGAGAATTCTTGATCAGGTTAAAGGAATCAGCCTTATTGCTTCAGGAGGTATATCTCATTTTGACGAACTTCCAAAATTGGCGGCATTGGGATGCGAGGGTACGATAATAGGCAAAGCCATTTATGAGCAAAGAATCAGCCTTAAGCAAATTGAACAGTATATTTTAGAGCAATAAGTTATGGAGAATCAATTTTATGCAGAATTTGTAAGGAATGATTTGTATCGTATGGATGAAAACGATCGTGATCTTGGATTTTATGATGGCATAGACCTGAACAAAAAAAGTACAAACTAAGATGGTAAGCAAACGTATTATCCCTTGTCTTGATATAAAAGATGGCCGAACCGTAAAAGGAATTAAATTCGTCGGGTTACAGGATGCTGGTGATCCGGTTGAATTGGCCGTAAGATATTCTCAGGAAGGCGCGGATGAACTGGTATTTTTGGATATTACAGCGACTAAGGAAAAAAGAAAAACGCTTGTAGAACTGGTTGAAAAAGTGGCTAGAAAGGTTAACATCCCGTTTACGGTAGGAGGTGGAATTTCAAGTGTTGAGGATGTAAACATGTTGTTAAGAGCTGGAGCTGATAAGGTTTCTATTAATTCTTCGGCGGTTAAAAACCCGCAATTGATCGCTGAGTTGGCCAATAAATTTGGTAGCCAATGTATTGTGCTGGCTGTTGATGCCAAGCTCATTAATGAACAGTGGAAAGTGTTTTTAGTAGGAGGAAGGGTGCAAACAGATTTGGACCTCTTTGAATGGATACAAAAAGGGGTCGATTTAGGTGCAGGAGAAATTCTTTTTACTTCTATGGATCATGACGGTACGAAAAACGGTTTTGCCAACGAGGCCTTAAAAAAGATTTCAGAGTTGGTTAAAGTACCGGTGATTGCCAGTGGCGGGGCGGGAACGAAACAGCACTTTTGCGACACTTTTATCCATGGAAAGGCTGATGCGGCATTGGCCGCCAGCGTATTTCACTATAAGGAAATCGAAATAAAGGATTTAAAAAAAGAATTAAGCCTTCAAGGCGTAAATGTAAGAATATGATTATAAAATATGATATAAACACAGGGTTGGTACCTGCTATTATTCAGGATGCTTCAACAAAAAATGTTTTGATGCTGGGCTATATGAATCAGGAAGCCTATGAAAAAACATTGGCTAGTGGGAAGGTGACATTTTTTAGCAGGAGTAAGCAGCGTTTATGGACCAAAGGCGAAGAAAGTGGTCATTTTCTGGACCTGGTTGATTTAAAAAATGATTGCGATAACGATACACTTTTAATAAGTGTAAAACCCGTAGGACCTACGTGTCATAAAGGATCAGACACTTGTTGGGGCATGGATAATAATCAGAGTTTCGGATTTTTATCTATCTTGGAAACGGTTATCAAGAGTCGAAAAGAGAACCAGTCAGAGGATTCTTATGTGGCGTCTCTATTTAAAAAGGGAATTAATAAAATAGCACAGAAAGTTGGTGAAGAGGCTGTTGAAGTAGTCATTGAAGCCAAAGATGACAATGAGGAATTATTTCTTGATGAATCAGCGGATTTATTATTTCATTATTTAATTTTGTTACAAGCCAAAGGTTTTAGGCTTAATGATATTGTTAATGTGCTAAAAAGCAGACATAAATAAAAAAATATGAATAATCCGGTTCCTTCAAATACCGTTTCCTATCAAGATACTTTCAAAGTAGAAAAGAATGCTATTGATGGTTTAAACCATGTGAATAATGTGGTTTATCTGCAGTGGGTGAATGATATCTCTGAAAAACATTGGAACATACTGGCAGGACAGGAAATTAAGGAAAAATATCTTTGGGTTGTATTAAGGCACGAGTTAGACTATTTAAATCAGGCCTTTCTGGGTGATGAAATAACTGTAATTACCTGGGTAGGGGAATCGTCTGGTGTTAAATCTATACGAAACGTATACGTATATAAGGGTGAAACGATTTTGTTAAAAGCCCGATCCACCTGGTGTTTGCTGGAGATGAAGACTTTAAGACCAACAAGGATTAAAGAAGATATTTTATCGCTGCTAAGGCCTGACCTGAGTTCGATTTAAAATATTGGCACAGCTTTAGCTAAGTATTTCTTAGCCTTTTGATTTAAGCTCTTTTGCCTTAATGAGCTTTTCCAGCACAAATTCTACCCCGGCATTATTATTACTCCTTGTTTCAAATCGTGCGGCCTGTTTAACATTCTCATGTGCGTTTTTCATAGCATAACTAAAATAGGCTTGATCAATCATTTCAAGATCATTGTTATAATCGCCAAATACCATTGTTTCTTCTTTCGAAATGCCAAATTTATGCTGTAATAGCTTGACAGCCTCTCCTTTATTGGATCTTTGGTCAGCAATATCAACCCAATTTGTTCCTGACACTTTAATCTGTAATTCGTTCTCAAAATGCTTTACATGTGGGTAGATATAGGTTTCTGAACTCTCAAAATGATAAACAGCCACTTTAAAGAAATCATCTTTAACCTGGTTCAAAAGGTCATCTACAACATCAAATTTGGTATAATACTCTTTGAGAATATTTTTAAACTTCTCGTCATCATTTTCTATATAAGCTGATTTTTTGCCACAAAGCACGATGTAAATTCCTTCGACCTTTCTCAAAGCAGGGATCAATTTATTAATGTGATCAAATGAGAGGAGTGTGGATCCAAGTTCGGTATGTCCTTGTTTGATGTATCCTCCGTTTTCTGCAACGATGGTGATTTCTTCAAAAATAGCCATCAATTTGTCTTGTATGCTACTATATTGCCGCCCGCTTGCTGCTACAAAACGCACATTTTGCGTTTTTAGACCTTCAAACAATTCAAAAAACTGAACACTTACTTCACTTTTTGAATTCAATAATGTACCGTCCATATCGGTTACAACCATTTTTACCTGAGAAAGATCCATGCTTAATGTTAAAAATTTAGATTGCAAAAATAGTATTATAGCCGAAAAATCCATGGTATTTATGGCCTAAGTTATTAATGGGTTGATCTGTGAATGAACCATAATTGACACATGATTAAAATTTAAGCAAATGAGCTGACAATCAAAATAAAGGATTACTTTTGCACTTTCAAAAAAACATATATGCAATCTATTAGAAATGTAGCTATTATAGCACACGTTGACCATGGTAAAACTACTCTTGTTGACAAAATCATTGATCAATCCAAGATTTTGGATGACAGAAAAGTACGTACTGATTTACTTTTGGATAACAATGATTTGGAACGTGAAAGAGGAATTACCATTTTGTCGAAAAACGTGTCTGTTATGTATAAAGGAGTTAAGATCAATGTAATTGATACTCCTGGTCACGCTGATTTTGGTGGAGAGGTGGAAAGGGTATTGAAAATGGCTGATGGTGTGTTGCTATTGGTAGATGCATTTGAAGGGCCAATGCCTCAAACAAGATTTGTTTTGAGTAAAGCCCTTGAACTTGGATTGATGCCTATTGTTGTTGTCAATAAAGTAGATAAACCAAATTGTAGTCCGGATATTGTACATGAAAAGGTTTTTGACCTGATGTTTGCACTTGATGCAACGGAAGAGCAATTGGAATTCGATACGATTTATGGTTCTGCTAAGAATGGTTGGATGAATACCGACTGGAAAGAAGAAACAGATAATATTATCCCATTACTGGATTCGATTATTGCAAATATTCCGGAAGCACCGTACAGAGAAGGAACGCCACAGATGCAGATTACTTCACTTGATTATTCTGCCTTTACCGGTAGAATTGCTATTGGAAGGGTGTTTAGAGGGAATCTGGTAGAAGGTAAGGATTATATGTTGTGTAAGTCAAACGGAGTTGTTAAGAAAGTAAGGATCAAAGAACTACACACTTTTGAAGGCTTGGGTAAAGCAAAAACAAGTAAAGTAAGAAGTGGAGATATTTGTGCCATAACAGGAATTGATGGTTTCGAAATTGGAGATACCTTATCAGATCTTGAAAATCCAGAAGCATTACCCAGGATTGAAGTTGATAATCCAACCATGAGTATGTTGTTTACCATCAATAACTCACCATTCTTTGGCAAAGAAGGAAAGTTTGTAACCTCACGTCATTTGAGAGACAGATTGTTCAAGGAAACTGAAAAGAATCTGGCTCTTCGTGTTGAAGAAACAGATACTGAAGATAAGTTTATCGTTTATGGACGTGGAATTCTTCACTTATCGGTTCTTATTGAAACCATGAGGAGAGAAGGGTATGAATTACAGGTGGGTAGACCAAAAGTAATCATCAAAGAAATTGACGGCGTGCGTTCTGAGCCATATGAAACTATGGTAATCGATGTTCCAGAAGAGTTGGCTAGTAAGGCAATTAATTTGGTAACCATAAGAAAGGGAGATCTTCACGTAATGGAACCAAAAGGAGATTTGCAACATCTTGAATTTGATATTCCTTCAAGAGGATTGATTGGATTGAGAAATAAAATATTAACCGCTACCCAGGGAGAGGCCATAATCAATCACAGGTTAAGAGGTTATGATGCCTATAAAGGAGATTTTACGGAAGTTGTCAATGGAGCGATCGTTTCTTCTGAAGCGGGAAAAGCTACTGCTTATGCTATAGACAGACTTCAGGATAGAGGAGAATTTTTCATCGATCCGAATGATGAAATTTATAAAGGTCAGGTTGTAGGTGAAAATAGCCGTTCAGATGATATGGGCGTGAACCTAATCAAAGGGAAAAAACTGACAAACGTTAGAAAATCAGGAACTGATGATGCGTCCAAAATTTTTCCTAAAATTGATTTTTCTCTTGAGGAATGCATGGAATACATTAGAGACGATGAATATTTGGAGGTGACTCCAATGAGTTTAAGAATGAGAAAGATAGTTTTTAGGTAATTTTTTATCGGTAATTTTCAATTTTTAGATGATTGTAAACTGCCCAAAAAATTGTTAATTTTCTGTTCAACGCGTTTAGAAAATAATTAAAATGGTAAATTGCCATCAAAAAGTTTTAAAATGAAATTGAAGTATTTATTAGTATTAATTCTTGGGATAGTTATTTTTTCTTGTAACAATGATGATGATGACAAGGATACTTTTGATCCTGTGGCTCAAGCAATTATTGATGACGAAATCCTGGTTGAATTTTTACAAACACATTATTTGACGGAGGATAATGCGATAGACACCATTACAAATGGAGAAACGCCATTATATAACATTGTAACCACTGATAATATTGAATATAATGATATTGATTATAAAATGTATTATTATGTTGAACAGGTTGGAATCGGGGCGCAATCTTCCAGAAATGATTCAGTTCAAATTTTGTATCAAGGATTTTTACTTGATAGTATCAAATTTGATGAAAACGTAAATTACACGTCAAGTAGATCATGGTTTCACTTACCCCAAACCATTCCGGGTTTCAGATATGGGGCATCTTATTTTAAGGAAGGAGAAAAGTTTATCTATCCTGACGAATCCTTTACTTATTTGAATACTGGCAGAGGGTTGTTTTTTATGCCATCTGGCTTAGCATACGGTTATAATGGGACCTTCAGTATTCCGAGTAATGCCGTCCTTTATTATTTTCTGGATATGGGTAGAGTAGTTGAAGCTGATTTTGATGGAGATTTAGTATCGAATAATGATGAAGATATTGATGGAGATGGAACCGTTTCAAATGATGACACTGATGGTGACGGTATTCCTGATTATGTAGATATTGATGATGATGGTGACCTTATTAGGACCGAATTAGAAGATACTGATGGTGACGGCGATCCAACGAATGATGACACTGATGGTGACGGTATTCCAAATTATCTGGACTCAGATAGTTGAAAAAATTAAAAAAGGTTGTCAATTTGACAACCTTTTTTAATTCCATTAATATTGTTTTTTTTTATTTGGAAAATATCTTGTCGATTGCGTCAATGACATAATCGATTTCTTCCTTTGTATTAAATTTACTAAACGAAAACCTTACCGAAGTGTGTTTCGATTCTTCTTCGTTTAGAATTGCGGCCAGTACGTGTGAACCTTTGCTGCTACCACTTTGACAGGCGCTACCTCCTGAAGCAGCGATACCCTTAAGATCCAAGTTAAAAAGAAGCATAGACATTTGTCTAGGAAACCTGACATTGACGATATGAAAGGTACTTTTATTAGGATCAGCCGATAAGCCATTAAAGCTAACACCTTCAACCTTGTCCTTTATTTGTTCAATAAAATATTGTTTTAAACCAGAAATATAGGCTTTATCTGCTGGGTAATTATCCATGGCCAAAGAAAGAGCTTTATCCAGGCCCACAATGCTATGGGTATTTTCGGTCCCTGCTCTTGCGCCCATTTCCTGTTCCCCTCCGTGAAGTATGGGCTCAATTTTAAAACCTTTCTTAATGATGGCAAAACCTACCCCTTTTGGACCGTGAAATTTATGTGCACTGGCCGTTATAAAATCAATGGGAGATTTTTTCAGGTCCAAAGAGACATGACCAATGCCTTGCACGGTGTCAGAATGAAACAGAGCTCCATGAGTTTGACAAGCTTCAATAACAGCGTCGATATTTAGTATATTTCCCAACTCATTATTGACCTGCATCAAACTGACAAGCGTCTTTTTATCTGATCCTGCCAACAGCCTATTGAGTAGGTTATAATCAATTTCGCCTTCATGGTCAACCGGAAGAATTTCAAGTTCAATAGAAAAATCCTTTTGTAAGGCCTCTATGGTGTGTAAAACCGCATGGTGTTCAATGGAGGAGCTTATGATACGCTCCACACCAAGGTTTTTCACCGCATTAAATAGAATTAGATTATCGGCTTCACTTCCTCCAGCTGTAAAAATGACTTCAGACGCCGAGCAATTGAAGTATCGGGCAATATTCTTTCTAGTCATTTCTACCCCAGCCTTGGCTTTTCGCCCAAATTCATGGCTAGATGAAGGGTTGCCAAAATTGTTCAGCATATGATCAGCCATGGCCTGAATTACCTCTTTATCAAGAGGCGTTGTTGCAGCATTATCAAAATATATTTTTTGCATACTGCAAAAGTAATTATTTTTATTCTTAACAATCTTTTAAAATGGCTGTTAAATCTATTACTTTTGCCCCTTGGAATGCAATGAAAGATTAATGTGTTATTAGCGTTTTTGAAATGATGAAAAAATTCTTTTTATTTTTATTTTTAGTGTCTGCATTATCTTGCAGTGATGGAGATCTTGATATTTCCAGTTTTGAATTTGAGGACGAGGTAACGCTTTGTGGTGCTGATACTTATACTTTATACAGATTGAGTACCAATGAGCAAAGGGAAGCGTTGATAGTTACCTTGACGAGTCTTCAGATAAGAAAAGATGAGGATATCGTTCTGCCGGTTCCGGTGACTTTAACCGGCCAATATACCGTTACTTATCGTTTGTTTGATGATCAGCTAACCGACAATTACTTTTGTTCGGCAGTTCCACCAGTTCAGCCAAATGTGTTAAAAGACTGGAGAGGAGTGTCTGGAGCTATATTTGTAGAGAACCAGCCAATATATGACACGGATGGTGAAACAATAACCGGATGGAAGCATTATATTGTGCTAAATGATGTTGTGCTCAAAGTAGATGACCAGGAATTAAAGTTGGATGAAACCTTCTTATTTGGTGAGGTTGACACAGGTGCTTAGGGGTTTTTTGGTTTTTTATTTTGGAAAATAAGAACTTCTGTTGCTCCCGTTCCATATTTTGAATAAGAAGCATCATAAAATTCTACAGGATACTTTTTGAATAACTCCCTTACTTCATTTTTCAATACACCATCGCCTCTCCCGTGAATAAACACGATTCTTTTTTGTTTTTTTAGAATGGCCTTTTCCAGCTTTTCTCTAGCTACGCTCAATTGCAAGGATAGTTTGTCAAAATTGCTCATTCCATACTCTGAATCAATGAGTTCATGGATGTGAAGATCAACTTCCTCTACAGGAGTTTTCTTTATGGGAACGGTACTCAAATGAGTGAATGAGTTTTTATCGTCCAACTCTTTTTCATACCTGCCTTTGATCATATTTTCCCAGTCCTTTTTTAAAACCAATTCCTTGGGGCTGTATTCATAATTAAAACCATCATCACATTCAATGGTAATTTTATCCAATCTTAATTGAATTATTTTCCCTTCCAGGGTTTCATTGACAACGCCAACTCTTTGACCGATTTTAAATTCATTTTTTGGATTCATTGCCCCAAAGATAAATTAAAATATTATTTTTAAATTTATTCTTTAATCAGATAATTACAAAGATGGGATTGATTGCTTTTTTAGAAGAAAACTTACTTTCATGCCAATGGAAAAACATGGGTATTGAATGTATGGGATGCGGTTTTCAGCGATCTGTTATTTATTTGATGAAGGGTGAGTTTTTAAATGCTTTTAAAACTTACCCTGCTATTTTCACTTTAATTTTAATGATGGTCTTTTTGGGATTTCACCTTAAGTTTAGCTTTGCAAAGGGACATAAAATATTATTGTGGTTATTTTTGATAAACCTATCCATTATTTTAGTCAATTATATTCTTAAATTAATATAAGCTCAATCAATATGTATAAAGAAAAATTACCCCATTCACAAACGGCCTTAATTCTGGGAATCAGTTCAATTTTTACGGCTTGTTGCTGCTGGGGAATTATCGGTGTCATTGTTGGAATTATAGGTCTTTTTAATGCCAACAAAGCCATCGCCCTTCATTATGAATTTCCTGATCAATACGATGGGATAAACAATGCTCAAACGGGCAAAACGACATCCATAATAGGAATCATTATTGGTATAATTTCTATGATTTGGATCGTTTATATTTTTAGTTCCGGAGATTATCAAGTTATGTTTGAAGAGTATAACAATGCGTTTGGCGAATAAAGACTCAAGTGCAGTAGTCTTTAAAATATAAAAATATCAGGCCTTATATTGTTGATATACAGGATTCAAAATGCATTTCGTTTGTTTAGGTTGGTTTTGAATAAAAATTATGAATGACTGGCTTTTCAACTCAAATATTTATCTATTTTTACGCTATGATAATAAATGATTCGAACAGGCACAAAGGATTAAGAAATCAATTGGTTAGTACAATTAAAGCTAAAGGAATAGCGAACAAATTGGTGCTGGAAGCCATTTCTAAGGTGCCCAGACATTTATTTATGGATTCTGGTTTTGTTGATTTTGCTTATCAGGATAAACCTTTTCCTATTGGTGCAGATCAAACCATATCCCAACCTTATACAGTTGCTTTTCAAACAGAATTATTAGAGGTTGAACCCGGACATAAAATTCTTGAAATAGGAACGGGATCGGGGTATCAAACCGCTATTTTAATCGAGTTAAAAGCAGAAGTGTATAGCATAGAAAGACAAAAGGAGCTCTATACAAAAGCGAAGAAATTTCTACCTAAAGTTGGATATGTGCCAAAAAAATTGGTGTTTGGAGATGGCTATCTCGGTTTAGCTGAAAACGCTCCTTTTGATGGAATTCTGGTTACCGCTGGGGCTCCCTTTGTGCCTAAACCTTTATTAGGCCAATTAAAAATAGGGGGGAGATTGGTGATTCCGGTAGGGGATGACATACAAGTGATGACGGTATATACAAGAACCTCTGACAATAAATTTGACAAACATGAATATGGTGATTTCAAGTTTGTCCCTATGCTTAAGGAAAAGAACTAGGATTCATTGTCTCACTGAATCAATGATTTAATGAGACAATGATGTAATGATATAATGCTAATGTATTAATGCAGGAATAGCTTTCAACTTTGCAAACTTTAAACTTTACAAACTTATTCTAAACTATGAATGAAATTAATCTTGACCAACCATTGGTTGAAGCTAAATGGTTGAAAGATTATTTAGGATCTACTAACTTAATCATCATCAATGCGACAATGCCCAAGGCGGTGGCTAAAGAAACTGAGTCCCGGCAGCATGAGGTACAGATCCCAAATGCCAGATTTTTGGATATAAAAGGAAAATTTAGCAAGGCTGAAGCTACTTACCCAAATACCATGCTTCGGGAGGATGATTTTAACCAAGCCTCTGCTGATTTGGGAATTAACAATGATAGTGCTATTGTTGTTTACGATGATCATGGAATCTATTCTAGTGCAAGAGCCTGGTGGATGTTTCGTTCCATGGGTCACAAAAATGTTGCCGTTTTAAACGGAGGTTTAAAAAGTTGGCAAACATTAGCTTATCCAACAGAGGATAAAATTGTAAGCCTTCTGCTAAAGGGTAATTTTAAGGGAACTTATAACAATGAATTTTTTAAAAACCACCTACAGGTCCTGGATAATATTTCAAGTGAGGAGAAATTAGTTGTTGATGCCAGAGCAAATGAGCGTTTTAAAGGTTTAGTAGATGAGCCGCGAAAAGGACTTCGAAGCGGACATATTCCAAATTCGGTAAGTCTGCCTTATACAGATCTCTTAAAAGATGACCTAATGCTTGAAGAAGATGCTTTAAAGACTATTTTTAACGACAAACTTCCGGAACATGAAAATTTAATTTTTTCATGTGGTTCAGGAATTACAGCCTGTATACTTGCACTTGGAGCAGAAATAGCAGGTTATAGAAACGGTTCAGTCTATGATGGCTCATGGACGGAATGGGGTAGCATGACAAGGCTACCTATCGAAAAAGGATAAATTGTTAGAAAGCCTTTAAGCTCAGATCCATATTGTATATCGAATGGGTCAGCGCCCCGGATGAAATATAATTGACTCCGCATTCTGCATAAGGCCTGGCCGTTTGCAAGGTAATACCCCCGGAAGATTCTGTTTGACACTGACCAGCAATGAGTTTTACTGCTTTTTCTGTTTCCGCATAATCGAAATTATCAATAAGTATTCTGTGAATACCTTGATGATCAAGTATTTGTTTGATTTCATTCATATTACGGGCCTCAACAATAATTTTAAGGTCAAGATCATTTTGACTTAAATAATCTTTTGTTTTTTTTATGGCTTGATCTATCCCTCCGGCAAAATCAATATGATTGTCTTTTAACATAACCATGTCATATAGGGCAAAGCGATGATTTTCACCTCCACCAATTGTTACGGCCCACTTTTCAATGGCTCTTATTCCTGGACTGGTCTTTCTGGTATCCAGAATTGTAGTATTGGTGCCCTTTAAAACATCAGCAAATTTTTTCGTTTTTGTCGCGATGGCACTCATGCGCTGCATGGCATTTAAAACAAGTCTTTCTGATTTCAATATTGATTGAGAACTACCCGTTACATTAAATACAATATCGCCAATCTTAACTGCATCGCCATCTATCATAAAGGTATCAACCTTTAGCTGAGGGTCGACCTCTTTAAAGATCATTTTTGCAAAATCAATACCGGCTATGATACCGTTTTCCTTAACTAATAATTTCGCTTGTCCCTTGGCCTCTTTTGGGATACAGGCAAGAGAACTATGATCACCGTCACCTATGTCTTCTCTTATACCATTTTTTATGATAATTTCAAGTTCTGTAGCCATCTGAATTTTACTGATCATTGCATTTATTTTTAGCAGAACAAAAATAAGTTTTTATATTTACTGAAACAATTACTTCCATGAAAATTAAGGTGCTGGTAATAGGAAAAACTGATGATAAGAACCTTCAGCTCTTAATAGATAAATATAAGAAAAGGTTAGGGCATTACATTAGATTTGAGATTGAAGTCATTCCGGATCTTAAAAATGTAAAGAACCTATCCGAAAAGGAGCAAAAGGAGAAGGAAG
>RCNC010002653.1_pt1 | contig 12429 bp, 8 predicted proteins | sample 2041301 | NCBI WGS metagenome assembly RCNC01 (sample SAMN09708231, study PRJNA481090) | Marine sediment metagenome, whole genome shotgun sequencing project. | biome: marine sediment; feature: ocean; material: sediment; isolation source: Sewage treatment plant 13A marine sediment (STP13A) ... | reverse complement strand
TAGCCGAGATGATCGCATTCCTCGCATCCGAGGAATCCAGCGGCGTCAGTGGAGAGGCGATCAGGGTTGCACTCGGCAGCGTGTGGTAGCGCGTCGAGGTTCTCCGCCTCAGCCAATCGATAGAGTGGATGGTTGATCTACTCTTCGGCGTACATCTCACCGAAGAAGTCGCCCTCGTTCCAGGTAGGACGTTGTTCTTCCATCGCGATGCGGTACCCGACCCGCACACAGGCACGTGTGAACTTCAATTCCGTCTCCCACACGATCGGCCGAGAAAGATCATCCGATGGTTGATGATAGTGGACTGCAACAAATTCGTTGACGAGAGCGAGCCCGTCCACGGCAGGATCGGCGGTCTCCACTCCCTCCGCCAGGTATACCGATGGAATCCCCTGCCTCACAAAGGAATACTGATCGGCCCGTATGAAATAGACCTCGTCGGGATAGGGATCGGGCTTCAGCTCGAAGCCCTCCTTCTGAACCTCGAGCGCAACGAGACCTTCTAAAGACGAATGTTCGGCACCATAACCCGTGACCGTGGTGAACGGGAAAATGGTCATCGGCATGTCGATGTTCACGTTGGCGACGAGTGCGGACGAAGGCACGGGTGGGTACTGCGCGAAATAGTCTGAGCCATACAATCCGAACTCCTCACCGGTGTCGGCGAGGAAGAGTATTGATCGTCGCGGTGGCACCGGCAGGGCGGCCAGGGCGCGAGCCACCTCGATGGTCGTTGCGACCCCGAGCGCGTTGTCGTACATGCCGTTGTAGATGCTGTCGCCGTCGACCGGCGTGCCGATTCCGAGGTGATCGAGATGCGACGAGTAGACGACGTACTCGTTCGACAATTCCGGATCGCTGCCACGCAAAAGGCCGATGACATTTGGACTTGTCATCCGCTCATGTACCGTCTTGCGGTAGATTGTGACCTCGAAACCCAGAGCCGCCGACGACGCCCGGGCATCTTCCGCCGCGTCAAGAGCATCTTCGAAGGTCAGAGGTGAATTTTCGAAGAGTTGCTCGGCCGCAGGTCGACTGAACCGTGCAGAACCCTGTAGCTCCGGATGAAAATCGGCGACATGTCCACCCTCGTCGATCCATGTCATGTCCGGTTGGGTGCCGACGTTCTGCGTGACGTTTTCCCACGGAGATATTCGTTCGTCCAGGCGGTTCGACAGGACGATCTGTCCGATTGCGCCACGGCGCACCAACTCGGCGGCTTTGGTCCTGTCCGATGAGAAGTGAGCACGCTCAGTGGCCGGGAACGTGGCCGGAGCGCGACGAAAGGTCGCGACGATCTTCCCGGTGACATCGATTCCGTCGAAGTCCGAATAGCCCACTTCGGGCGCGTGGATGCCAAAGCCTGCAAAAACCACCTCAGCTCGAATCCGATTTTCCGGGCGCAGTGGGTCGGCGTAGATGATGAAGTCCTTCATCCATTCCAGGTCCACGTCGCCGGTGTTCGTGTGCAGAGTCACGCCGGAGTTCTCGATGTCGATCAATCGAGTGATGATCGGAACCTGCTGGAACCAGCCATCCGTCCCGCCCGGCTCCAATCCTAGAGCGGCGAACTGGTCGGCCACGTACTGAGCCGACTCGTCATGCCCACGGGTGCCGGGGAAACGACCCTCTCGCTCATCCGCTGCAAGGTAGTCCAACGCAGACTGTATGTTGTCGCGGGAAATTGTGGCGAGCGCAGTCTCGATGCCGCTTGCTGCACTCCCGTTCTCAGGAACTCCACTCGAGTCTCCGGTGCACGCGGAAAGCAACGAGAAGCTCGCAATTACAATGAGTGTCCGTTTTTGGACGTGTCGTGTGACATTCATTCCTCTGGCCTCCCGGAGCTCATTCTTTCATTCGGTGAGAGTATAGTAACGCCCATGACGGTTCCGTTTATGATTTGGGCAACGATCAGAAACCCCGAAATCGGTCGATCCAGCCAGGACCAATTCACGCTGGTGGATCTCACCGGTGTCGCGATCCGGGACATCCAGACCGCCAGGATGGTCGGCCAATTCCTGCGCTCGGGAGATCAAACATGACGACCGAAAGCCAACCACAGCTGAATGTTCCTCAACTGGTTCTGGAGGCGCACGAGAGATGCCAGGATCACTTGTCGCCCACACCTCTCGAGCACTCTCTCTATCTCAGCAATCTGATCGAAGGCGATGTCTGGCTCAAGTTGGATTCGATGCAGCGAACCTCCTCCTTCAAGTTTCGCGGTGCCCTCAACAAAATTCTGACCCTCACCGAAGAAGAGTTGGAACAGGGCGTGGTCACGGCTTCAACCGGCAACTACGCCCTGGCGGTGGCTGAGGCCGTACGAATTCGGAACCACCGGGCCACAATTTATGTGGCGAAGGACCTCGATTCCTCGCGCTTGGAACTGCTGAGAGCTCATGGTCTCGATCTGGTCATTTTTGGCGAAGGCGCCTGGGATGCGGAGAAGGAGGCGCGCCGCGTGGCCGAGGAAGAGGGCAGAATCTACGTGTCGCCCTACAACGATCCCATGGTGGTCGGCGGACAGGGAACGTGCGGCTACGAGATCTCCGAGCAACTTCCTGATCTGGATGCGGCCGTCTTCGCCTGCGGGGCTGGGGGATTGGTGTCCGGATCGGCGGGTTGGCTGAAATCCCGGAACCCCGAGGTAGAGGTGTTCGGCGTCTCGCCGGAGAACTCCCCGGTGATGTATGAATCGGTGCGAATGGGAAAGATGATCGAGATGGAGACCTTCCGGACGCTGGCGGACACCTGCGGCGGCTGTGTCGACCTCGACAGCATCACGCTCGATCTGTGCAGGCGCCATGTGGATGAGATCTTCCTGCTCACCGAAACGGAGATCGAAAGTTCAATCCGCCTGTTGTTCGAGCAACATCGCCTGGTTGTCGAAGGTTCAGCTGCATTGGCAGTTGGGGTCCTGCTGAAGTACCGAGAACGATTCAAAGGCAAGAAGGTGGTCGCGGTCGTCTGTGGACGGAATATTGACCTGGAAGTGTTCAAACGGATTATCGCGTAATATAGTCAAAGTTCGGGACTGATGTCCCCACTTTACCATCGGAGGGCTCTATGCAATCTCGAATCGTGACAGGTCTTGCGATCACCATGACTCTCGCTGCTATCGCCGCGCCCGGCGCCGCCGATCAGAAGAAGGATCGGTTGACCTACGTCGAACAGACCAAATACCCCGTCATCGAAGAGATGGAGGCGAACAACGAAGCGCTCCGCGAAGCCGCCGAGGCCAAGAGCGCCGAAATTCTCGCCCGGGTCAAAGAGGCGGCCGACGCCCGCGAAGACGCGAAGCGTGAGCTCCGGTTCGACATTTCGAATGTCGTGCGGCCGACGGGCCCGGAGGCCTTCGAAGCTCAGTCCTGGCACTTTCCACCCACCCCGCAATACCTTACCGCCACCTGCTGGAGTTTCTCGTCGACCTCCTTCATCGAATCCGAAATCCACCGCATTTCGGGCCAGGAGATCAAGCTCTCGGAGATGTGGACTGCCTACTGGGAGTTCGTGAACAAGGCCCGGGGCTACGTCGCCACCCGCGGTGAATCGTATTTCGACCACGGATCACAGACCGCAGCCCTGCTCAGAGTCTACCGTGAACAAGGAGTCGTCCCTCGAGCCGACTACGAGGGCGTGCTGGCCGAGGATGGTCGCTTCGACCACAACCTGATGGAAGAGCGGATGAACGAGTTCCTCGATTGGTGCCGGGACCAAGGATTCTGGGACGAGGATTTCATCATCGACACGATCCGCGGAGTTCTCGACCTCACCATGGGCCGCCCGCCAGAGACGGCAACCTGGAACGGCCGCGAGGTCAGTCCGGAGGTCTTCCTGGATGAGATCTGCGGCATCGATCCCGACGACTATGTCGGCTTCATATCGACCCTGTCCGTGCCCTTTTTCACCCGCGGGTCGTACGACGTGCCCGACAACTGGTGGCACGACACCGGCTACCTCAATGTCCCTCTCGACACCTGGTACGAGGTCATTCGATCCACAGCGACCGCGGGCCACAGCCTGGTGGTCGGCGGTGACGTCTCAGAAGCCGGGATCTGGGGTCTGCAGGACATCGCGATCGTGCCCACATTCGATATTCCGGGCGCCTACATCGACCAGGACTCCCGCGAATTCCGCTTCGTCAACGAGAGCAGCACCGACGACCACACCGTCCACCTGGTCGGGATCACCCAGTTCGACGGCCACGATTGGTTCCTGATCAAGGACTCCAACCGTTCATCTCGGCTCGGCGACCACAAAGGCTACTACTTCTACCGGGACGACTACGTGAAGCTCAAATCGCTCGTGATCACCGTCCATCGTGACCGCGTATCGGAGATCCTCAAACAATTTGAATAGGACTTCCTACCCCTCCGTGAGATATGCGGCTCAGTGATGATCGCGTGGGATCGCCTCTTCCCAGGTTTTCTCCCTGATGAGCTTTCCGTTTTCCAGTAACCGCCTCGTATAGGTGTAGAAAAAGTCCTCCGAATCACTGGTGAACGACAGAACACCTTCCACGGTCAGTTTTCGACCCTCCAATTCGACCACATAACGGGTCTTCCCGGTGACACTGGCCCTGGCCGGATCATCGTCACGCGCTTCATGAACGATCTCTTCCGAATACTTAATCCTGGTCCCGAGATGAACTGAGCCGCTGGCTCCCGCGGCCACGATTCTTGTCTTCGACTCGAGTGGAATGCGTTCGATACTCCTGATTTCGGCATAGCCTGAGACTGAATCGTCATCGAGCTCGAGTGCAGAGTAGCCGGGCAGCTCCGGATTCTCGGCCGGAGGTAGGAATTCAGGTCCTGCCCGGTCCGACTCGGGCATGACCGGCAGCACGATATGTGATGCATTCGCACCTTCCACGTCCAGGGTCGTGGTCATCGCATGGGGGGTGGGCCAGATCATTGGCCAAAGCGCGTTGTTCACGGCGAGCCGGATTCGGTGCCCCTTGGGGAACACCCACGAGGTGAAATGCAAGTCATACTCCAGCTCGAAGAGCTGGTCGGGAATCAACTCTTCGGGCTCTTCCGAGGATCTCCTCTGCGCCCCGCTCTTGCCCGCGCCCGCCACCTGGGTGACGGTTCCATCGGGCGCGATGTCGGATACGCGCACCATCCAGTTGGCGAGGGGAGCATCCGCCGACACATACAGCACCGCTCTCGGAAAGCCGAGGATCTCCAGGTCGTGTTCCAGCGGATCGGAATCGTAGACAAGGCTGTAGGCGTCGGTACCGCGCTGGTCCCAGGGGAAATCTCCCCACCAAATGACATTGCCCGCGGCCTCGACGCCGACCGTCGGAACATACCGGAGCCTGTGTGTCTTACCTTCGCCGCCATCAGGTGGAGTGTCCGACAAGGTGTGATCAGCCCGGGCATAAAAGGCCGTTTCCTCGGTACGGTCTATCGGCCAGCCATCCTCCCAACGCCAAAAGCCCGGCACTTTCTCGACGACACCCGGCGGATACCATTGGCGTACATAGACCGCAAACCGGGGTTCATCCAAAATGCCTGTGTCCTCAGCTTTCAACCACTGGTCGAACCAGCGCACGGCCTCGTGGCGCCACTCCATTCCGGGCTCTGGATACGGCCGGTTCGGCCACGTGTGCGCCCAGGGTCCCACCATCGCTTTGACCGGGGCCTCGAGTTTCTCGAGCATCCGGGGCACGCTGTCACGATAGCCGTCATACCACCCACCGATGACGAAGGTCGGAATCTCGATGCTCGAGTACTCGGAATCGAGTGATGCCCGGTTCCAGAACGGGCCGTCGCGCTGCTGCCGTTTGTAGGTGAGGAGCCAGGGTTCAGTGTCGAAGCGATCGCGGAAATAGGCCTCGTCGATGACGTAATCCGGTGGTGCGGGCAGGGCATTCGCAACATCCACACCGAGCTCGTAGGAATCGATATGCATCATGCCATCCATGAAATGAACGTCGTCACGAAACAGGTCGTCGGTGCCCTCGACAGCAACAATGGCCTTCAGCGCCGGAGGTTTTCGCATCGCCATCTGGATGGAGTTGAACGCCCCCCATGAGATGCCGAACATGCCGACCTTGCCCGTGGACCACTCCTGCCTCGACAGCCAGTCGATGACCACTTCACCATCTTCCTGTTCCTGATCGGTGTATTCATACTCGATCAGTCTGCCTTCGCTGGTGCCCGTGCCGCGGATATCCACACGGGCCACGACATAGCCTTGCGCGACAAAGTATGAAAACAACGCGAACCGGCTCTTGCGGCTTTCATCTTTCCGGTAGGGGAGATACTCCAGTAGCACGGGAAACGTATCCGTGGTTTTTCGATTCGCCGGCATGAACAGACTGGCCGCCAGCCGCACGCCATCGGGCATCGGAATCCAGACCTCTTTGATCTCGATGCCCTCATGCGTGACGTCTGGGAGCCTCGACTGGCCGTGGGCGACCGAAGTGAGAGTGAGCAGCACCAACGTGAGCGTGATCCACAAACTCCGCCTTCTCGTGCACACGGCATGAATATTCTTCATGATCTTCACGATGTTCCCCCTCCGGTTTCAACGTCTGCGCTTCGAGCTACCGCTTCTTGACCCAGGCCTCAAGCCATCGCCTTGTCGGCGCGAACAAACAGCCACAACACGGCACCGATTATGGCAAACACCGATCCGGTCGCAAGCGCCGGCACCCAGCCAAAGGCTTCGGCCGTGATCGGAACCAGAAGGGCTCCGATCCCGCCCACGACATTGCCACCCGTGTTCAAGACTCCTGCGGCGGCTGACGCGTGTTTGCCGGATACGGAGATCGTCGCCGCCCAGTATGCTCCCTCGGTGAGCTGGGTACATCCGAAGCTCAACGAAAGCAACACCACGGCCAGATAAGGATTCTCGGCGGTGGCACCGAGAAAAAGAAGGCCGGCAACGAGGCTGAGACCGACGATGCCGGGAATCCTGTATCCCCAGCGGGGACCAATGCGTTTGCAGAGACGGTCACACCACAGCCCACCGACGCTCGCGCCGACCGCACCGACCATCCAGGGAGCCGCGGCAAAAAAGCCCCCTTCCAGGATCTCGAACTTTCGAACATCGATGAGGTAGATAAAGAACCAGTTGAAGAAAATGAAAAAGACGTAGTTCATGCAAAAGTAGCTCGCGGTCAGCAGCTGGATGTCTCGATTCTTGAGCACCCGTTTCCAGGCTGTTTTGTCCTCGACAGCATGTTCCGGTGATGGCCGATTCAAATTGATCAGGTCCAGCTCTTGCTTGCTGACGCGCGGGTGATCGGCCGGGTCGTCTCTCGCGTACCACCACCAGACCCCGCCAATCACGAATGCCAATGGTGCTGTCACGAGAAACGACTCGCGCCAACCCACGGTTTCCATGAGCCAGGCAACCAGCGGAGCCGTAACGGCGGCGCCCAGGGTCAGCCCGGTGCTCGTCAATCCGTTCGGGAATGCCCACCCCGACACCGGGAACCATTTCCCGATCGTTCCACCACCGAAGACTGGAAACAAAGGTGCCTGCGCGACGCCGATCAGGAATCGCAGGCCGATGAGGGTGGCAAGGATGAAGGTCGTCGACGCGAGGGCTGTTCCCGGCACCAGGCCCGTGGCCAGTGTCAGGATCCCCCACAATACGGCGATGAAACTGAGAGCCCGACGAGACCCGACGATGTCACCGAAAACGCCGCCCGGAAACTGAAAAATCGCATATCCCCAGGCAAAGGCCGAAAACACCATCCCCAACTGAATCTTGGACAGGCCGAGATCGGCCATGATGTTTTCGCCGGCGATGGACATGTTCGATCGCAGCACATAGGCCACGAAGCTCATCCCGAACAGGAGTGCGAGGATCACCCATCGAACGTGGGTGCGTTGGTGATCGGTCGATCCTGGGTCGGCGCCCGACATCGGTAAAGATCAGTCGAGCCCGGCGCGCTCGTCGGCCGCAGCGACCAAGGAGCGCAGGGTTTCGAGAATTGTCTCGGGCAGCGGCTCGGGCCGGTGGTTTGCGATCGCATCGCGGGCCGCCTGCCGAGCATTTGCAATCGCCTCTGGCCGCCCGGCATCGGTCCACGACTGGTACGAGAAGCGATCAAGAAGACTCGGGTACCAGCACTCCTTGTAGTGGCGAAGAGTGTGATCGGTGGACAGGTAATCGCCGCCCGGACCGACCTCGTCGATCACCTCCAGAGCCAGTGTCTCCGGTGTCAGCTCGATGCCACCGAGGAGACGGCGGACAGCGCCGATGATCTCGTCGCAAATCACGATCATCTCGTACGAGCAGGTCATACCCGACTCGATATAGCCGATGTCGTGCACCAGGTTGTTGCCGCTCAGGGCTGTCCACAGGATCCACAGGGAACTCTCGATCCCGGCCTGGATGTCCGGCAGCTTGGAGTCCGAGCAGCCGGAGAAACCCCACGTCGGCAAGTGATAGAAACGCTGTCCGAGCTCGGCCATCGCCTTGCAGTGGCGCATGAACTCCGGGCCGAAGTAGGTTGCGATGGTGGTTCGCATGTCGAGGGGCCCGCTGCCCGATCCATAGACCACCGGCGTCCCGGGTTGACGCAGCTGGGCAATGGTGAGCCCGCTCAGGACCTCGGCATTGGCCAGCGCCAGGCTGCCGGCCGCGGTCACCGGCGCCGATGCACCATCGACCCCACCCGGCGCGTAGACGATCGGCAGCCGCCGGTCAGCCATCATGAGCATCTTGCGCAGCACCGTCTGAGAGTGCTGCAACGGCGTGGATGGCTCGAGGTAAGCCAATAGAAAAGGATTGAGGGTGAGAGCGTCGGCGCCGCCGGCAACGGTCTCCGCCATGGCGATGATGTCGGCGAGGCCGGATTCATCCCAGGCAGTGAAGACCACCGGCTTACTGGTGTTGGTGATCATCGTCATGAAGGAGTGCCTGTCCGAGGTCGCCGGCGCGACGTCCGAGGGCAGGGCCATCGACATCACAAAATCGATGTTCGGCAGTGCGTCTGCAAGCCGGGCCGTATCTCTGACATCGGAAAGCCGCGACAGCCGCCGCTCCCCGGTCTCGAGATCGAGGGTGTTCGGGAGGTCCGACCCAGTACCGAAGAACGTGCGCTGACCTTCCAGCTGGACCCGCGGCTCGCCGGTGTTGCTGCACAGTACGATGCGGGACGGGGCGTGGGACACGGCCTCTTCGATCACAGCCGCAGGAAACTTCACAAGGTCCCCGCTGACGAGACATCCCGCATCGCCGAGAAGGTCGCTCACCTCACTATCGTGGACGCGCACGCCGGTCCGGCGGAGGATCTCGAGCGACGCGTGGTGGATTTCCGCGAGCTGGCTGTCGCTGAGCATCTGGAAGCCGACGGACATGGGATCTCCCCGGTTCTCGTTTGTCACTGACCCACACATCCTTTCCAAAGGCTGAGTGCCGCCCACGCCCGCCAGTATAGCCGTCTCGGAGTGGTGTTCTCGCCGGGCCCGATATTCGGGTTCTCTGCGAAATCGTCAGTCTCAAAGGATGGACGAGCCCGCCGAAGCGGGCTCGTCCGCAAGATGCTCTCCGTCAGAACGCGAATCTAAATCGTAAATTCGCCCTTCGCGGCAAGACCCACGAGCCGGGAACGAAATCCTCGCCCTCCGCATAGGTCTGGGTTTGCCAACCCGTGATCGCGTCGTCGTTGAAGATATTGAGGATCTGGAGGTAGATGCTGAAATCCGTCCCCCTGCCGAGGTTGAAGTGCTTGCCGACCCCGAAATCCCACAGTAATTGAGTCGGGTAACGCTGGTCGTCGTCGCCCGGATTGGTGATGATCGTGTCCCCGCCTGATTCGGGCAGGTGGTACCACTGTCGCCGGTCGTAGGTGCGCCCGCTCTGGATGTTGACAACCGAGTTGATCTTGAACTGATAGGGCAGCATGACGTTGCCGACCAGGCGAAGGATGTGCCTGCGGTCACCGGCCAGCAGCTTGTCCGAAGCGGCGTTGACGTAGGCGTTGGGATCGGCCTCGGTGGTGCTTGACCAGAAGGTAGAGCCCTGTGAACCCCCACCGCCACCGGAGAAGAACCGCGGGTTCATTCCCGTGGACTCAGAATAGCTGTAGGAGGCCATGAGGTCCCAGTTGTTGCTGAATCGCTTGGTGTAGGTCAGAAAGACACCCAGGTACTCCTGCTCGTACGGGCGGTCACCGCCATTCGCTCCGGGCCCGGTGCTGTTGCCCTTGAGCCGCGTCGGATGCACGTAGTAGTCCATCATCGGGATTTCGTCTCCGGTCACTTGGTCGGTGATGGTTTCCCAATTGAACTCGCCGTCGTCGGCGAAGTACCAGCCGATCATGTTCGAGGTCTGCTTGTAGGTCGTCGAAATGCCGATCGCGCTGGTCGCGGTCAGCTGGTGTTCGAAGCCGAGGGTGTACTCCCAGGTCTCAGCGTTCTCCGTGCCGGGTACGAGGAATGTGTCGGTTGGAGCCGTAACACCAGACGAATAATGCCATTCGCCTGTACCCGGGTCCTGCCACTCCCACCACGCCGCCGGTACGCTGGGCGGCGGGTAGGACCAGTCGCCGGAGACCACGTTGGCGTGGAAGCGACCGACCGAGCCGCGGAGGACGTTCTTGCCGGTGCCCCCGATGTTCCAGGCGAAACCGAGGCGCGGATCAACGGTGCTCCAGTTGATGTAGTCCTCGCCCGGGATGATCTCGCCGGTGGGGTTGTGATCGCCGTCGAGGCGTGGAAAATCCTCGACCCAGCCCTTGCTGGAGTCGTAACGCACCCCAAGTTCGAGGGTCAGCTCGCTGCCGATTTGCCAGCCATCGGCGACGAAGGCACTCCACGTCTCGGATTCGCCCCCGTAGTAGAACGGAGTACCCACATACCGGTAATAGTACTCGTACCCCGGTCCGTAGTAGTCGTACCAGTAATAGTATTTGAAATCAAAAGGTACGATGGTGCCACCGCCCCGGTTGTACTGGACCCCGAAGCGAAACTCGTGGTCCCCCGCGATGAAGTCGTCGGCGTGTTGGGTGATTTTTATCTCCCCCGTGTCCTGATGGTGCTCCCACTCCCAGGTGAAATAGGTGCCGCCGGTGAAAACCGGCGGATACACCAACCAGTCGCCCACCAGGGGCTCGCCGGTCGGGTGTTGGGCACGATCCGCCTCGTCGCCCCGCCAGATACCACCGCGCACCTCGAGGACGGTGTTCTGACCGAGGATCGCGCTGTAGTCCAGGGCAAACATTTTGTTATGCGCCCACCACTCGGTCCATGTCGTGGGTGCGGACCACACGTCGCCCAAGCCGGGGTAAAGTTCCTCATGGTCATTTACCGTCAGGGTGAGGCGGTGATTATGGCCGAGCTGCGAGGTGATCTTCGCGTCGTAGTTGTTCCAGGAATCTTCCTTCGACTCGGGTAGCTCTATCTGGTTCGGCCAGAAGGCCTTGAATTCCCCCATCTCGGCGCCGACGAAGAACCACAGCTTGTCGCGCACGATCGGACCGCCCAACGTCAGGGACAGATTGTTGTTGGTATCGAGCCGGTATGTCCGAGCTTCTTCCGGCGTCTCCTCTTGCTGGCTTTCGGCGTTCTCACTGACCCAGTCGGGATTTTGGTAATCGAAGGACCCCACGCCGTGGAACTGGTTGGTGCCCGACTTGGTGACGATGTTGAGGGCCGTCCCCGACATGTTGCCGTACTCGGCGGTGGCGCCGGTGCCGAGCACCTGGATCTCCGCCACGATCTCGTCGTTCATCGACCACGCGAGATAGCCGCCGTCCGGCAGGGTCCGGTTGACGCCGTCGATGTTCCACTGGGTATTCTTCAGAGATCGAGCTCGATCCCTCCGATGGCTGGGTAACGCCGGGCGTCACAGTGATCAGGTCGTAGAAGTTCCCCCTGGTCGGCAGGTCGATGATCTGCTCGGACTCGAACCGGGTGTCAAACGTGGGGCTCGACACATCGATGATCGGTGTCTCGGCGATCACCGTGATCTCGTCGGAGAACGCCTCCGACATGGTGAAGTCGACCGACGCCACCTTGCCGAGGGCGACGCGCACCTCCTCGGCGGCCTGGGTTTGGTGGCCGGCGAGGCTGGCCATCACCCTGAAGGTGCCGATCGGCAGGGCCGGGATCATGAAGCCACCGGATTCGCTCGTCACCGCGGTTCGCTGGGCCGCGCCGAGGACCTCGCCGGTGACCACAATCGTGACCCCCGGCAGGGCTTGTCCGTCGGCATCGACGGTCCTCCCTCGAATGCTGCCCGTTGTCTGGGCCGAAACGGAGAAAGCTGACAACAGGATCAACCCGCTCAGCAACCAAATAGTTGTTCGACGCTTGTTCATTCCACACCCCCCTCAATGGTATTGAAATTTACTGCGATACGAGATGACGACCATCCACGAAACACGTTCCGTGGCTGGATGACGGTGAAGAGCCCTATTCGCATCAGCCGGCACCTGGGTCGGCGGTCACGACCTTCAGCCGC
>RCNC010002432.1_pt1 | contig 12429 bp, 9 predicted proteins | sample 2041301 | NCBI WGS metagenome assembly RCNC01 (sample SAMN09708231, study PRJNA481090) | Marine sediment metagenome, whole genome shotgun sequencing project. | biome: marine sediment; feature: ocean; material: sediment; isolation source: Sewage treatment plant 13A marine sediment (STP13A) ... | reverse complement strand
CCATGGGCACCCCGTCCAGCTTGGCGCCGGTGAAGGGCCAGCAGGTCAGGGTGCGGCCGAAGCAGTCGATGTCCACGAGTTCGGCGGGAATGATGCTCCCGTTCTGGACTTCGGTGTCGACTCCCTTTTTCTCCACGGCGGCCAAGGTGCCGCTGTCGTTGGCCGAGGGCTCCATTGGCGTTTCCTGCGAACATCCGAACAGGAAAAGCAACCCGCCCAGCGCCAACAGCGCCAGCATGGTCATGGTCATGTTTTTCAGGATTGTCATGTCGTATTCCCCCTCAATGTTTGGACCTCACCCAATGACGTTGGGTCTTGTCGGTGGGCTGCCCCAATTAAAATTTCCTGGGATCTCAGATTGGTGATATGGGATTGAAATAGTCCTCCTCTCGACATGGGGTCATCTTACCACACCATCGGAATTTTTGACATTCCGCATTCACCTGCATCCTGTCCCGGTTCCCCCACGGACCTTCCGCGGGTACGAAGGGGCCATTACAATTCGCGGGCCAGCGGGCTTTATTCGTCCGTGTTGACTTTAAGTCTTTTATTTGCTTTAGATTATATGGTTTTTGCGTCAAGAAAGGATGAACGTGGAAGGGAAATCCTAGGCCCCTCCTGTCAGAAGGGACATACAGTTTTGTATGAAAAAAAACCGGGGAATTCCACATGACAAAGCCCCGGCGGAATTCCATTCCCGCCGGGGCTCCTGGCAGTCCTTTGCCTCAGGCTCGCTCCATCGATCTCGGTGAGCGGGCCCGTTTCGGGCCATTTCCGGTCAGTCGGCTAGGAGCAACCCGTCGTTGCCCCGCAGTTGTTGCACTTGTAGCAGGCCCCGTTGCGCACTGTCACCGAACCGCATTCGGGACAGGGCGGGCTGTCGGCCTGCTTCTGGAAGACGTTTTTCTCGACCTCCATGGTGATGCGGGTCGGTCCGCCGGCGGTGGCTTCCATGGCCTTCATGCCGGTGGCCGCCGTCATTTCCTTCTCCTTGAGCGACAGGGCTTCGCGGGTATCGTCGGCGCCGTCGGGCACGGTCCCGTCAGGATCGCCGGCGTGTTCCCCGAACTTCAGGTCCATCCAGCGGAAGATGTAGTCCATCACCGATTTGGCGATGGGAATCTCGCTGTTGCTGGTGAACCCGCTGGGCTCGAAACGCGCGTGACAGAACTTGTTGATCAGCACCTTCAAGGGCACGCCGTACTGCAGCATGATCGACACGCTGGTGGCGAAACTGTCCATTAGGCCGCTGACCACGGAGCCTTCCTTGGCCATGGAGATGAACATCTCGCCGGGCTTGCCGTTGGGGTACTGGCCGATGGTCAGGTAGCCCTCGTGGCCGGCGATGGAGAACTTGTGGGTCACCGCCTGGCGTTCATCCGGCAGCCGGACCCGCTGGGGGCGGGGCGGGGCGTTTTGGCTTTCGGCCTTGACGGTCTCGGCGGACTTCTGGCCCGTGTTGAGCGGCTGCAGGCGCTTGGAGTTGTCGCGATAGATCGCCACCGCCTTCAACCCCATCTTCCAGGCTTCCATGTAGGTCTTGGTGATCTCGTCGACAGTGGCCTCCGAAGGCAGGTTCACCGTCTTGCTGATGGCCCCGGACAGGAACGGCTGCACGGACGCCATCATGCGCAGGTGGCCCATGTAATGGATCGACCGCTCGCCGTTGGCCGGCCGGAAGGCGCAGTCGAACACCGGCAGGTGCTCTTCCTTGAGGCCCGGCGCGCCTTCGATGGTCTCGTGGTCCGAGATGTAGTCGATGATCGCCTGGATCTCGTCGTCCTGGTAACCCAGGTTCTCCAGGGCATCGGGCACCGAGTTGTTGACGATTTTCATGATGCCGCCGTCGACCAGCTTCTTGTACTTCACCAGGGCGATGTCGGGTTCGACGCCGGTGGTGTCGCAGTCCATCAGGAAACCGATGGTGCCGGTCGGGGCCAGAACGGTGACCTGGCTGTTGCGATAGCCGTAGTCGTGGCCCAGGGCATAGGCCTCGCGCCAAACTGTTTCGGCCTCGTCCAGCATATTCTCGGGCACCCGGTTGGCGGTGATTCCGTTGACGGCGGCCCGGTGCTTGCGGATGACCTCGAGCATGGGCTCGCGATTTTCGGCATAGCCGTCGAAGGGCCCGATCTGGCTGGCGATCTCGGCGCTGGTCAGGTAGGCCTGGCCGGACATCAGGGCGGTGATGGCCGCGGCGTAGTCGCGTCCGGTATTGCTGTCGTAGGGCAGGCCCCGGTCCATCAGCAGGGCGCCGAGGTTGGCGTAGCCCAGGCCCAGGGGACGGAACCGGTGGCTGTTGGCGGTGATCTCTTCGCGCGGGTAACTGCTGTTGCCCACGAGGATCTCCATGGCCAGGACCATGACCCGGCAGGCGTAACGGAAGGACTCGGTGTCGAATTCCCCGTCTTCGGTGCGGAACTTCATCAGGTTCAACGAGGACAGGTTGCAGGCCGAGTTGTTCAGGAACATGTACTCGCTGCAGGGATTCGAGGCATGGATCCGGTCGGTGGTCTTGCAGGTGTGCCAGTCGTTGATCGTGGTGTCGAACTGCATGCCCGGATCGCCGCAGATGTGGGTGCCTTCTGAGATCTTCTGCATCAGGTCGCGGGCCTTGTAGGTGTCCATGGGCCGGTCGTCGACCACCGCGCGGGTGGTCCAGTCGCCGTCGTCCTCGACCGCGCGCATGAACTCGTTGCTGACCCGCACCGAGTTGTTGCTGTTCTGGAAGAAGATGGAATTGTAGGCCTCGCCCCCGAAGGAGCCGTCGTAACCCTGGTCCATCAGGGCCCAGGCCTTCTTCTCCTCGTTGACCTTGCAGTCGATGAACTCCTCGATATCGGGATGTTCGGCGTTCAGGATGACCATCTTCGCCGCCCGGCGGGTCTTGCCGCCGGACTTGATCACGCCGGCGAAGGCGTCGAAGCCTCGCATGAACGAAACCGGGCCGCTGGCCGATCCGCCGGCCGAGAGGCTTTCCCGGCTGGAGCGCAGGGTCGACAGGTTGCTGCCGGTGCCGCTGCCGTACTTGAACAGCAGGCCTTCGGTCTTGGCCAGATCCAGGATGCTGGCCATGGAGTCCTCGACCGCGTTGATGAAGCAGGCCGAGCACTGGGGATCCTTCTCGACCCCCACGTTGAACCAGACCGGCGAATTGAAGGCCGCCAGCTGGTTGACCAGCAGGTGGCGCAGTTCGGCGCGGAAGATTTCGGCGTCCTCGATCGAGGCGAAATAGCCGTCCTTGATGCCCCAGTCGGCGATGGTGTTGGCCACCCGGTCGATGAGTTGACGCACGCTGGTTTCACGGTCGGGCGTGCCCAGGCCGCCGCGGAAATACTTGGAGACGACCACGTTGGTCGCCATCTGGGTCCAGGATTTGGGAATTTCGCAATTGTCCTGCTGGAAAAGGATTTCGCCCAGGTGGTTGGTGATGGAAGCCGAACGCATTTCCCACTCGATGGCGTCGAAGGGATCGATCCCCTCGGTGGTGTATCGGCGTTCGATGGCCATTCCCTTGCCCTTGAGGCGGCCCGGCTCGGCGGATTCGGCCTTGGTGGCGGCCAATCCCTCGTCCGCCAGTTCCTTGATGTCGACGGCTTCCAGACCGCCATCGAGGCGAGCGGCCCGGCTGCGGGACCCGTCCTCAGCGAGCGGGACCGGTATCTCTTTTTTGGTGGCGTTGAGATTTCCGTTGCCGGGGAGCGTTTCGTTTTGAGCCTGCAGCTTGAGGGACTTATCCTGCCTGATGCGATCCGCCATGATCTCTTACTCCTTTGTTCAGATCCATCTGAACTCCTGAAAACACAGGACTTATTTCAGATCTTGAATTGGTCGACCTGACCGGGGGCGGACTGGCTCGCGACCCGGGGATCATCGTTCCTGTCTTGAGGAAAAATGAGGTCAGGCTTGATGTTCTATATGGAAGTCACCCCAACATATAGGGCAATCCATCGGTTACAACCACACCCCCTTGTGGGGTGAACCGGACAATAGTATTTTCCCACCGGAGGTATCAAACCAAATATTTAGCCGGAATGCATAATCGATGGGCCCGCGATTTGAATCCCCATTTAAAGCAAAGGAAATCAGCAATCTGATCCCGTCCGGGTCCCCAAAGTTTTTTTGTCGAATTTTACCCGGGAATCACCCCTGAACCCTGCCGGAAGATTTGTGAAAAACCCAACAATCGGTGCCTTAAAAATAACTTCCTAGATTTAAACGAAATAAGATGAACAGGACGCCTCTCATTGCCACCAGCGCGCTCCGGGTTTCAACCACGCCTGGATCCGGGGGACTGCCGTGGATAACCTTCAGGTGGACGGTGTGTCGGTCAGGTCCCGGATCACGCCCTGGACAATGGCTTTGACCTGGTCCCGGCCCTGCCGAAAAGCGTCGGCCACCTCGTCGGGCGTGCCCTTGGCCGACATCGGATCGGTGATGGGTTTCCGCAGGTGCCGGGCGGGATCCGCCAGGGGCGGCAGATAGCGGCCGGCCTCGGTGCTGAGCGTCACCACCAGGTCGAAGGAATCCAGGTCGAACCCGTCGAAGGTCTTGGTTTCCTGACCCTTCATGTCCAGCCCCACCTCAGCCATGGCCCGGCGGGTTTTTCCGGTGATGGGGTAGGTCAGCAGTCCACCGCTCTGAACCGTCCAGCCCTCGGGAAAAAGGTAGCGTGCCCAGGCCTCGGCCATCTGGCTGCGGCAGGAATTGGCCGTGCAGAGGAACAGGACCTTCACGCGGGATCCCCTTCCTGATTCCCCGAGACCTCCACCAGGGGATCTCCCTGGGCCACCAGCTGGCCGTCGGCGACATGGACGGCGGCCACCGCGCCGTCGACGGTGGCGGTCATTTCTGTCTCCATCTTCATGGATTCGAGGATGATGACCGCCTGGCCCGCCGTCACCCGGTCCCCCTGTTTCACCAGGACCTTGACCACCTTGCCCGGCATGGCGGCGAACAGGCTCGGCCCGGCGACCAAGCAATGGTCGTCGTCGTCGTGCTCGGGATCGGGCAGTTCCAACACGTGCACCTTGCCGTCACAGAAGACCAGGCGCTGGTCGCCGCGCACGGCCACCCAGAGGCGGCGGCGGCCCTGATGAGTGTCCACCTGCCAGGATCCCGAGCGGTCCCGTACGGCCTGCAGGGGCACCTCACGGCCTTCGATCAGCAGCCGCCAGTCCGTGCCGTCCCGGGCCACGTCGATGACGAGCGTTCCGTCTTCACTGCGGAAGTTCAACAGCAATGGTCAACCCTTTCCGGTACAAGTGGTTCCGCCGTTTTGTTCAATCCAGGCCCTTCAGGCGAAATCGGCCCAGGTACTGCCAGGCCGTGGGCGCAGACTCGGCCGGGCCCCCGCGTTTCCGGGTCCCATGTTCCAGGCGCGTGAATTCATCCACCGCCGTGACCGCCAGGGCCAGGTCGGCGTCCTCGGAAAGATCCCCCGTCCAGTCGGGCAGATGTTCGTCCAGGAACCCGGTATGCAAGCGCCCTTCGGCGAAGGCGGCATTCTGCAGGATCGCGATCAGGTATTCGATGTTGGTCGTCACCCCCAGGATGGGATAGTTCTTCAGCGCCGTGACCGCCCGCTCGATGGCCGCGGTCCGGTCCTCTCCGTGCAGGCTGAGTTTGGCGATCATGGGGTCGTAGTACATGCTCACTTCGTCGCCCTGGCGAATCCCGCTGTCGACGCGAACACCCGGACCGTCAGGTTCCTTCATCAGCAGGATTTCACCCAGCGAAGGCATGAAACCCCGGGCGGGATCCTCGGCGTAGAGGCGGCATTCGATGGCGTGGCCCCGGGTGGTCAGATCCTCCTGGCGCCAGGGCAAGGGGTGCCCTTCCGCCACCCGGATCTGGGCCCGGACGAGATCCGTTCCGGTCACCAGTTCCGTCACCGGGTGCTCCACCTGCAGCCTGGTGTTCATCTCCAGAAAATAGAACTCGCCTCCAGGTGCGAGCAGGAATTCGACCGTGCCGGCCCCCTGATAGTTCACGGCCCGGGCGGCGGCCACCGCAGCGGCGCCCATTTCCTTTCGCAGGGCGGGGGTCACCGCGGGACTGGGCGATTCCTCGATGATCTTCTGGTGGCGGCGCTGGATCGAACACTCCCGCTCGAAGAGATGCACCTGGTTGCCGTGGCTGTCGCCGAAGATCTGGAACTCCACGTGGCGGGGCGTCTCGATGAATTTCTCCACGTAGACGGTACCGTTCCCGAAAGCCCCAAGTGCCTCGCGCGCCGCCCCTTCGCAGGCGCTCAATAGGTCGGCGGGATCGGTGACCAGGCGCATCCCCTTGCCGCCGCCGCCGAAGGCGGCCTTGACCATCAGCGGGAAGCCCACCCGGTCGCCCACCACCAGGACTTCGTCGGCGGGGTATCGGCCACTGTCATCGGGTTCCGGTAGCAATGCGCCGGGCACCACGGGAACCCCCGCGGATTCCATGATCGCTCGCGCGGCGGTTTTTTCGCCCATCTGTTCGATGACCTCGGCCGAGGGCCCGATGAAGATCACGCCTGCCTCGTCACAGGCCCGGGCGAAGGCGGCGTTTTCAGCCAGGAAACCGTATCCGGGGTGGATGGCGTCGGCGTCGGTCTCGGCGGCCACTTCCAGGATGCGGTCCATGCGCAGGTAGGACTGGCCGGGTTCCGCGGGACCGATGGTCACCGCCAGGTCGGCCATCTCGGCGTGCAGGGCCTGCCGATCCACTTCCGAGCACACGGCGACCGTGCCGATCCCCATTTCCCGGCAGGCGCGGATCACCCGCACGGCGATTTCGCCGCGGTTGGCCACCAGCACCCGGCTGATGGGGCGAATGTCTGCGGCGGGATTCCCCTGGCTCATCGGTCACCTTCTTGGTTGTCGGGAAGAACCCAATCGGACCTGGCGGCCCAGGGAGCGGCCGTCTTACCCAGGAAGGCGTCCAGGGCGGACTGGGCCTCGGGCTGGGACCGGGCTTCGGCGATCATGCGGGCCGCCTGCTCCCCGCTGCGGGCGAATCCCAGGGATTCCACGCCCTCCAGCAGGCTTTTGCAAATACCGAGGGTGCCCGCTCCCCCCTGCAGCAGAGCGTGCACCGTGGCCTCGGTCAGAACATCCAGCTCGCCGTCGGCTGCCAGCCGGTCCACCAGCCCGATGCGGTGGGCCTCGGCTCCGTCGATCACATCGGCGGTCAGGAAATAGTGGCGGGCGGCCGCCTGGCCGATGCGATCGATCACCAAGGGGGCGATCACCCCGGGCACCAGGCCCAGGCGCACTTCGGAAAAACGGAACCGGGAACAGAAGGCCGCCACGACGATGTCGCAGGAGGCCACCAGCCCCACACCGCCCCCGTAGGCCGGCCCCTGCACCCGGGCCACCACCGGGGCTGGACAATTGCGGACCGACCGGAACATGGCGCCCATATCCAGTGCCGCAGCCATGTTGGTGGTGTAATCCGCCTGGCCCATTTCCCTCATTTCGCCGAGATGGGCCCCGGAGCAGAAGACATCGCCGGTCGCGCGCAAGACGATGACGTGGGGCCGGAACCGCCCGCCAGGTCCGATATCCACCGACCCGTCCGCCAGCAGGGCCTTACCCTGGTCCACGGGCAGAGGATCGCGGTAGGCCACGGTTTCGAAAAGATCCCGCAAGGTGGAGACGGTCTCCTGGTCGAAAGCGTTTTTCACCTCGGGATTGTCGATGGTGACCACGAGCACCCGTCCGGCTATTTCCTGATGTATTGCCATCGATCCCTCCTACATCCGGTAGATGCCGAATTTCACCGGCGGAATCGGGACGTTCAGCGACATGGCCAGGCCCAGGCCCAGCACGTCCCGGGTCTGGATCGGATCCAGCACGCCATCGTCCCACAGGCGGGCGCTGCTGTAGTAGGCATGCCCTTCGGTTTCGTATTTGGCCAGGATCGGCTCCAGGATGGCCTTCTCCTCGGCCTCGGTCAGCTTCGCTCCCGCACGCGCCGCCTGGTCCTTCTTGACTGTCAGCAACACGTTGGCGGCCTGCTCGCCGCCCATCACCGAGATCTTGGCCTGGGGCCACATGAACATCAGCCGAGGCTGGTAGGCCCGGCCGCACATGCCGTAATTGCCGGCCCCGTAGCTGCCGCCGACCACCACGGTGAACTTGGGCACCGTGCTGTTGCTGACGGCGTTGACCATCTTGGCCCCGTCCTTGGCGATGCCGCCGTGTTCATACCTTTTGCCGATCATGAAGCCGGTAATGTTCTGCAGGAAGATCAGCGGGATCCTGCGCGCGTTGCACAGCTCGATGAAATGGGTCGCCTTGAGCGCCTCTTCGCTGAACAGGATGCCGTTGTTGGCCACAATACCAACGCTGTAGCCGTGCAGGCGGGCGAAACCGGTTACCAGAGTGGTGCCGTAGCGGGGCTTGAACTCGTGCATGCGGCTGCCGTCGACGATGCGGGCGATGACCTCGCGGATGTCGAAGGGGAATTTCGGATCGTAGCTGACCACCCCGTAGAGTTCCTCTGGATCGTAGTGGGGCGGTTCGGGAACGTCGCCGGGCCCGCTACCGTCTCCCTGCCGGCCCAGATTCTCGACGATGTCCCGGACCAATCGCAGGGCATGGGCGTCGTCGTTGGCCAGATGGTCGGCCACCCCGCTGATGCGCGTGTGGACATCGCCGCCGCCGAGATCCTCGGCGGTGACTTCCTCCCCAGTTGCGGCCTTCACCAGGGGCGGCCCTCCCAGGAAGATGGTCCCCTGTTCCTTGACGATCACCACCTCGTCGCTCATCGCCGGCACGTAGGCCCCGCCGGCGGTGCAGGAACCCAGCACGGCGCTGATCTGGGGAATGTCCAACGCGCTCAACGTCGCCTGGTTGTAGAAGATGCGTCCGAAGTGCTCGCGGTCGGGAAAGACCTCGTCCTGGAGGGGCAGAAAAGCGCCCCCCGAGTCGACCAGGTAGATGCAGGGCAACCGGTTCTCCCGGGCGATTTCCTGGGCTCGCAGGTGTTTTTTGACCGTGATGGGATAGTAGGTGCCCCCTTTGACGGAGGCGTCGTTGGCCACGATCATCACCTGCCGGCCGTGGACCTGGCCGATCCCCGTGACCAGGCCCGCGGCGGGCACGTCGTCGGGGTAGACCCCGTGGGCTGCCAGGGGCGACAGCTCCAGAAAGGGCGAACCGGGATCCAGGAGGCCCTCGATCCGGTCGCGGACCATCATCTTGCCCTGGGACAGGTGCCGCTCGCGGGCCTTGGCGCTGCCGCCACCGCGGATCTTGCCCAGCAACGCGGCCAATTCCTCGGTTCGCTTTCGGTTCTGCCTGTCGTTTTCCTTGAAGGCGGCATCCTGGGTATTGACCTGGCTGTTGATCCGTTTCATCCCGGCTCCTTGCAGGGGATCAGGCCACCAGCCGGAAGATGACTTCCGGCCGAGGGCATGCATCGCACTATGTCGCAGGGAGTATAGACCCTGCCGGGAGCAGGGTCTACAGTCAGCAGGGAAGGATCACAACGGTCATCCGGCCTTCTTTTCGGCGGCGTCCTTCAGGTCGTCGTTGGCCATGATGGCGATGTCGACCCGCCGGTTGGCCTGGCGGCCTTCGGCGGTCTCGTTGTCGGCGATCGGCTGGCTTTCACCGTAAGCCATGATGGTGAAGCGATCGGTCGATACATGGGCGCCATCCAGGAGGGCAGACACCTTTTCGGCACGGCGGGCCGACAGGATGTTGTTGTGTTCGTCGGTCCCCGTGGCGTCCGTGTGGCCCTCGATGAGGATCACGGTGTCCTCGTACTTGTTGAGAATTTCAGCCAAATTGAGCAGGTTTTCTCGCCCAGCGTCCTGGACTGAAGCACTGTCCGTATCGAACAGGATGCCCGTGTCAAAGGTGATCTTGATGCCTTCGCCGATCCGTTCGACAGTGGCGCCATCCAGATCCCGTTCGATCTCCTCGGCCTGGTCGTCCATGTAATTGCCGATGTAGGCCCCGGCCGCCCCGCCGACCGCGGCACCGATGATGGCGCCCAGCAGGGTGTTACCACTCTGGCTGCCGATCGCGCCGCCGACGGCTGCGCCGGACCCGGCCCCGATGACGGCGCCCTTCTGCTTGCTGCTCATGCTGGCGCAGCCCGCGGCGCCCAGGACCATCGCCACGATCAAAACAATACTGAGAATCCTCATGATCATTCCTTCCTTGTTCAACCATCCCCCTGCAGTTGAGTTCGTTGGGAAAATACTGGTGACCTCGCCGGGAAACAAGTATTCATTAAGCCATGATTATCACCGGCGGCAACATCATTTCCGACCAGGGACCCGTCCGCGCCGACCTTCGCGTGGCCGGTTCCCGCATCGAGGCCATCCTGGATCCCGGCCAAGCGGCTGGGGCCGAACCCGTTGTCGATGCGACGGGCCTGTGGGTCCTGCCGGGCGGAGTCGATGTCCACACCCACTTCGGGATGCCGCTGGGCAGTGGCACAACCAGCCTCGGCTGGCGGGAAAGTTCCGCAGCCGCGCTGCTGGGCGGAACCACCACGGTCATCGATTTCGCCAATCCCGCCGTGGGCCAACCCTTGCCCGAGATCGTCGCCCAATGGCGCGCCAGGGCCGACGGGACCACCCTCTGCGACTACGGCCTCCACGTGACGGTGACCGATGTGTCCGACGAACGCCTGGCCGAAATCCCCGGCCTGGTCGAGCAGGGTCTGGCCACCTTCAAGGGGTTCCTGGCCTACAAGGGCCGGCTCATGCTCACCCGGCAGGAGATGAACAAACTGATGGTCGCGGTGCGGCAGGCCGGCGCCATGCTGCTGGTCCACGCCGAGGACGGCGAAATGAATGCGGCCGCCGAAGAGGCCCTGGTCAATACCGGACGCACAGGCCCGACCTGGCACCCTGCGGCCCATCCGGAGGCCTCCGAGGAAATAGCAGTGGCCGAGATACTCGATCTGGCCGCGGCCACGGACTGCCCCCTGACCATCGTGCACATGAGCCTGGAGCGGTCCCTGGAATTGCTGATGGCCGCCCGGAATGACCGCCCCGCTCGTGGCCACTTGATCGGGGAGGTTTGCCTGCATCACCTGTTTGCCGACGCGAGTCTCTACGAATCGGGTCAGGAAGCCGCGTTGGCGGCCATCTGCTCCCCTCCTCTGCGATCGGCAGGCCACGGTACCCGGCTGCTGCAAGGCCTCGTCGCCGGAGACATCGATTTCCTGTCCACCGATCACTGCGAATTCTGCCTGGCCGAAAAGGCCGCGGCGGCCGCTGGCGGTTTCCCGAAGGTGCCCAACGGGTGCGGGGGCGTCGGCGAACGGATTGTGGTCAGCCACACTCTGGCCGTGGTCCCCGGAAAGATGACACCGGCCCGCTGGCAGGAGGTCACCTGCAGCCGACCGGCCGAATTGATGGGACTCCAGGGTCGCAAGGGTCGTTTGGCCCCGGGTCACGACGCCGACATCGTCCTGTTCGACCCCACGGAGCAATACCGCTGGACCCCGCTGGGCGAAAGCGATCGCGCCGGTTCCCTCTGGAGCGGACTGCCGGTCACCGGCCGGGTGCGCGACGTCTGGCTGCGCGGCCGGCAGGTCGTGACCGGCGGGCGGCTCACCCTCGATCATCCCGGTGGGGAATTCCTGCCGCGGAAATTGTAACCGGAAAGGATCCGTCCCGATGGCGCCCACTTCCGCCGCCCAGCTGGCCTCCCGCTACGAGCGCATCTTTGACCAGCTGGTGGAACTTTTCGCCAAAAACAACGACCCCCTCGCCCGTATGGCCACCATCAGCGCCCTGCTGCACCACAAGATGCCTCATTTCTTCTGGACGGGATTCTACCGGTTGATCGAGGACCGACTGGTGGTAGGCCCGTACCAGGGCCCGTTGGCCTGCGCCATCCTGGACGGTCCTGAAGGGGTCTGCTGGGCCTGCGTGCGGCAGACCGAATCGATCCTCGTTCCCGATGTCCACGCCTTCGCCGGCCACGTGGCCTGTGACGCCAGATCCCAGAGTGAAATCGTGATCCCCGTGCGGGATGCCGAGGACCGAATCGTGGCCGTGCTGGACGTGGACAGCGATCAGCCCGACGAGTTTGCCGAGGTGGACCGTTCCGGGTTGGAAAAAATCGTGGCCTTGGTGATGAAGGTCTGACTTTCACCCTCCGGGGCCTGATCAAATCCCCCGAACAAGGAATGCAGGATGTTTGGTAACCTACTTCATTCGGAACGGCCCGTACCGGCGGGAATAAGGCTGGCCCGCCGGCTCTATCTGTCCGGAGGGATCCCCACCGTCCTCTACAAAAAAATCGCCGCCCGCCGCTACGGTGTAATGGTCGGCAGTGGTATCGGTGGACTCTCCACGCTGGAGCGCGAACATAAGAACTACCTGGAGAAAGGTGCACGGCGAGTTTCCCCATTTACGATCCCGATGATGATTTCCAATATCGCATCCGGAATCATTTCCATGGAGCACGGTCTGCTTGG
>RCNC010004137.1_pt1 | contig 12432 bp, 10 predicted proteins | sample 2041301 | NCBI WGS metagenome assembly RCNC01 (sample SAMN09708231, study PRJNA481090) | Marine sediment metagenome, whole genome shotgun sequencing project. | biome: marine sediment; feature: ocean; material: sediment; isolation source: Sewage treatment plant 13A marine sediment (STP13A) ... | reverse complement strand
GGGTAAAATAATTTTTGGGTTTTTTTTTTAATAAAAAAATTAAAATTTTTAATTTAAAAAAAAATTTTAATTTAATAAAAAAATATTTGAATTAAATAAATTGCTTAGTCGTCTTAAAGCTTCCAATCAATTAGTGGATAAATTAGTTTGGGCATTTTTTATAAATGACGAATCTAAACTTTCTAACTTAAAAATCAATTCTGACTTAAGTAACAACTTATGGAATGCAATGAAAACCGCAGCTCAGTATTAGGTTCAACCACGGTTTCTTATTGAATTTATTTTAATGGTCTGATGATATAACTATACGATAAATCTTCTGGTTGAATTTGGTATTTATCCAAAGCCATAAAGCCCCAACTATTATCTCCGCCCACACCCATTTGTTTGTAGTCGATGTTAATATTGACCAAATCACGTTTTTCAATATCAACGGTATGCCGTTGTTGTTTTGTTTCCCCTGGGTCAAAATCACTATTATATTGGTGATGTGCACTAAATTCAAACAATTGGGGAGCATGAATCTCAATCCCCGTTCCGGCTTCATTGGTAAAGGTTACCCAACGAACATCTGCCCTATTTCCATTTTCTTGCGGACGTATATATGGGAAATATAAATCATCAACATTGGAATCATATTTACCTACCATGGCGGATGTTTTGCGGTCCTGATAATTCTCATGAGGTCCCCTACCATACCAATTCACTTTTTGATATTCATTTTTGATTATAAAGTTATTTCCAAATCGAGGTATTACAGGTAAATCTTTTGAGATATCAGTTAATCCTGTCGTAACCTTTATTTCTCCTTTGTCATTAACATCATATGTAATACTTACTTTACCATTTACATCGGGCAAATCATAGGTAGCAGTTACACTTACATTTTCATTTTCTATTTTAAACGGACTTTGGGCTATTTTAAGTTCTTCAATGGTCCTGTTATTTTCACCAGATTCCACCGCTATCTTCAACAAATTTTGATTTTTGGTAGCGTCATTCCAGGCTTTCAACCTTTTTGGCATATTATAACCAAAATCATTGTCTATAGTTGCCCTCCAAAAATTAGCTTCGATTCCTTTCAATAAAAGATTTCCATTGCCATAGTCAATTGAAGTAATTGAACCTTTTTCAGCATCGAATTTTACCTCAAAATCTTTACCCTTAATAATAACCAGGTTATCATTGGAAGTAATCTCTAGTCCGCCTCCTGAATCGTTCTTAGAAAAAGTTTCAGGTGTAAAATCGGATAATTGAAATTGTTCATAGGCTATCACATGGTCTTGTGGCACAAGATCATTTTTCACCTTAGTTTTGGCGTAAATGTTCAAATAATATTCTGCCTTGGCATCTTTTAATTCAGGTAAATCAAGTTTTATTGTTTTAGATTCATAAGAGGCAATGTCCAACATAGGTATTTCACCAGATGCCAATTCTTCCCCATCTTTCGATAACCTCCAGCTAAAATCAAATTTGTTCAGATTAGTGAAATCATAAATATTTTTAATCACAATTTCACCAGTCTTGGCATTCTTACTTTCAAATTTTACATATTGATAAACTTTCTTTACCTCGTATAAAGATGGGTGTGCGCTCCTATCCGGATTTACAACTCCGTTTAAACAGAAGTTCTCATCATTCTGGTAATCCATTCCTCCCAAATCTCCTCCATAGGCCCAGTAATCCCTTCCATCTTCAGTTTTGGTAGCAATTCCTTGATCAACCCAATCCCAAATAAATCCACCTTGCAAGACATCATATTTCTCAATTACATCCCAATATTCTTGAAGATTACCCACACTATTACCCATCGCATGTGCATATTCACATTGGATCAGTGGCCTTTTTGGATTATTTTCGGCATACTTGATCATATCTGGAATACGCATATACATTGGCGCCTGAATATCGGTGTTTTCATATGAACTTGCCCCCTCATACTGAACAGGACGAGTGGTATCATGAGCCTTTAACCAATCGTACGTAGCAACAAAGTTATCGCCATTACCTGCTTCGTTGCCTAATGACCATGTGATGATACTGGTAAAGTTCTTGTCCCTTTCGAACATTCTAATGGTACGATCTAAATGCATCGCCTTCCATTGTGGTAGATATGCCGGATGCACTTTTATCGCTTCTAAATTATTATCAAGTCCTTGATTGGTTGCTCCCATGCCATGAATCTCTATATTGGCTTCATCAATTACATAAAAACCATATTTATCACACATTCTATAAAAATGTGGATTCTTAGGATAGTGACTGCAACGAATAGCATTTAAATTGTTTTGCTTCATTACCGTAAGGTCTTTCATAGTAAGTTCCTCTGTCACCACATGACCGGTTTGGTCGTCATGGTCGTGAAGATTAGCCCCTTTTAGCAAAACAGCTCTACCGTTTACCAAGAATTGATTGTTCTTAATCTCTACTTTTCTAAAACCAACTTTAACACTTGTTGCCTCTGAGATTGAAGCATCTTTATTTTTAAGGCTAATAAGTAGTGTATACAGATTAGGAGTTTCTGCATTCCAGGTCTTCACGTTTGGAATATTCTCTTCAAACATAAGTTGGGTAATTCCTACTGCATTATCCAATTTCTGGGAATTAACATAGATTTCGTTATTCCCATCCAATAATTTTATTTCAGCAATTGTAGGGTTTCCCGAAGCATTATTCACCTCTAATTGAAGTTTAAACAATCCGTCTTTATACTTATTCTCCAAGTCTGCAATCACCGTAAAATCTTTAATAGTGGTGTTATTCGTTGCATATAGGTATACATCGCGATCTATACCACTTAATCTCCAAAAATCCTGATCTTCCAAATAACTGGCATCTGACCAACGAAGCACTTGTACGGCAATATTATTTTTACCTTGTTTAATATATTTTGAAATGGCATATTCCGCAGGTGTTTTACTGCCTTCATTGTACCCGACCTTTTCACCGTTTATCCAAATATACATCGCGCCACTAACGCCCTCAAAATGAAGGTATACCTCTTTGCCATTCCATGTTTCAGGAATATCAAACTCACGCTTATAGCTTCCAACAGGATTTTCGTCATGTGGAATATATGGTGGATTAGGAGGGAACATATAGGTGACATTGGTGTAAAAAGGAATCCCATGACCTTTAATTTCCCAGTTAGATGGAACTTCCAACGTATCCCAACCTGCTAAGTCAAATTCATTCTTGTAAAAATCAGTTGGCCGTTGCATCGGGTTTTCAGCATAATAGAAATCCCAAGTACCATTTAATGATTGGTATAGCGGTGAATTCTCCCAACTAGTATTTTTTATGGCATCTTCAACACTTTCATATCTGTAAAATGAAGCCGTAGGTTCTTCCCTATTAATCTGGAAAATTTCTGGGTTTTCCCATTCAGGATTCTCCCATTTTTCAGCGGTGTAGATTGGCTTTTCAATTTGCTTTTCACAAGAAATGAATAGAATGGATAAAGCTAAAAAAATAATTGACTTATACATATTGGATGGTGGTTTAATGAACTATCAAATATAACATAAAAGCTAATTAAAGTGAACGATTTTGACCATGAAAAAAGCCCTAACAGTAATGTCAGGGCTTCAGTATAATTAAATGTGGGCAACTTACATTGCGCCCCACTCCTTTAAGGAGTCTTTGTTCATTTTTACATAATCGGCATTGCCAGCTTCTTCAGCCGCAGCTAATGATTTTTTAGCTGTTACAATGGCGGCTTTTTTATCCCCGGATTTTGCTTGAATCAAAGACTGTTGTCTTAACTGCCAAAAAGCTGGCTTCTCAGTCATTGACATGGCCTTATCCATCCATTCCTTGGCTTTACTAATATCCTTACCAGAAGAAGCATAATATACAGCTGCAGCATAATAATCACCCGCTCCAGGTCCGTTAAGGACTCTATCTATATTCTTGGTCACTGCAGCATCTGTTGGCACTTCGAATTTTACACCAACGTATGTTTTTTCCCAAAGGATGCCCAAAGTCGCACCATTATCACTTAAATCGTCAATGGTTATTGTAAATGACTCAACATCCACATCCATAGACTGCACCTGAGCCGTTGTTTTAGCAGCTACCTTACTATCATCCCATTTCCCTGGAGCACCTCCACCTTGGTACTCTGTATAAAAATATACTTCCCATGATTGGGCACTTGGTTTAGTGAATATGGCATATGAACCCGCTTTAAGTTCTTGACCATCTATGGTAACATCTTCACTGAAGGTAACCTTAGTTCTTGCATTAGCTCCTGTTCTCCAGACTTTATCAAAAGGCACTAAGTCACCAAAAATAGTTCTTCCACGCATAGAAGGTCTTGAATACTCTACTGTAACATCTGTTAATCCCACAGCTTGCTCCATTTTAGAAGACGGACTGGGTGCAGGTGTGCTTATTTGGGCTTCCATTGAAAAGGAAACCAAAGTCACACATAATAATAAGAGAATTTTTTTCATTTTAAATCGATTTTTAGTTTTCACAAAGCTAGAGATAAACCCTTACCACTTTTGTTAAGATATTCTTAAATAAACGTGATGATTCAAAATCAATTATTTACAAATGGACTTGAAATTATCTTGTCACCAAGATAGAATGTGAGATAGTACACCCCAGATTTTAAAAAAATCAAATCCAATAGGTTGTTCTCTATTTCAGAACCTATCTTAAATTGCACCATTTTACCTGAGGTATCAAAAACTGCTTGGGCTAAAATATTTTTCTCTGTAGTAAGCTCATATTCAAGGGTCTTTGAGCCATAGCTTTTATAAAGCAATAAGCTATCTTCTATAATTTCGGGATTAGATTCAATTTCTTCATTAGGAGTTTCTTCATTTTCGTCAACATTATTATCAAAATGAAGGCTATACAATAAAGGATTCAAAGTTATAGCCGGGATATCTCTTTGAAAATATTCAGAAGAAATAAAATATCGATTCTCCGAAACATAAGTAATACCCTCAGTTTGTGCGAATCCGATGTCAAAGGGTAAGCTATCCAAACTCCCACTAAAAATAGAAATAGCCGTAGCACTGGTAATTCTTTTGACAAACGGTACCAATATGTTTGAATGCCCTAGAATTAATAATTCATTTGATAATGGATTGTATGTTGCACCGGTTACAAGTCCGTTAACTTGGTAGGTATCTAATCTTTTTGCTAAATACGTTCCCGGCTCTTTGGGAACAGAGTATGCAACAGTGCCACCATCTAACCATTGCTTGGTAAGTATTACTAATTGATCATTGAGTACAATTAAAGCTTCAGCATCCCAATTACTCTTACCATTGTCATCGAAATTATTCTGATCTTCATAGGCAAAATTGATTTTTTCTGCTGCGACATTGGCAGAACTATCAAAGTCTTGCTTAGAAATTCTATAAATGGTCAAGTCTTCACGCGTCCCTGAGTAATTACCAATATCTGCGATGTAGATATAATTTTCATCTTGGGTGATATCTTCCCAATCAATATTTATGGCATTTGAAATGGTCACCTTACGCGTTGTTTGAAGAGAAACAGTATCTATTTCAAAAAGCTCAGGGGTATTACCTGAATCATTGTGTGAAATAAGTTTGTCATTGTAAAAAATAAGCCCAGAATTTTCTGCTAATTCAGGCGGCATCTCCCCTATTTCCTGAACACTTACTTGAGCACCTAACAGATAAGGTATCAGTGTAAAAACAATATGTAATAAACGTAATTTCATAAGCAATTCGAGAAGAATAAGATACGAAATTGATATTAGAATGTATTTATATTTTTATTGTGTTTAATGTTATTGTATTTTTGTTAAACAATTATCCTAGGTACTATAAAATGAAACTATATCAATTACATTCGAAACAAGTATTACCGATAACTACGGATGAGGCTTGGGAGTTTTTATCCAATCCCAATAACTTAGCAACTATAACTCCCGACCATATGGGCTTTACTATTTTTGCGGGTGCCAATAGGCCTATGTTTCCCGGTCAAATCATACAATATAAAGTATCGCCATTTCCTGGCTATGCTACTAAATGGGTTACAGAAATAACCCATGTGCAGCAAGGAGTGTATTTTGTTGATGAACAACGTTTTGGTCCTTATTCCCTTTGGCATCATAAACACTTTATCAATCCGATTTCCGAAGGGGTTGAAATAGAGGATATTATTGACCTTAAACTTCCTTATGGTATTCTTGGCCAACTGGGATATCCCTTGATTAAAAAACAATTAGTCAAAATCTTCGAGTACCGAGAACATAAACTCAATGAATTATTTGGGGAAATTGAAGGAATACCAAGTTTCCTTACGTTAAAAACAGTTTAAAGTGAATCAGAAAGTATCGATATTCTGGTTTAGGCGCGATTTACGTTTAGAAGACAATATTGGCCTAAATCACGCTTTAAATGGCAACTCACCCATACTCCCTATATTCATATTTGATTCAGAAATACTTGACCAGTTACCTGAAAATGATGCCCGTATAACTTTCATACACAAAACAATTAAGGGTCTTAGCGACCATTTAAAACAAAATTACAACAGCTCCATAGCTATGCACTATGGCGATCCCGTTGAAGTATTTAAATCCTTAGCTAACAACTATTCCATAGATGCTGTATATGCGAATCATGATTATGAACCTTATGCACTCCAACGAGACGCAGCAATAAAAAAACTATTAGACACCAATAACATCACATTTTACACTTGTAAGGACCAAGTGGTTTTTGAAAAAAAAGAAATTGTCAAATCTGACGGTAAACCCTATGTCGTTTATACGCCGTATAAAAATAAATGGAAGGAAAAATTCAATCCTGAAAAACATCTAGAATTTTCTGACAAGCCATCAATTACTAATAATTTCATTAAAGACCCAAAGCTGCCCTTCCTTCCCTTATTACATATGGGTTTTGTACCATCGCAAATTGCAGTTCCTGGCTATATAAGCTCTGATGTATTTATTGAAAATTATGAAGCTACAAGAAACTATCCTGCGAAAATGAACGGTACTTCTAGAATAGGACCGCATTTAAGATTTGGTACTGTTTCTATCCGAAAAATCATGAAGCAAGCCCTAAAGGCTAATAATGAGGTTTTTTGGAATGAATTGATTTGGCGTGAATTTTTTATGCAAATCCTATGGCATTACCCAAAGACCGTGAACCATGCTTTCAAAGCCAAATATGAACGTATACAATGGCGAAATAATGAAGTGGAGTTTGATAAATGGAAGAGCGGACAAACGGGATATCCACTTGTTGATGCAGGCATGAGAGAGCTTAACCAAACTGGTTTTATGCACAATCGTGTGCGTATGTTGGTCGCCAGTTTTCTTTGCAAGCATTTGCTCATAGATTGGCGTTGGGGAGAGGCCTACTTTGCTGAAAAGCTCTTGGACTTTGACCTAAGTGCCAATGTAGGTAATTGGCAGTGGGCAGCTGGTAGTGGTGTCGATGCCGCCCCTTATTTTCGAATATTCAATCCAATAACACAAGTCGATAAATTCGATAAACATAAAGAATATATCAATAAATGGGTTCCAGATTTACAGGAACTAACTTACCCAGTAAAAATGGTAGACCACAAAATAGCTCGCGAACGGTGTCTAAAAGTATACAAGGAGGCTTTGGGATAATCCTTTTTTAGTATATTTAGGTCGATGCAACTTGTTGCTATGTCAAAGAACAAGACCAGACCTAATACGACATCAGTATCTTCTTTTTTAGATAGCGTTGAAGACGAAATCCAAAGACAGGATAGTTGTACGCTTATTAGTATTATGAAAGAAATAACAGGAGAAGAACCTATAATGTGGGGAGCCAGTATCATTGGTTTTGGTAGCTATCATTATAAATACGATTCAGGTCGTGAAGGCGATATGCTACTAACCGGCTTTTCGCCACGAAAGCAAAACTTTTCTTTATACATTTTGGCGAGATTTGCTAAATATGAAAAATTAATGCAAAAATTAGGGAAACACAATACCGGTAAATCCGGTTTAAACATAAAAAGATTATCAGATATAATTAGGGATGTTTTGACGGAATTAAACAAAGCATCCTATAATCATTACAATCAAAAGTATAATAACTAATTGAATACTAAAATGAAAAAAACACTCTTAGGGCTTTTTATGCTGATGGCAATCTCCACTTCAGCTCAAAAAATGAACAGCAACAAAAAAATACTGGTCGCCTCTGTTGAAAAACATAAATCAGAACTGATTAAAATAAGTGATTCCATTTGGGCATTGGCAGAAACGGCTTTCGAAGAACATGAGTCCGCTGAAATTTTGGCAGATTATGCCGAAAAAAATGGCATGACGGTCGAACGTGGTGTCGCTGGGATACCAACGGCATTCACGGCTACCTACGGTTCAGGAAAGCCTGTAATCAGCATTTTGGGAGAATTTGATGCCTTGCCTGGCATTTCGCAAAAAGCACAACCTACAAAAGAACCACTTAATGATGGCGCAGCCGGCCATGGTTGTGGACATAACCTTTTCGGAGCGGCAAGTTTAGGCGCAGCGCTCGCCACCAAAGAATTAATAGAACAAGGAAAATTAAAAGGTACCATAAAATTCATTGGGACACCTTCCGAAGAGAAATTCTTCGGTAAAATTTGGATGGTTCGCGAAGGCCTTTGGGATGATGTTGATGTTAACCTCAGCTGGCACCCTTCCGCAAAAACGGAGGCCGATGTGCAGAGTTCACTGGCCCTTGTGGATTTTAAAGTAGAATTCTATGGACAAGCAGCACATGCTTCTGTTGACCCTTGGAATGGGCGAAGTGCTTCCGATGCTCTAGAGCTCTACACTACAGGAATCAATTATTACCGTGAACATATAAAACCAACAGTTCGTATTCATTATCATATTCAGGATGGAGGACAAGTAGTAAATGTGGTCCCCGATTATTCTAAATTGTGGGTAAGGGTGCGTGATACGAAACGCAGTGGAATGATGCCTGTATATGAGCAAGTTAAAAAAATGGCTGAAGGAGCTGCTATTATGGCTAATGTTGATTATAAAATATCGTTGATATCTGGTATTTATGAAGTTTTGGTCAACCGTGCAGGTGGCGAAGCAATGCAAAAGAATTTAGAACTGCTCGGCCCTTTGTCCTATACTGCGGAGGAAACCGCTTTTGGAAAAAAAATACAAGAAGCCACAGGCAAGCCACAGCTCGGCATGGATAGTGCCATAAAACCTTTGGAAGAAACCAAGGAACATCCGGGAGGTGGCTCTACCGATGTAGGAGATGTTAGCTGGAATGTGCCAAATATTAACCTTGGAGTTACTGTTGCACCAAAAGATACCCCATGGCATTCCTGGTGTGGAGGTATGAGTATTGGGCATAAAGGAATGATCCATGCTGCAAAAGCTTTGGGAATGACAGCAGTTGATCTCTTTGAAAATCCTAAGTTGGTAGAAAAAATAAATGCGGAATATAAAGAACGTAAAGGAAGTGAAAAATATGTGCCGATCATCCCTGAAGGTCCACCACCTATCACTGGAAATTAAGAGCTAAATAAAACTATATGGAAAAGGAAATAGTCAAAGAATATGCAAAAGGGGATTTAACCATTTTATGGAAACCTAAAAAATGTATTCACGCTGCGACTTGTGTCAAAACACTACCAGATGTTTACGATCCAAAAGGCAAACCATGGATAAAACCTGATAATGCGAATATAGAGGAACTAAAGGCACAAATTGATGAATGCCCTTCAGGTGCATTGAGTTATATCTTTAAAGGCGAAATTGAAACCAATGAAAATACATCTAATATGACAAAAATTGATATCAAACCCAACGGGCCAATATTGGTCCATGGGAATATAGTGATCACAGACCAAAATGGAGTAGAACATAAAAAGGAAAAAACCACAGCCTTTTGCCGTTGCGGAGCTTCAAGCAACAAACCGTTTTGTGATGGGGAGCACAATAGAATTGGTTGGAAAGATAGTTAATTGCAAATGACCAAACCACTATTTAAACCAACCTATTTTCTACCCTTGTTTATAGTTTTGGTCATTATGGATTTGATTACCGGAAGTTTAGAAAATGAATCTTTCCGCCATTTCACCAAGCCGCTGATCCTATTTTCACTTTTCATCTACTTTGCAGTTAATGGCAAAAGTTTAGATCGTTCAACATACATTTTAATGCTGTTGGCATTGTTCTGTTCTTGGTTAGGTGATTCATTTTTAATGTATGAAACAATTTCTCCCAATTACTTTTTATTGGGCCTTGTTTCTTTTCTTACTGCTCATATTTTGTATTGTGTTGTATTTCTAAAGCGATGGAATAAAAATGCCTCAAGTGCTTTCTGGGTCGTCTTGATACTATTAATGCTATATGGATTAGTCTTATTCCTTCAAATCAAAGAGCATCTTGGAGATCTGTTGATTCCTGTGATTATCTATGTTTCAGCTATACTTTTGATGGCGATCACAGCTTTTAGAAGAAAGAAAATGGTAAGCTCGCAGAGCTTTAAATTGGTTTTTATTGGTGCGCTTTTCTTTATTGCATCTGATAGCATTTTGGCGATTAATAAATTCTTAAGTGCAGTCCCCTACTCCCACATACTTGTTATGGGAACTTATGCAACAGCCCAATTTTTAATTACAAAAGGGATATTAATCCAAGACTCGAGCTCAAAATAAAATCCAATAATCGCAAAAACCTAAATGACATGAATAAAATAATAGAATAGAATTAAACACAGCCAAACATTAGCAGTTTCCTCTGCAGAAAAATTATTGGTTTGCCAAGTACAGTTAAACCCTTGTTATCTTGGCGCCAATAGCCCTTAGACGGGTATCAATATCTTCATACCCCCTATCTATCTGTTCAATGTTGTGAATGGTAGAGGTGCCTTTTGCTGATAAAGCAGCAATAAGCAAAGAGATTCCGGCTCTAATATCCGGAGAAACCATTGTAGTGGCTTTTAAGGTCGATTTAAAATCATGCCCTATAACTGTAGCCCTATGTGGGTCGCAAAGAATGATTTTTGCGCCCATATCTATTAATTTATCAACAAAGAACAAGCGACTCTCGAACATCTTTTGATGAATAAGAACTTCACCCTTAGCTTGGGTGGCCATCACCAAGATAATACTCAATAAATCGGGTGTGAGTCCTGGCCAAGGAGCATCAGCAACAGTCAAAATAGAACCGTCTAAGAAATTTTGTATTTCATAACCATCTTTGTGCTGTGGTATATAAATATCATCTCCCCTCTTTTCCAAAGTAATGCCCAATTTTCGAAAAACGGTGGGAATTTGTCCCAAATCATCCCAACTCACATTCTTGACCGTCAGTTCACTTTTGGTCATGGCCGCCAGCCCAATCCAACTGCCTATTTCAATCATATCGGGTAGCATGGTATGCTCTGTACCTCCTAATTCATCTACACCTTCAATTATCAACATATTAGAACCAATACCAGAGATATTTGCTCCCATACGGTTCAACATCTTACATAACTGCTGTAAATAGGGTTCACAAGCAGCATTATAAATAGTTGTTTTTCCTTCAGCTAAAACTGAGGCCATAACAATATTGGCCGTTCCAGTGACTGAAGCCTCGTCGAGTAACATAAAGGTACCTTTCAATTTTTCAGCTTCTACACCATAAAAATGCTCCTCTTTATTATAACGGAACTTGGCACCAAGTTTAACAAAACCTTCAAAATGGGTATCCAATCTACGACGACCAATCTTATCTCCTCCAGGTTTAGGAATATACCCTTTTCCAAAACGTGCCAATAATGGGCCAACAAGCATAATAGAGCCTCTTAGGCCTCTACCGTCTACTTTAAATTGGTCTGATTGTAAATAATCCAAATTAACATCATCGGCCTTAAAGGTATAGGAACCTTTGCCTTTCTTTTGGATCTTAACCCCTAAATCCTCTAACAAGGAAATAAGTTTATTAACATCTATGATGTCTGGAATGTTGGTTATTGCTACCTTTTCCTGTGTCAGTAATACTGCACATAAAATCTGTAAAGCTTCGTTTTTAGCCCCTTGCGGTGTTATTTCACCTGATAGTGGGTGCCCACCTTCTATCTTGAATGTTCCCATCTAAAGTTTGTAGACGATTAATAGCGTTTTTTACCGCGATTATTATTCCTTTGATTGTTCTTGTTGTTATTGTTAGACCGCGGTGTTTTCGCAATCCTATTCTTTAGAAATTGACCACTATCGGTAAGGCTTTCGCCCTCTGCCGCTAAATCAATGGCTCCATTACTAAGCTCCAACAAGTGCTTAAAGATAGCAGAATCGTCCACAACATCTTTATTCCAGTTCAGGTAGCATTTTTTCATATGATTGGCAATAGCATACTCAAGACCGGAACGCTTATCTCCTTTCTCCCACTCTACTGCAACATCTATCATACGTTTGATATTGTTACCATAAAAACGATATTTTGGGAAG
>RCNC010002431.1_pt1 | contig 12433 bp, 8 predicted proteins | sample 2041301 | NCBI WGS metagenome assembly RCNC01 (sample SAMN09708231, study PRJNA481090) | Marine sediment metagenome, whole genome shotgun sequencing project. | biome: marine sediment; feature: ocean; material: sediment; isolation source: Sewage treatment plant 13A marine sediment (STP13A) ... | reverse complement strand
AGGCACTTTTAACTTGTCTGGCTTTCAGGGAAACAGCCCCTTTTAGGGGTAAACCAAAGCCTGGTCCTTTGGGCCAGGATTCTTTACTTTATTCTCAAAGAAAGCTCATCAAGCTGAGTCTTGTCGGCTTCCGAAGGGGCATTGGTCAACAGACATGCAGCTTTCTGGGTTTTCGGGAAGGGGATTACGTCCCGTATTGAAGATTGTCCGCAAAGGATCATCGCCAAACGATCGAAGCCGAGTGCAATTCCCCCATGGGGCGGTGCACCGGAATCGAGTGCCGACAGCAAAAATCCAAACTTTTCCTCATAGGTTTTTCGATCCATACCCAATGCTGCAAATACCCGTTCCTGCAATTCCCTCTGGTGGATACGGATACTCCCGCCGCCAATTTCCGAACCGTTTAGCACCAGATCATACGCCCGTGATCTGACGGAAAGCGGGTCTTTCTCCAGCAGATCATAATCTTCTTCAAGGGGGGCTGTGAACGGATGGTGAAGGGCCTGGTACCGTTTTTCATTTTCATCGTATTCCAGTAATGGGAACCGGGTCACCCATACAAAACTGAAGGTATTCTCTTGAACCAACCCAAGTTTTTTCCCGAGAAAGTTGCGAAGATTTCCCAGTGCCTCGTTGGTGACTTTGGGCTGATCGGCCACAAAAAATACGAGATCGCCAGGCTGAATATCGATGCGCTGTGCCAGTGCCTGTTTCTCATCGTCGGTGAAGAATTTTGCAATGGGAGATTGCCATGAATCTTCATGCACCTTGATCCATGCCAGTCCCTTTGCCCTGTAGACGGCGACAAACTCGGTTAGATCATCGATCTCTTTTCGTGTAAATTTGATGCAGCCTTTGGCATTCAATGCCTTGACAATGCCGCCTTTTTTAACGACATCGGCAAAGACCTTGAACCCTGCATTTTCGACAATATCTGAAATGTTTACAAGTTCCAGATCGAACCGGATATCCGGTTTGTCCAGCCCGAAACGGCCCACGGCATCTTCATAAAAAAGGCGAGGGAAAGGGGTCTTAAGATCGATGTCCAGAACGTCCCTGAAAAGTTTGATCATGAGTCCTTCCGTAACATCCATTACATCGTCTTCCCCGACAAAAGACATTTCCATGTCGATCTGGGTGAACTCCGGCTGGCGGTCCGCTCTGAGGTCTTCGTCTCTAAAGCATTTCACAATCTGGTAGTAGCGGTCAAACCCGGAAATCATTAAAAGCTGTTTGAAAATCTGGGGTGACTGGGGGAGCGCGTAAAAAAGACCCGGGTTCACCCGGCTGGGCACCAGATAGTCCCTTGCGCCTTCCGGAGTGCTGCGGGTCAGCACCGGTGTTTCAATGTCGATAAATCTTTTGCTGTTCAGGTATTGCCTAACAGAGGTAGCAGCCCTGTGCCGGTTTATAATGTTCTTTTGAAAAAGCGTTCGCCTGAGATCGATATGGCGGAACTTTAACCGGATATTTTCCGAAACATCCACATTGTCCTCGATGATGAACGGCGGTGTTTCTGCGGCATTGAATATTTTGAGTTCCGTGACAAGGACCTCAATCTCACCGGTTTTCAATTTGGGGTTGGTCATTCCTTCCAGTCTTTTTTCCACCTTCCCGCGGATGCCGATGACGTATTCACTGCGAAGGACATGGGCCTTTTCGTGAATCTTGGGGCTGACCTTGGGGTTGAAAACAACCTGCGTGATTCCTTCTCTGTCTCGCAGGTCAACAAAGATCACCCCGCCGTGATCCCTCCGCCGCTGTACCCACCCCATCAACACCACTTCAGTGCCGACATCGTCTGCACCGAGTTCACAGCAGGTATGGGTCCTTCTCATATTTCCAAGTTTATCTGACAATGGATTAACTCCTTTATAAAATCACGAAATTTTCGCCTTGATATTTTCCACAACCTGTTCAATGGGGATCGACACCTGGTCTTTTGTCTTCATGTCGCGCAACATCACCTTGCCTTCTCTAATTTCGTTATCCCCCACGATCAAAACATGTTTTGCCCCAAGTCGATGGGCTCGCTTCATTTGGCTTTTTAAGCTTTTGTCGCCAAATTCCATTTCAGCTTTGACGCCTTCAAGGCAGAGTGCACAATTCCATTCAAATGCCAAAGAACGGCTCTTTTCGCCCAGAGCAGCGATAAAAATGTCAGGGGTTTTGACGAGATCGGTGCTGTTAGAGCCGGCAATTTCTGTTAATCTATCCAACCCGATGGCAAAACCTGTTGCCGGAATATCGGGTCCTCCCAATGCCTTGATCAGACCATCATACCGACCGCCGCCTGCAATGGCATTTTGTGCGCCCAATGCACTGGTTTGAATTTCAAAGGTTGTACGGGTGTAATAATCCAGACCCCTAACCAGACCTTTGTCGACCACAAATGGAACGTTTAGCGCTGAAAGGGCCGTTTGGGTAGTTTCAAAGTGTTGATCACAAGCCGGACACAAATAATCCGGAATAGACGGTGCGTCCGTCATGGCCGCTCGGCAGGAAGGCACCTTGCAGTCGAGTACACGCAAAGGATTCCGGTCTTTTCGCCGGACACAGTCTGAACAGAGTTTTTCATTTAAAGATGTTAAAAAATCTGAAAGTGCTGTCTTGAACATTGGACGGCATTCAGGGCACCCCAGTGAATTGATACGGGTGTTCACATCGGAAACAGACAGTTTTGAAAAGAGTGTTACCAGGATAAAAATCAGCTCAACATCAACCAGGGGTGAATCCACACCAAAAATTTCAGCATTGATCTGATAGAACTGCCGGTATCTCCCTTTTTGGGGCCTCTCTCGACGAAACATGGGACCGATGGTATAAAATTTCCGGACCGGATCTGTTGCATACAGTTTGTGCTGGATATAGGAGCGACAGACCGATGCGGTGGCTTCGGGCCGAAGAGTGATCAGATCCCCTCCTTTTCTATCCGGGAAGGTGTACATCTCTTTTTCAACAATATCGGTATCCTCACCAATGCTTCTGGCGAACAGCTCGGTGCGCTCCATGATCGGGATACGGATTTCTTTGAATCCGAAATCTTCAAAGAGAGACCTGGCGGTCTTCTCGATCTGCTGCCAGAGCTCCACTTCACCCGGAAGGATATCCTTAAATCCTTTGATTAGCTGTATCATCCTTATTTCTTTTCCCACCGCAGAAGTTCCGTTACCTCGCTCAGTGTGCTCCCTTCTTTGATCTCTTCTCGAATGCGGTTTTCCTTTTCAAGCACATCCATGCTTCGATTGGCATACTCTACGGCGATGGCTTTCGGCAGCACAACAACCCCGTCGTCGTCGCCCAGCAGCCAGTCCCCGGGTTCTACGCGCATATTGCCCACCGTTACAGGAACACCGATCTCTCCGAACCCTTTGGGTTCACCGGCATTGGGCATCACCAGTCTGCTGAACGCCGGGAATTTCATTGCCAAAATTTCAGGGCTGTCTCTCAGGGCGCCGTCAATAACAACACCGCCAAGATTCCTTTGAACCGCCGAATGCGTTGCCAGCTCTCCCCAGAGCGCAGGCCCCGCCCCACCAGCGTCGATAACAATAATTTCACCCGGCTGTGCCACGTCAATGGCCTGAACCGGTTTGGCCCAGTCTCCGGGATATGTTCTTACGGTAACCGCCTGTCCCACCATTCGTATACCTGGAAAAAGCGGTCGAATTCCCTGCAGAACCCCCCCCCGGTGCAATGCATCCGAAAGGTTCGCTGACGACACCATTTCCAGAATTTCCCGAATCTGAGACTCGCCTTTTCGTTTAAAAAGGGTGGTGCTGATGCTTTTTCCGGTATCGAGCCCTTGGCGGATTTCTCGAGCCGCCTGTTCAGGATCCATGGCTTTGGTGATGGCGCCCCCCACAATAACGATGGCTGCACCTGCCTCCACCGCTCTGGCAGCGGTTTCAGAATTTATACCTCCGGCCACCGCCACCGGAATGGACAATGCTTCGCTGACCTGGCGTAAAGCGTCGAAAGGATCTTTACCTTCCATCTGCTCGTCAATGGCGCAATGTACCGACACATAGTCAGCCCCAAAGTCCTCGACCTGCTTTGCTCTGGACAGAACATCATCCACGGCGATCATATCTACCACAATTTTTGCCCCATAGTTTTTTCCGGCCTGGATGCATTCCCGGATGGTCGCATCGCTGGATGCTCCGAGCACGTCCACGATATTGGCCCCTGCTTTGGCTGCAGTTTCGACCTCGGTTCTGCCGGCATCCATGATCTTCATATCTGCAACGATGGTGCTGTCAGGAAAAAGTCTCCTGAGTTCCCTGACGGCATGCAGACCTTCACTCTTGATGAGCGGCGTGCCGGCTTCGAGCCAGTCTACGCCGCCGGAAATTCCGGCCTTGGCGCTTTTCAGGGCCCGTTTCAAATCTACAAAATCTAATGCCAATTGCAGGATTGGTTTCATATTTCCTCCTTTATTTAGTCATAAAAAACCTGGTCTTCTGTACCAGGTCAGAGAGTTTTACTCTGTCTGAAGAATTTCTGGAAAAGTTTGAAGTGAGCTAAAGTTAAGGAATTCTGTCAGTTATATGAAATCAGCGGAGCGAAGCGACTCCATAACTTCCCTGTTTAATACGGGATAAATAGGCACTTTAGATCACTTTAGACACTTTTAACTTGTACGTTTTAACTAAAGCAACCCCTTTCCAGGGCTTATATCAAAGCCAACTCCTCTGGGCCAGATTCTTTACTCAATTACCGCATGTCTGGATGAAACGCTTCCGACATCCTTTTTTCGGGTCTGATATATCTTTAACACCACCGCCTCCAAAAAGAGAAAGGCGGATTGTTCAAACAGGGAACCGGCCATTTGAGCTGATTCCGGCTCACCATCGCGGCACAGTTTGGTGGTTCCGGGAAGGTGGAGCCTGTGATCCACCAGTGAACCGATTCCGGATTCAATATGTCCCAGGATACCGTATGTTTCGGCCTTGTATTGTTTGGCAAGCCTCACCGCTTCGAGGGTCGACGGGGTTTCCCCGGATCCGCTTAAAACGATAAGCAGATCGTTATTTGTAATGGCGGGTGTAACGGTTTCGCCGCAAAAGTAAACGCTGTATCCCAAATGCATCAATCGCATACAAAAACATCGCAGGATAAAACCGGTTCTTCCCTGGGCGGAAAAAAAGATGGATTCCGCGTTTTGGATCCTTTGGATAAAATCTTTGGCAAGTTTCCCGGTGATATTTTTCATCAAGCACCGGTTCTCCTCCAGAATAATTTCCATCATTTCCCGGAAGGTGAACGATTTATCCTTTGTATTGTTTTTCGATGTCGGATAATGTTTCAGAACAACCTCTAATTGTTACACATTGTTTAGAATAAAATTGATCAAATTATTGTCGTATAAAAACCTCATTTTTGAGATGTCAACGTATGGCCAATGGGACTGCGTGTCAAGAAAATATTAAACACCCAACATATCGAAAGGATACGCCGCTTTGGCTTGACAAGGGCTGTTTCGCCATTGTAGTCACTGTAAATATCATAATTCAAGTTTCGCACCCTTTATTTTAACAGCACCGATATCGTTTAGCAGGTGAGCACATCCCGTGAATACGTACTGAAACTTGAATTATATGCAAACTCTCAAGGAAAACACAATGAAGCCTTCATTTGCCATCGTCGGATGTGGAAAAGTCGGAACAGCCCTTGCGATATTTTTAACCCGGGCCGGATACCGGTCAGCCGGATTTGCCAGTAAAAGTCTTTCGTCAGCCAAACATGTCGCCGATATTGTTCTTTCCGATCATTTCAGCGATGTTCCATGGGACATCACCCGACATGCGGATGTCGTGTTTATCACAACTCCCGACAGCGCCATAAAAGACACGTGTAATGCCATTTCCCAAAACTCCGGCTTTGCCGATAATGCTGTTGTGATGCACTGTAGCGGGGCACTGGCGTCATCTGTGTTATCGAGTGCGAAAACATGCGGTGCATGGATAGGATCCATGCATCCGTTACAGAGTTTTGCTTCGGCCGACCACAAGACCAATCCTTTTCAAGGGATCATTGTTTCTTTAGAAGGTGAAGGTCCGGCGGTTAACATTGCTAAAACAATTGCCGCAGATCTCGGCGGGACGGTGGTGACCCTTCTAACGGAGGCCAAAACCCTTTACCATGCATCGGCAGTGGTGGCCTCAAACTATCTGGTCACGCTGCTTGACCTTGCCATTCGACTCATCGAAGAAGCCGGAGTCAACCGGCAAGATGCGTTTAATCTATTAAAACCCTTGATTGAAGGGACGTTGTCAAATATAGGAAAAGTCGGCGTTCAAAAAGCACTGACCGGTCCCATTGCCAGGGGAGATATCAAAACCGTTGAAAAGCATATCGAGGAAATCGGATTCAAAAGACCGGAGCTTCTTGCTCTGTATAAAATGCTTGCGTTTTATACCATCGATATTGCAGCGGCAGGGGATTCGATTTCGGAATCATCCATACAGGCGCTGAAAAGAATAACCACCTGAACTTTAAACGAATGAGCTCAAGTTTAGCATCCGAGTATTGCTAAAAAGACTTTAAGGTGACCGGTCGAAATAAATTTTTTAAGGTAAAACATTTCATTTTTTAAAAATATATGGCGATGGACCACATTCATCCATTTTCATTTAGGATTCAGGTATGACATCGCCAAAACAGATGATTTAAGGGGGATCATATGATGAAAAAACTGCTTTGGCTTATTGCCGTATGTGCCCTGCTGTTATATTCCGTTTCTGCCATGGCCTTGACTCGGATCAAGCTGGGCGTTGTCACCAAGCCAGGGTCCGCACAAAACATCGTGGCAGAAAAATTTAAAGAACTTATTGAACAGGCGTCAAATGGTAATATCAATGTTCAGATCTTCCATTCCAAATCCATCGGCAATGAAACTGAGATCCTTCAGCAGATACAGATGAACACGGTACAGATGGGAATCATTACCGGTGGCCCTTTCGATACATTTGACCCGGTTGTAAGGGTGATCAACTATCCCTTTCTGTTTAAAGACAATGAACAAGCCGATGAAGTCCTGGATGGCCCGTTGGGGGCTAAAATATTGAAAAGCCTGGAGAGGGTGGGATTTAAGGGACTCTATTTTTCAGAAAACGGTTTCAGGAACCTTACCAATAACAAACATTCCGTGAAAAGACCCGATGACATCAAAGGACTCAAAATTCGAGTCATGGCCTCTGCGCTTCACAGAGCCGTCTGGCAGGCTCTGGGTGCGAATCCCACACCGATGCCCTGGCCAATCTACACCGAGTTGGAGCAGGGTGTTATCGACGGTCAGGAAAATCCCCTCTGGGTCATGGAAGTCTATAAATTTTATGAAATTCAGAAATACATGACCCTGACCCGCCATGTCTACTCTCCCCACATTGACGTGGCTTCATTAAAATGGTGGAAGACGTTGGATGCCGACACACAGGATTTGATTCAAAGAACCATCCATGAAGCTGCTGTGTTTCAGCGAAATGACAATCGATCCAAAAATGCCGCTCGGCTTGCGCTTCTAAAGGAAAAGGGGATGAAGATCGAAGCGCATCCGGATATAGATGCCTTTCGTGCCAAAGTGGCCGGACTCAAAGACATGGATCTTTACAGCGAACCGAGGGTTCAGGCGCTGCTGATAGAGATGCTGAATGCAACCAAATAGTTCCTGAACGAAAATTGTCTTTTTCGTTAATATCGGTGTCAGACTCAAATTTTAATCCTCAAAAAATTAATAGGGAAATTAATATTTGACAAGCCGAATGTTTGCTTTTATCGTTTTTTAATTAACGAGGACATCGAGTTTTCAGCAAAATAAAGGAGCGTAAGATGAGCATTGATGCATATGCTTTCAGAGATATCAATCCGGACGAGCGCATACTCATGGGACCGGGGCCCAGTAATGTGCCTTCACGGATTCTTCAGGCCATGGCTGCGCCCTGTATCGGGCACCTGGACCCTTACTTTTTATCGATGATGGATGAAGTACAGCAGCTGCTCAGACATCTTTTTCAAACGAATAATCCGTTAACCATCCCGGTTTCCGGTACCGGCAGCGCCGGCATGGAGACCTGTCTGGTCAACCTGATAGAACCCGGCGATGAAGTGGTGGTTTGCGTAAAAGGCGTATTTGGCATGAGAATGGCCGACATCGTGAATCGCATCGGAGGCTCGCTCATCCGTGTGGATGCCCCGTGGGGAAGAACCATCGATCCTGAGGCGGTTCAAAAAGCCCTAAAGGGCTGCACCCCTAAAGTTCTCGCCGTGGTGCATGCAGAAACATCCACAGGCGTGTGCCAACCCCTGGAAGACCTTGCCGATATGGCCCACAATGTCGGGGCGTTATTTCTTGTGGATGCCGTTACATCCTTAGGCGGCATGGACGTTTCCCCGGACAGAACAAAAATCGATGCAGCCTATAGTGGAACCCAAAAGTGCATATCCTGTCCGCCCGGACTTTCACCCATTTCATTCAGTGATGCAGCCATGGAGGCTCTCGGGAAGCGGAAAACGCCTGTGGTGAGCTGGTATCTCGATCTGTCCATGGTCAAAAGCTACTGGGGTGAAGAAAGAAAATATCATCACACAGCGCCCATTAACATGATTTATGGTTTTCGTGAAGCATTGCGGATTATTGCCGAAGAAGGATTGGAGAGGCGTTTTAAGCGGCACCTGTTGAACCACCGTGCGCTGGTGGCTGGAATTGAAACCATGGGTCTTTCGATGCTTGTGCCCCGATCTGAACGGTTGCCGATGTTGAATGCGGTTTGTATTCCCAACGGTGTGGATGATATCAAAATCCGAAAAGCCCTTCTCGATGACTTTGGTATTGAAATTGGCGGAGGATTGGGTGAGTTCGCCGGAAAGATATGGCGCGTCGGCCTAATGGGGCATACCAGCCGCCGGAGAAATGTTGTGCTTTTTCTATCTGCGCTTGAAACGGTTCTCAAAGCTGAACACGTTAAAACTCAGCCCGGTGCCTTCGAGGCGGCCGCGGCAGTTTATGAAGAAAAATAGAATGAGTTATTAAATTCTAAAAAGCTTAAGGGGGTTTTGCGCAAGTTCTTTGTTGGCTGCGTTCAGTTTGTTCTCATTGGATATTACCGCCACAGCCTGTCGATCGGGGGTGTCAGCGAAATATTTTTCAGCAGCGTTGATGACCTGGTCTCGTGTTATTTCAAGGAGTTTTTCCTTGAAGCGTTCACGCATGTCATCCGATAAGGAAACGATCTTTCTGAAAAAAGCCTTTTTTGCGGCAGGTCCGGGCGGATCGGGTTTGTCAATTTCCGAGCAGACCTGGAGGACGGCTTCTTTAATATCCTCATTGCTGAAGTTGCCGGATTTTATGAAATTTCGAGCGCCGTCGTATACTTTCAGGGTGGAAACGATGTGGGGGTCCCTGTAAGAACCGAAATAAAACATCCCATCCTCGGGGCTGTATATGGCAAATCCACCGTATGCCCCCCCTTTTTCACGAATCTCCCGATGCAGATACATGGATCTTAATATTTTGCTGATAACGGATAAGGCCGGTGCATCTTCATGTGCCAGACGAACCGTCTCAAAGGTGCTGGCGACAAATGAGACAGCCGAAGATGTACTCCACCCTTCCCTGGGGATTTCATCAACAACATTGATGTCAGGCGGAGTAAATCCATCGGTTGATGTTATGGGTTCAGGTCCTGATTCAAGTCCTTTTTGCATGGATATGATCGCCGACGAGGCTGAAGAAAGGGCAGAATCTTCACCGATCAAGGCGATTTTCAGATTATTTTTTATAAAAAGGGTTCTGCCGATTTCCTTAAGTTCATGAGATATGGATTTAAGATTATCATTTGAGAGGTTTTGGGTGATTGTTTTTATGGTTTTCAGTTGATGAATGCCACTCCAGGTTTCATTGAGCGCATTGCTGATTGAAAAATTCCTCGACGCCAACGACATGGCCAGTCGATGGCCGTTTTGAACCACCATGGATTCCAAGCCTGCTTGATATTCCAGAAAGAGACTTTTTAATCGAATCAGGTCTGAGAAATCAAAATTATACAAAAATTCTTCGATAATCTCAAACATTTTGTCTTGATTCCGGACCAGGCATTTTCCATTAAACGCGATAAACGGCAGACATTCAGCCGCACCTTCAAAGCCGGTTCGGGCGTGGCAGGAAAGGCTCATGCCGCCGGTATGGGCATCCATACGGCGTGCCATCTCGACATAGTCATGGAGGGCAGTGCCGATTTTGGTGAATGTGTAGCAGAAAAAAGGAACCAGAGGGATGCGTTCTTTGGGCAGCAGTCCGCTTCCGGCAACTGCCGCAAAATAGAAAATTCCAGAGGTCGGCTGTGAATAGCAAGTGGCCGGAATCGTGGAATATGAGGCTGAGGCTTCCACCCGTTGAACCGAAGGGGGAATATCATCAAGCGCTAAAGTGGGAAGACAGGATACGTCCTCGATTTCTTCCTGAAGCTGTTTTAACGCTCTGGTATCTTCTATTATTTTTTCAAGTTCAGATGGCGTTGTGTCGGTAAGGATTCCATCGAGCTCTTTTTCGACGCGTTCGCCTTCCTTTTCTTCCATCTCCTGATCAGGAACAAGTGTCAAAAGCACACGGTGTGGATTGTCCAAGAAATAAGTGTTGATTCGGTTTTCGAAAAAAGTGCCTTTTTCAATTTCATTCCGTAGTCTTTTTAAATCCTCGTCGAACCTCAAGATGCTTTCCGGATCGCCGCCGTGAAACCAGCTTCCGGCAAAGGTTAATAACCGTTTAATCCCGTATGGATACGGGGTGTTTGTTATCTCCTTGTGATAAAATTCTATTTGGTGAATGGCGGATTCAATGATTTTTTTATCGATTCCCTTTTCCGACAAGTCTTTTAGAACATCGAAAATGATGGTTTCGATTTTAGAAGCGTCAGATATCGTGACATCCTTTAACCCACAGACAAACATGGTATCTCTGTTATCGGCATCAAATCCGGTTCCGTCGCTAAGGGATGATCCAATATTTGAATCGATCAAAGCCTTCCGCAACGGAGATGCCGGATTTCCGAGAAGAATCCTTTCTAAAAGAGTTAGAATTAAAACTTCAAAAGCGTCTTTGATATCAGCAGTGAGCCATGCCACACAAGCTTGGCATTTTTTCGATGGGTCTTCATTTTTATCTAAAGGGTAGGTATATTGTTTTTTTTGAGGATGATTCCAGCGGGGCTGAGATGGAACATCGGTTTCTGGGTCAATGCGCTTAAAATGCTTTAAGATTTTGTCATTGATAAATTTCAGATGATCTTTTAAGGGCAGATTTCCATAAGTATAAAAAAAAGCGTTGCTGGGATGATAGTGCTTCTGGTGAAAAGATTTTAGCTGGTTGTACGTCAACCGAGGGATGACCACAGGATCACCGCCGGAATTATAACTGTATGTCGTCTCAGGATAAAGGGCATTTAAAATAGACCGGACCATCACCTGGTTCGGTGATGACATGGCCCCTTTCATCTCGTTGTATACGACCCCTCTATAAACAAGCTTAAACGATTCAGCGTTTTCGGGATCACCTTCTATTTCAATACGATGCCCTTCCTGCTTGAAGCTGAGTTCTTCAATGTTTGGATAAAAGGCCGAATCCAGATAAACATCCATAAGATTATAAAAGTCTTTTTTATTCTGGGTTGAAAACGGATACATGGTCCAGTCGGATGAAGTAAAAGCGTTCATGAACGTACTTAAACTTCTTTTGAGCATGGAAAAGAAAGGATCGTGTACCGGAAATTTGCGGGAACCACATAAAGCCGTATGTTCCAGGATGTGTGCCACACCGGTGGAATCAGATGGAACTGTTTTAAAGGCTACGCTAAACGTGTTTTCTTCATCGCTGTTGCTGATGTGAGCGTGTCGGGCACCGGTATGCGAGTGTTCAAGAAGATAAAGAAAGGAATTAATTTCTTTGAGGGCGATGATCTTTTTGATGGAATAGCCTAAAATACCGGAGGCCTGTTGTAGATCGGAGTTGTTTTTATCAGAAGATGGTTTCATAAGAGGATCACCTGAAAATGCTTGATAAGGTAAAAAGCAAATTTTAAATTTGATTTAGGAAGCGATATAAATTCCACGGCTCTTTCGGCCAATTTTTTTCATTTTGTGCAGTCGGTAAATAATATTACGAAGTTTTTTTTCTCCCAAACCGGTTCTTTCCTGAATTTCTGAAAATCCGACGCCTTTTTTGAAGCGTTTGATAACTTCGAGTACCGTATTAGAAGAAGTTGCAGCAGACCTTGACGCTGATGTTGTTTTTGTTGAGGAGTTTAAGGTAGAAATGCGTCTGCCTTTGCCGTATAATTCAGACTCTTTAATCACGATTCTCCTGAGCGCAATCTCGGAGGTAAAGATTAATGAGGCTTTGATAGGGTATGCCTTTTTCCTCGGCCATGCCCTTGAAATA
>RCNC010002430.1_pt1 | contig 12433 bp, 10 predicted proteins | sample 2041301 | NCBI WGS metagenome assembly RCNC01 (sample SAMN09708231, study PRJNA481090) | Marine sediment metagenome, whole genome shotgun sequencing project. | biome: marine sediment; feature: ocean; material: sediment; isolation source: Sewage treatment plant 13A marine sediment (STP13A) ... | reverse complement strand
CCTCCATCACCTACTTCTTTCGGGATTTTTGGATCTTTGCCCATGTATCCCTCAGAGTTACCGTTCGGTTAAATACAAGCGCATTGCTGGAAGAATCTCTTGAATCTACACAGAAATAGCCCTGCCTCAAAAACTGGTAGCGACTACCCGGCGCTGCACCGGCCAGGCTCGGTTCAACCAGGCATGATGTCAATTTTTCCATAGAGTCTGGATTCAAATAAGTTTTAAAGTCGGCGCCGTCTTTTGCCTCGGAAGGATTTTCTTTTACAAACAGGTGTTCGTATAAGCGCACTTCGGCTTTAAGCGCATGGCCTGCCGAGACCCAGTGCAATGTTCCCCTTACCTTGCGTCCGTCTTCAGACCATCCTCCCCGCGTTTTTGGATCATAGGTGCAATGCACTTCGATAACTTCACCTGTTTTTTCATCCTTCACAATATCTGAACATTTAACATAATAGGCATGCTTTAATCTTACTTCACGCTCCGGCGCCAGGCGAAAAAACTTTTTCGGAGGATCTTCCATAAAGTCTTCCTTTTCAATATATAAAATCCGGGAAAAAGGCATTTTTCTTTTCCCTGCACTTGAATCTTCAGGATTGTTCTCCGCCTCCAGTTCTTCCACCTTACCTTCAGGATAATTATCTATGACCACCTTAAGAGGACGCAGCACACCCATTACACGGGGGGCGTGTTTATTCAGATCTTCCCGTGCACTGTACTCAAGAAGTGCCACATCTACCATGCTGTCTCTTTTAGCCACACCGATGCGCTCACAAAAATTTCGGATGGAGGCCGGTGTATATCCACGTCTTCGCAAGCCGGAAATAGTCGGCATTCTCGGATCGTCCCACCCGGTGACATGCCCTGCCTCCACCAGTTCTATAAGCTTACGCTTACTCAGTACCGTGTAAGTCAGATTAAGGCGGGCAAACTCAATCTGCTGTGGATGATAAACTTTTAATTGGTCAAGAACCCAGTCGTAAAGCTGACGGTTAATTTCAAATTCCAGTGTACATATTGAATGAGTTATGCCTTCAATGGAATCAGACAGGCAATGGGTAAAGTCGTACATGGGATAAATACACCACTTATCGCCTGTTCTGTAATGAGACACATGTTTAATGCGGTACAAAGCCGGGTCGCGCATAAGCATATTGCCAGATGCCATATCAATTTTTGCCCGAAGTACGTGAGCACCGTCTTCAAATTCTCCCGCTCGCATACGGGTAAATAAGTCAAGGTTTTCTTCAATGCTGCGGTGGCGATACGGACTTTCCCGGCCAGGTTCAGTCAGGGTGCCCCGATATTCCCTGATTTCCTGCACACTCAGGCTGTCAACATATGCGTTGCCTGATTTGATCAGCTGCACAGCATAGTGATAAAGCTTATCAAAATAATCCGATGCAAAAAACTGCCTGTCTTCCCAGTCGAATCCCAGCCACCTAACATCTGACTTGATCGATTCCACATACTCAATTTCTTCCTTGCTTGGATCTGTGTCATCAAATCTCAAATTGCAAATGCCCCCTTTATTTTCAGCAGCAATACCGAAGTTAAGGCAGATGGATTTGGCATGGCCCATGTGCAGATAACCGTTCGGCTCCGGTGGAAATCGGGTGACGACCCTGCCGTCGTATTTATTCGTCTTCAGGTCCTTTGCAACAATACTTCTAATAAAGTTGGGAGCAGGTAGCGACTGATTTGTATCCGATGTTTTCATGTTTTCCTCGAGTTGTAAAATCAAATAAGTACAGCTTCACATAATATCCATTTATTCATTTTTATGTATTCGCGCAACGTTGGAGTCGAGTTTTATCTCTACCAAATTTCTACTTTCCAATTTCAAGTTCCAAGCCGTGAATGGTTATATTTATTTTATATATCAAAAACCCCCGGTTAGCAAGTCAGAGATTTTTTTGTTAATTAAACAGGTGAAAACAGCATTTTTTGGTTGCGGAATGTATGCTATATCAATAAGTAAAGGAAGTGGATTAAATCAAACAAGACGTAAATTATCAGGAAAGGAAAATTGATTATGAAATCTTGTCGTTTTTTTATTCTATCAGCAATGATGATCATGGTATTGAATTTTGCTAACCTGGCGCAAGCAGATAACTATTCGAATACAATTAAAGTATTCAAAAAAGCCAAAGCAGTACAACTCTTTTTTAAGAACGCCTATGGCTATGCCGTTTTCCCGACCATTGGAAAAGGTGGCGTCGGTATTGGAGGAGCCTTCGGCAAAGGGCAGGTATATCGGGGAGGTAAGGTAACCGGAACAACATCTTTAATAAAAGGGACCATAGGTTTTCAACTCGGCGGGCAGGTATTTAGCGAAATTATATTTTTTCAGGACAAGCGCGCCTATGATGAATTTACAAGTGGAAGCTTTGAGTTTGATGCCACCGCATCCGCTGTCGCGATTACCGCCGGCGCTCAAGCAAAAGCGGGTACCGATGGAGCCACTGCTGGTGCGAGTGTCGGACCGGCCACCGGAAAACAGGCAAAAACGATCTATATGAAAGGAATGGCCCTATTCGTACACACAAAAGGCGGTTTAATGTACGAAGCCGCCATTGGTGGTCAAAAGTTCACTTTTAAGGCCAAATAGTGTCGAGTAGTTCGGAAGCCACCCATTGCTTTTAAATACTCGCATTGGAACGCTTTGAGACCAAAGGGCACGCTCTTAACTAATTAACATCTTAACTAATTAACTTGATAATCTCAACTGGGTATGCTATTTGGTCAACATCTCTTATGCAGCTTTCCTGTCATATCCATAAAAATCCATTAATGATCGGTATTGTTTTCCCTTACCGGGCTGGAAGTAAGTATTATCTTTTGAGGATATCGGATGAGGACCAATTCCATGATCGCCTGCCACCAGTGTGATCTGCTCCACCGCGTCCGGCCGCTGAAACACGGCGGTGTCGCTCAATGTATGCGGTGCGGTGCGGTTCTGTACCGTCGGAAAAAAGACAGTCTCAATCGCACCCTGTCATTGGCGATTGCAGGAATCATTCTTTTTGTCGTAGCCAACACTTACCCCTTTCTGGCGATAAAAAGTGAAGGTCTGATGCAAGAGACCACGCTGCTTGCAGGTGTCAAAGAGCTTTACGTACAGAATATGTGGGAACTCGCGGCACTTGTGCTTATTACCACCTTTCTTACACCCTTTATCCAGCTCTCAGGGATGATTTACGTCCTGCTGCCGCTGAAGTTTAACAGATTGCCCTGGAGACTGCCCTTTATTTTCCGGTTTTTGCAAAACATCCAGCCGTGGGGAATGATGGAGGTTTTCATGCTTGGTATCCTGGTTGCCATTGTCAAGCTGGCCAAGATGGCAAACATCATCCCTGGTATCGCCCTTTATTCTTTTGCGGCACTCATTTTAGTGCTGGCAGGAGCTATGGCATCCCTGGATCCGGATATTGTCTGGGACAGGTTGGGAGAGAATTAATGGTTGAAGATTCCTTGACAGCGTTGAAGGCTTCCCTGGTCAGCTGTCACAGCTGCCACCTTGTTTGCAGGGCCCCGTTGTTCCGTAGCAGGCTTGGCAGTACATGCCCACGTTGTGGCGCTGTACTTCATCAGCGAAAACCGAACAGTATTTCCCGAACGTGGGCACTGGTGATGGCAGCTTTCATTTTTTACATACCGGCCAACCTGCTTCCTATTACTCTAACCACATCACTTGGCGAAACCCAGTCCGACACCATCATGAGTGGTGTTATTTATTTCATTACTACCGGCTCGTGGCCCATCGCATTGGTGATCTTTATAGCCAGTATCGTCGTGCCTTTGGCAAAACTACTGATACTTACGTTTTTGTTGATCTCCCTGCAACGAAAATCACAATGGCGACCACACGATCGCACTCGTCTCTACCGCATCACAGAAGCTGTGGGTCGCTGGTCCATGCTTGATATTTACGTGATTACGATTCTTGTGGCGCTGGTGAAACTTGGTGCGCTGGCAAGCATAGAAGCCGGCCCTGCCGCCGTTTTCTTCGCGGCGATGGTCGTAATTACCATTTTTGCCGCCATGAGTTTTGACCCCCGACTCATATGGGATTCAATGGAGAAGAATCATGACTGAGCAAACTGAACCCAAGACAGATCCCTTAGATGTACCTGAAGCGGTCATTCGTACCAGAAAATCATTTTCAATAGTCTGGCTCGTTCCCCTTGTGGCTGTCCTCATCGGCGGATGGCTGGTATACAAGGCTTTATCGGAAAAGGGTCCCAGGATTACCATAACCTTTAATACTGCTGCAGGTCTTGAAGCAGGTAAGACCAAGATCAAGCACAAAGATGTGGAGATAGGAAAGGTTGTATCCATCAGACTCAGCAAAAACCTGTCCCAGGTGGTCGTGACCGCCGAACTTACCAAAGGAATCGAGAGCTATCTTACGGACAGGGCGCGTTTTTGGGTAGTACGCGCCCGTATTGCGGCCAGTGAAGTATCCGGTCTCAGAACACTTTTTTCCGGAGCCTACATCGCTTTGGATCCCGGCAAAGGTGGAAAACCGTTGCGTGCATTCAAGGGACTGGAAACCCCTCCCATCGCAACTGCAGATGTACCCGGTCGTCACTTTTTGCTGAGGGCCGACAGGCTTTACTCACTGGAAACCGGCTCGCCGGTGTACTTTAGGCAAATCGAGGTTGGACAGGTGGAGAGCTACGAGCTGAACGAATACAGCCAGAAGGTCGATATCAATGTGTTCATTTATGCGCCCCATGATCGGCTTGTCCATAAGAATACACGGTTCTGGAATGCAGGAGGACTGGACGTCTCCATTGATGCCGGCGGAGTCAGGGTCGATACGCCGTCTTTTGTAAGCCTCATGATCGGTGGGGTTGCCTTCACCACCCCTATAGATCTCGAGTTCGGTGGTTTTGCCGAAGATGGTGACGTGTTCCCTTTATACAACAGCTATCAAGATTCTCTCCAGAAAAGATACGCGAAAAAGGAATACTGGGTCCTGAACTTTGATGGTTCGGTACGGGGCCTTTCACCTGGTGCGCCGGTCGAATTCAAAGGTATCAGGCTCGGGCAGGTAGTAGATGTAAATTTGCAGTTTGACGCAGACAGGTTCACCTATAGCCTTCCCGTATTGATCGAGATTGAACCGGAGAGGATCGTGACCACCGGTGAATTACTCTCGGATTCAGACAGACGAAAATTCATGGATGCCCTTGTGGCAAAGGGGCTCAGGGCACAACTCAAGCCTGGAAATCTCATAACCGGGCAGATGTTTGTAGATCTTGTCATTCAGCCCGGAGAACCAATCCGGCATATCGTATGGAATGATAAATATCCGGAGCTGCCTACGGTTCAGGCACCCCTGGAAAAAATTTCTGCTGCTTTGGCTCAGACACTTGATAAGCTGAAAAAGCTCCCCATTGAAGAGATAGGCAGTGAGGTACGCGCTGCTGTTCAGAACCTGAATGAAACTTTAAGACAGACCCGGATGCTGGTGCAAAAACTTGATGCAAAGCTTGAACCAGAGGTCAGAGCAACGCTGGTGCAGGCACAAAAGACCCTGGGCTCAGTGGAGAACGTTCTCAGTTCAGGCTCACCGCTCAAGCAGGAAACGAGCCGCGCCATGGTAGAGCTTGCCGCTGCAGCGCGCTCCATTCGTGTTTTGATGGACTATCTGGAACGGCATCCTGATGCACTGCTTTTCGGGAAAGGAAATAGTAAATGAGGAATTTACAAAACTTTTCAGCACCCTGCCTGGTAATATGCCTGCTGGCATTAATGGCCGCCGGCTGCAGGAGCAGCACCCCACCTGTAGAATTCTATACACTGGCCTCCCTTCCTATAATGGAGATGGAGAGCCATGAGCAGTCGGCTGTCCGGGACATTACGATAGGTATCGGACCGGTGCAGCTCCCACAATTTTTGAACAGACCGCAGATCGTCATCAGATCCAGCCCCAACAGACTTACCGTGTCTGAATTCCATCGATGGGCTGGCTATTTTGATCAAGATTTCTTGAGGGTTTTGGCTCAGGACATTTCCATCCTCCTGCCCACGAATCGGGTGATCGAGTTTCCCTGGGAAGATCGGGCTGATCCAGACTTTCGGATTGAATTCAATGTTCAGCAGTTTGACGGCCAACCGGGTAATTTTGTCCTGCTTAACACGGTCTGGACGATAAAGGAGCGAAAAGGCAAAAAAGCCCTGTATGCAAAAAGGTCGATTATTAGACAACCCGTTTCGGGAAATGACTACGATGCACTCGTTGCGGCCCATAGCCAGGCCCTTGCCGTGCTGAGCCGGGAAATCGCTGCGGCAATCAAGAACATTTCAAAGGAAGTTGGCGATCAGTAATGAAGCGCTTTCCTCAATGTCATTAGAGCTTTTGGCGGCGGGACAGTGATTGATAGATGGTTGGCTGGAATTACCGGTGAATTTATTTGATATTATGGTGCATAGGCGGCGAAATATTCTTCAGGCGAACGTTCCAGCAGGTCGAGTTTTTCCTGATATTCCTTTATCTTGAACTTTTTCATTGCAAGAGAAAAAGTGCCGCCGGAAGCCAGCTGCTCAATTCGCCTGATTTCTTTCTGCAGACGCTCTTTTTCTGTTTGTATTTTCTTATTCAATTTGTCTTGAGCTGCCTTATTTTTTTCCGCTTCAATTTTTTTATCTTTCTCTTCTCTTTCGATTTCCGCTGCTCTGTTTTCGACTTCCAGTTCATCTAGTACCCGATCAAGTTCATTTGTAGCTTGTCCGGACTTCTTTTCGTCATCCTGAGTGTGTGGTATTTCTTTGATGATCTCGACATCTTTTCTGTCCTTGTCCGGTGCGATATTGCTGTACTGCCTTACACCATTTTCATCTGTCCAGGAGTAAATGTTGTCGGCATTAAGATCGGTGATGAAAAGAAGAACGAATACGCTAAGTACAAGTAGCGGTAAGTATTTCATGGTTACCTCCTCTAAAAGTGTAACTGCAATGTGCGGTTTGAGATATCGGGCATAATATTGCTTAAAGATTGTCAGGTCAAGGGCGAAATAAAAGGAGACAAATAAAATTGTAGGTGCGAATTCAGGGGCAAGTTAAAGAGGCAGCCTGACCATGCGCGGTTCTGGTTGACTGCCTGACCTTATATATGGTACCGAAACATATTCGAAACGAGCATTTGCTTTGTGAGTACTTCAAAATTTCCGGAGATAAATCGTAAAAAAAAACAGTGCAAATAATAAACTCTGGAGTATAATGCATTTAAGTATCTTGGTTTAAGGATCAGGGTTCCTGCAGGTAAGCGTGGACTCCGAAAATGACTTCACATTTTATGCGAGTCCCAAGGACACATCAATGAGATATAAAAAAACTTTATTATTTTTTTCGCTGTTTTTTATCTGTTTCTTAATTCCGTCGCAAGTATGCTCTCAAAAGCAGGGGGCGTCCTCATCTTCACCGGAGCTCAAAAAATTGACCCTGGCACATGCTGCAATGTGCGAAGGGATAAAAAATCATCGCCCGTCTGATGAGGCAATCGTTTTTTCTATCAGGCTTGGAAGTATCTATTGTTTTACTGACTTTGAACCTGTTCCTGAAAAGGCGGACATTTACCACAGATGGTTTAGCAGGGATAAGCTCCGCACAGAAATAAAGCTCCCTGTTAAACCTACCAGGTGGTCAACATTTAGCAAAATTCGACTTCTAAAAGGCGATAAAGGTCCCTGGCGTGTGGAAATCACCGACCAGCAAGGAATTATTTTTCAGACGTTGAGGTTTAGCGTTACGGATTGATACATTTTTTCAAAGGTCTCATTATGAATGAGCTAATAATCTTTCTTTCTAACATTCGATGGCAGGATGTGTTTGATATTGCACTGGCCAGCTATCTTCTTTTTCGATTTTATGTTCTTTTTACAGGAACTTATGTGTTTCGCGTGATTACCGGCCTGGCCATACTTTGGGTTTTTCAACGGATAACTGTTTTTATGGGGTTAATCGTAAGCAGTTGGGCTATTCAAGGAATAATGGCTGTTTCCGCAATTATTGTTATCGTTGTGTTTAAAAACGAAATCCGCTCGGTTCTTCAAGCGAAAAATCTGAAATCGATCCTGTGGGGGTTCCCTGCCAAAGCCGAAAATACTCCTATAGAGATGATAGTAGAAAGTGTTTATGATCTGGCCCGGGCCCGTACCGGTGCTCTGATTGTTTTTCCCGGGAAAGAAGATTTAGGAGAGGTGGTTCAAAGTGGAATCCCCTGGGGAGGGGTGGTATCAAAGGAGATGATCAAAAGTGTTTTCTGGCATGATAACCCTGTGCATGATGGTGCAGCCATAATTGAGGGGGATAGGGTAAAAGAGGTTGGAGGCATTTTGCCTTTATCACGGCGAGATGATTTACCTTCCTATTACGGAACCCGTCACAGGGCTGCTGCCGGTTTGGCCGAAAATACAGATGCTTTGGTAATTGTGGTATCCGAGGAAAGAGGAGATGTGGCCATAGCCAAAGGTTCCCGCGTGAGGGTCATAAAAGAAAAAAAGAAACTGGCAGACATGTTGCAGGAACATGTAGGCGTTTCAAAGAAACAGTGGAGTCATTTGAGAAAACGGAATCTGGAGCTTAGTATAGCGGGTTTGGTTTCAATCGTGTTTATAGCCGGTGTATGGTTTAACTTTACCAGCGGTAAGGATACACTGATAACACTTGAAATCCCTGTGGAATACACGAATCGTAATCCTGAAATGAAAATATTTGAAACGTCTGTCAATGCCGTCAGCCTCAGTTTGCACGGGTCCGGCGCCCTCATGAGGTCTATTCGGCCGGAACAGGTTGAGGTAAGGCTGGACCTGGCCAAAGCAATTGTCGGTCCCAATATATTTACGATCACACAGGGAGATATTACTTTGCCCCCGGGCATCTCTTTAAAAAATGTTGACCCCTCAACTGTTGAAGTAACCCTTGATATCCCTTTAAAAAAGATACTGCCGGTGCAAGTTGACTGGATTGGGCGATTATCTGAACATCTAATCCTTAAGGCGGTAAAGCTGGACCCGGAAACCGTTGAGGTTGTAGGAGGAAAAGGTGTTATGGTAAACATCTCAACGATCTATACGGAAAAGGTGCCCTTAAATAAAATCGAAAAATCAGGAGCTGTTGTAGTAAAACCTGTTTTCAATCCGGCCTTTCTGGAAATTTCTTCAGACTTAGACGACGGAATTAAAATAACATATGAAGTAGAAAAAAGGAGCAACAGGACCAAACCTTAAATAGATGTTGATTCAAAACCGGTTTGCCCGTCTTGAAATGGCAAGGAAATTAGCAGGCAGTTTCCCATTTTAATAACGCTTTTGTCGGTTCCAGCAAAATTCCGGTTTTTAACCCATGGCTTCATCTATTTTTATGATATTCTATTAAGATTGATAAACTCGTAAAAAGTATCACCGATGGTGCCCGCAGGAAATGCCCTTGGGGTGCTAAGTAGAAAGTTCCACTTCCGTCACTCCGGCGAAAGCCGGAGTCCAGAAGCTATCGAAATGACTGGATTCCGGCTTCCTCCGGAATGACGAAAAGGGGTGTTTCCCGACTTTTACGACGTCATCAAGTTGATAGACATTGACAATTTTACATCAAATATTATAGTAACTCTCTACTATGTCAAAATGAATTCATGGAGGATAATTTATTGAAAGTTTCATTTAATTCAGCCGGCAAGCTCATTTTTTTTAGCCTTGCTTTTTTCACCATTATATTCGGAAGCATTAATTTATTCGCTGCCGAGCCGAGCAAGGTCGCCATATTTCCATTTAAGATAAACGCCCAAAATGATCTAACCTTTCTAAAAGACGGGATCTATGACATGCTCGCATCCCGTCTCAGCGATGCCGACAAGGTGCAGGTACTCAGCAGGGAAGAAACCGATAAGGCACTGGAAACTGTTAAAGGTCCTATAAATGAAACCACTGTGCAAGACATTGGATTAAAGCTTGAGGCGGACTTTGTTCTTTTCGGCAGTCTCACCATTTTCGGAAATAGTGTAAGTATCGATGCTAAAATGGTAGATGTTTCCGGAAAAAAGCCAACCCTTGCCTTTTTCGACCAGAGTCAGGGGATGGATGAGGTCATACCGAAAATTAACCTTTTTGCCCAGGATATCAATGAAAAGGTTTTTGGCCGTGTGATAGTCTCTAAACAACTCCCTGTGCAACCTCAAACCGAACTGGTGCAACCTCAAACCAAACAGGTTCAACCTCAAATTGAACAGCCGGACTTCCGCGCCCATCCGGAAAAGCTGATGCAAAAAGACGGAGTTGTTTCTGACGATAAAGCGATTAACAAAATGAAGAGTTCACCCTTTATCAGTACCCATGACCCTGGAAAATCAACGAATTTCACCTGGAAAAGCAGAAACTTCAAGCATCTTTTCAACGGCTTGGCAATAGGCGATGTCGATGGGGACGGCAAAAACGAGACGGTCATCATAACGCCCCATGAGGTTAACCTTTACAGGTTTAAAAATAATCGGTTTTCCGGTCACCAGAAAATAGGTGAAAACAAACGAAAAAATTCTATTGGAGTGGATATCGCAGATATTAACGGCAACGGATATCCTGAAATCTTTGTAACCAGCCTGAATCCACATAAAACCGGCGTAAGCTCCTTTGTGCTTGAATATGATGGACAAAAATATGTAAAAATTATCAAAAGCTGTCCATGGTACTTCAGGGTCGTTGAATTACCCGGCCAGGGCAAGATTCTCCTTGGACAGAAGAACAATTCCACCAACCCCTTTTCGGGAAAAATATATAAAATGCTTTGGGAAAACTCTGAATATGTTCCAGGAGAAGTAATCAAGGCGCCAAGGCGTAGTAATCTTATGGGCTTAACACTGGCAGATATTATGAATAGTGGTGAAAATGCCGTTGTAGCATATAACGAAAGCGATAAGATACAGATTATAGGCCAGTCGGGCAATGACCTCTGGAAAGGGAGCGACCCTTTTGGAGGAAGCACTCTTTATTTTGCCCTGCCGCTAGATGGAGCGGGAGATATAGAAAACCGAAAGTATCTTCCCATGCGTATTTTGTGCCGGGACGTTAACTCAGATGGAAAACCTGAGGTGATCGCAGTGAATAACCAGGGGAAATTATCCCGTTCGCTTAGCCAGTTTAGAAAATTTACAAAATCCCATATCGAATCCCTTGCCTGGGATGGGTTGGGGCTTATGCCTTTTTGGAAAACACGTACCATTTCAGGCCACGTTCGCGATTTTTTCATCGGCGATTTTAACAATGACGGAATAGATGAATTGGTAGCCGCTGTGATATTAAAAGAAGGATCTATAATAGGCAGCACACCGAAAAGTACGGTTATAGCATACAGTCTTAATTGATGGCGTTGTCAAAAGTCTCATCTACCCCGAAATCCTTTCAAACAAAATCGCCGCAGGCCAGGTGGTGGAACGCCCTGCTTCCGTTGTCAAGGAGCTTATGGAAAACTGGCTGCCAACGTCTGATCCTGTTGACAGGGCGGCAGATGTTGTGGGAAAAGATATCAGAGCCCATCTTTATGCTTTGAACTTTAAAGACGGCAGCATAACGATTTAGGGCCGGGTTGCCTTACCGATGGTCACACGCAGCACATTCAGGGGAGTCTATATCTATATGAACGGCAGGGTTATCCGTGACAGGGTTATCCGGCATGCCCTTATTCAAGGAGATGCACAAAAATTGATGAAGGGCTGCTTTGCAATAAAAAACCCCGCATCTGAAAAAGATGCGGGGTTTTAATTTGGTCGAGTCACTTTAAGTGCAGCTAGAATAGAAGCTCAAGTTTATGATACAGTACGAAAGTGTCTTCAACGTCTGTTGCCGGGTTGCCCGCCTCCCAGTAGTCTCCGGCATCAAGGGCGGCGTAAGTGGCCGTATAGGTCAGGTTATCAAAAATCTTCCAGCTCAGCGTTAAATCGTACTCCAGACCGTGATCATCATCCCAGCCGGCTATCACATCGTCTGCCTTTGATTTGGCAACGATGGCGCCCAGGGTCAGGTTGTCCGTCACATTGTAGTCAACGCCGAAATAATACACCTGGTAGCCGTCAAAGGCTGTCTTGCCTCCACCCACAGCATTTCCCAGTCCACCAAGGGTTTGTTCAAGACCGACTATATCGCTGTACAGGATTAAAGTTTTTGCCCAGTCATGGCCTGTCTCAAGATAACCGAAGGATTCCACCTCATCATCAGTGTAATCCGCATCCCCGCTTTGAAGAGCGTATCCTGCCTGGAACGTTACCGCGCCCACATCATAAGATCCTTCAAGGTTATAGGCTATCAGTGTGGCATCTTTTGTATCTTTTCCGGCATTATTAATGGCATCGTAGTCAGCCTCTGCTGTGACGTAGGACAATTCGGCTTTGATACCAAAAGAACCGAATTTTCCCTCGATATAGGGACTCAAAAGATGA
>RCNC010002429.1_pt1 | contig 12433 bp, 9 predicted proteins | sample 2041301 | NCBI WGS metagenome assembly RCNC01 (sample SAMN09708231, study PRJNA481090) | Marine sediment metagenome, whole genome shotgun sequencing project. | biome: marine sediment; feature: ocean; material: sediment; isolation source: Sewage treatment plant 13A marine sediment (STP13A) ... | reverse complement strand
CCCCGGACGGGTCTGCGGCGTCACGTCTCGGCGAGCCGACGGCTCGAGGCCAAGGGGGCGGAACTGATTCTCTGGCCCGAGGCCGCCTATGTCGTGGCGCCCATCAACAGGGCCGCCACCCACGTGCCAGAAGAGCTGGCCCGTGGGTTGCAGGCGCCTCTCCTCTTCGGAGCCCTGACGCGGGAGGCTGCAGGCGGTCGAGTGAAGGTGTTCAACTCGGCTGTCATGGTGGAGCCGTCAGGACGCATCACGGGTATTTACGACAAGGTTCATCTCCTCGCCTTCAGTGAAACCCTGCCCGGTGGTGACCTGTTTCCCTGGATTTACGACGTGACGCCTCTCAAACCGGGACTTCGATCCGGTTTGGGGCCTCGACCACTGTCCTTTGATCGCGGTGGGCAACGGTATCGGATTGCGCCTCTGATTTGCTTCGAGGACATCCTGTCGGGGTTCACTCGGAAGGTGATGAACGCCACGCGGGCCCATCTGTTGGTCAACATGACCAACGATGCCTGGTTCGATAACAGTCCCGCGGCGAAGATCCATTTCGTACTGTCGAAATTTCGCGCCGTCGAGAACCGCCGCTTTCTGGTGCGAGTGACCAACAACGGCGTTTCAGCCGTCATCGAACCAACCGGGCGGGTGGCTGCACGCCTGCCCGGTTCCGAAAGGGCCGAGCTCCTTGCAGGGGTCCGTCTGCTCGAAGGGACGACGCTGTATCGTCGGTTCGGCAACTGCTTCGGCTTCGCCTGCGTACTCGTTGCGGTTTGGTTTCTCTGGCGCGGACGCCGAATGGCGTTGCAGAATCCTCAGGAGGGCCGCTGATGCGCCCGGTGTTGTACCAGCTCCCGGATTGGTTTCCCCTGTTCGGCGGGATGCCCCTTTATTCCTACGGGATGATGCTCGGGCTGTCCTTCGTATTCGGTTGCGCGCTGACCATGGCGGTGGCGTCGCGGGACGGCTATGACCACCGGGTGACCCGGAGGATTCTGATCTTCGCCGTTGCTGGCGCGGTCGTCGGCGCTCGCCTCCTCTTTCTAATCGTCAATCCGGATTTGGTCGATAGTCTGGTGAGCGTGATCGGTGTTCGGGACGGCGGCCTTGTCGCCCATGGCGGGATGCTCGGCGGCATCCTGGGCGCGGCAATTGCGTGCCGGGTGTCCGGTGTTTCGTTCTGGCGTTTCTCCGACCATGCCGCGCCGACGCTGGCCCTGGGTCTGGGGTTGACCAGGATCGGGTGTTTCCTCAACGGATGCTGCTTCGGGCGGGTGACCGACGGTTGGGCGGGCGTCTGCTTCCCGGCGGCCAGCCCGGCCTTCCTCCACCAACTCGACCAGGGGATGCTCGCCGCTGGGGCCGATGCCTCGGTGTCGGTCCATCCAGCCCAGCTCTACGCCAGCCTCAACGGCTTCCTGGGCCTCGCGCTTCTCGTGTGGCTGTACCGCCGACGTCGGTTTTCAGGGCAGGTGATGCTGGTATTTCTTCTCTGGTACGGCGTCACCCGATTCGCTCTCGAGTTCATTCGCGATGACCCTCAACGGGGTCGGATGTTTTTCCTGTCAACGTCCCAGTTCACCAGTCTGGTGGCCGTTTCGGTTGGGCTTGGGCTCTATTGGTGGCGTGATCGACGGGCGCGATGTCTCGCCTATTCAACCCGTTGCACAAAGGTGGGCGACGCGAAATGACCGCCGTTCAGTGTGGTGACCTCGACCCGCCAGAGAACCGGTGTGTCTGGCGGCAGGTCGATCAGGGCCTCCCGCGGCACGAGATGCTGCGGCGAGGTCAGCCGCTCGGCTCGGGTCACGATCCGAAGATCCGACGTGGAGACGATGAGATCGTAGGTCGATCCTTCGGGGCCGCCCGTCCATCGCAGCAGGAATGCTTCGCGTGCCATGGGTAATCCTTCCGGTAGTTCGCTTGAAACGGCGGTTTCGGACGAGTCGCGATAGACCGGGATCTGGGTTTGCGAGTCCTGCCAGAGCAGTGAGGCCGCGATTCCAATCGTGACGACGGCAGCGGCGGCGATCGCGGGCAACCAGGGTCGGCGGCGCGTCAGCGGCATCGGTACGACCTCGGCGGCCTCGCCGGCGTTCACTGTAGCCTCACGAGCCAATCGCCAGGCTTCGGCCGACTCCGGGTCTTGGGAGATGAGTTCGACAAGCTCCCGGGTTTCTTCGGTCGAGAGTTCGCCGCGGACGGCGTGCCAGATGCGCTCCGGCGACGGTGGGTCATCACCCGCGGAGGAGCCGTCAGCGAGGGCCGCAACCGCCGCGCGTAACCGTTCGAGCTCGTTCGAAGAGCCGATCATGGTTTCAACCCCTTTGTCGCGAGACATGCTCTGAGATCGGCGAGACCACGGTAGACGAGGTTGTCGGCTCGTTTGGCTTTCCAATCCAACAGCCGGCCGATCTCCGACACCGTGTGGCCCTGTAGGTGGAGCGTCACCGCATGGCGCCGCGACTTGTTCATTCTCTGCAGGCAGTCGAGGATCCCCTCGCCGATGCTGTGGGCCGAGGCGCGCGATTCCGGATTGGGCTCGCGGGCGATCGGATCGTGTTGGGGGATCTCATGGTCCAAGGGAACCTCCTGTCGGCGGCGTTCGCGTCGGATTTCGTCGATCACCGCGCTGTAGGCCACCTTCCAAAGATAAGACGAACTGAAAGTCAAATTCTCCTCACTTCGCTCCCATCGATCCATGAGTTTGATCAGCGCCGTTTGGACCAGATCGTCGGCACGATCGGCCAGCCAGTTCGGGCAGGTTCGCCGAACGGCGGCGGCGAGCTGTCGTTGGATGCCCGGGGTGGATTCGAAAAGGGCCGCGAATCGCGCCCCTTGGTCGATGCGCATTTGATCTCCAGTTGCCCAAGCCTAGCCTGTTCCTGCCCGGCAACCCCGGTGAAAAGTATAAGCTAATATTGAGGGGACCACAAAAGGGGAATGGGGGCGACTGGTGAATCGGGCCATCAACGCGATGCGGGTTTGGGGATCGACGGTGTGCTTGGCGGCCGTCGGGATCATGGTCGCGGCCGCCCCGGCGCAGGCGCTGACTGGGGTTGTTGTCGAGAGCCTGCAACCGGACGGTGTCGCCGAGAAGTCGGGATTCCAGGTTGGTGACGTGCTGGGGTACTGGGGCCGAGAGGGAGACGATACACGACCGGCCGGTGGCGGCGACATCGTGACGATCGCCGACTGGACTCGGGTAGTGGTCGAGGAGCTGCCCCGCGGCAGCGTGCGGGTTGATCTCGTGCGGGCAGGGGAGGAACGTCTCACCCTTGACCTGAGAACCGGGCTCCTGGGAATCGAGGTGCGGCCTCGGATGACCGGTTCGGTGCTGGATGTCTATGAGGCCACGCGTGGCGAGCTGGAGCGGACAACCGGCAGCGACGGAGAGTTCGCGGGTGTGGCGCCCTGGCGCCTGATCGCCGCCGACATGGAAGGCGCCGGTGAGTGGCCCGCCGCCTGGTGGTTGGAGATTCGAGCCGGGGCGGCGGCTGCCGACGCGCAGCGCCCGGTAGAGGCTGAAGCGTGTTTCACACACGCTGTCGAGCTGGCGCAGCAGGCCGGGGGAGGTTTCGTCGAAGCCTGGACGCGGCGGGAGCTCGGTGAGTTTCTTCAAGACGTGGTTCAAGCTGAGGCCGCACGCACCCAGTTCGATCTCGCCGAGAGCCTCCTGCGGCTCGAACCAGGAGAAACCGTCACCCTCGCGGTGGTGCTCGGCAGGATTGCCCGAATGGAAGAACTGGACGGCGACCTGGATGCGGCAACGCGGCTCTACGACGAATCACTTGGGATTCTCGAGCGGCTCGCACCGCAGAGCCTCGAAACGGCCTCGTGCCTCCACGCAATGGGCAGCATGGCTCATCGCCGTGGGCGGTATTCTGAAGCAGAAGACCTCTATCTGCGGGCGCTGGCTCTCAGAACGCAGCTGGCTCCGGGCAGCGTGCTGGTCGGCTTCACCTCGAACAATCTCGGTCTTCTGGGTCGCCATCAGGGTGATCTCGAAGCCGCCGACCGCTACCTCACGCAGGCACTCGAACTCAAGGAGCGGGCGCGACCGGGATCGGTGACCGTGGCTCACACGTACAACAACCTGGGCCTCGTCGCGACGGCGCGCGGCCACCTCGCGACGGCCGAGGGACACTTCGGCCGGGCGCTGGAAATCTACCGCAAAGCGGCGCCCGAAAGCAGGCACCCCGGATCCGTTCTGAACAATCTCGCCGAAGTCCAGATTGAAAGGCACCGATGGCTCGATGCGCGGAATCTCCTCGAGGAAGCGTTAGCCATCCACCAACAGGCGGACCGAGACTCGGTGAGCGCGGCGAGGACCTTGGGGAATCTCGGGTTCGTGTGCTCCGAGTTCGACGATCTGGATGCCGCCGAGCGCAACTATCAACGTGCTCTGGAGATCTTCCATGTGCACGCCCCCGACGGACTCGATGTCGCCAAGATCGAGAACAACCTCGGAGAGATCGCCCAGCGGCGCGACGATCTCGATGGGGCCGTGATTCTCTACCTCGCCTCGCTGGAGAAGAAGCGCCGCCTCGCACCGGGGAGCGTGCTCGTGGCCAACACGCTCGCGACCGTCAGCGGACTTCAACGCGAACTCGGAAATGACGAGGCGGCCGCGATCGCTCTCGCCGAGGCGCTGGCCCTCGCCGAAGTGCTCGCGCCGGGGAGCAAGATGGAAGCGAGGATTCTGCACAAGCTCGGGGTCCTGCGGCGGGATCACGGCGACATCGATGGCGCCTTGGGCTTCTTTCGCCGCGCCATCGATGCCCTCGAATCCCAGATCGGCATGCTCGGCGGTGGTGATGAGGCCAGGGCGGGGTATCGTGCCGATCACATGGATTACTACCATGACCTGATCGATCTGCTTCTCGAAGCGGGTCGGCAGGCCGAGGCGTTTCACGTTCTGGAACGATCGAGGGCGCAGGTGCTTCTCGCCATGCTCGCGGAGCGCGATGTCGTTTTCGCGGTTGATGTTCCCCCTGAACTCGATCGTCGTCGCCGGCTCAACGGAGTCGCTACCCATCGAGCTCGTGAACGGCTCGCAGACCTGTCTCGGAATGAGAGTGACGAAATCAGTGCCGGCACCGAAGAGCTCTTGAAGCTGAGCCGAGAGCACGAGGAGATCCGGCAGTCGATCCGCCGTTCCTCGCCCCGGCTCGCGGCGCTTGCCTATCCCGAGCCGCTTGACCTGGCGGACGCCGGGCGAGCGATCGAATCGGGGACGGTCGTGCTTTCGTACAGCGTGGGCACCGATCGTACACATTTGTTCGCGCTCGATGGATCGGGGTCATTGCGGGTCGAAACAATCGATTGCGGCGAACGCGATCTTCGTGATGCCGTGAATTTGTTTCGAGGTCTGATCGAAGCAGGTCGAAGCTCATTGGGAGATCGACGGGTGCTCATCGATGCCGGGAAGAACCTCTACGATCGACTCATAGCCCCAGTCGAGGACTCCGTGTCCGCCGCCGAACGGTTGCTCATCGTGCCCGACGGCGTGCTCCACCTGCTCCCGTTTTCGGCACTGGTTCACGAAAGCCCGGATGGCGACCGGTATCTGGTTCAATCCAAGCCCATTGCCTCGGTGGTGTCGCTCACGGTGTTTGACCAGATCCGAAGCGACCCGAAGTCGAACCCCGCCACCTCGGTGGTGACCTTTGCAGATCCGGTCTATCGCATCACGAAGGAGATCGCCGCGGGAGACAGTGGTCTTGCGTCCCTCCCGGGAAGCCGTGCCGAGGCCGAAGCTATCGCTGAGCTCTATGGCGGCGCCGCAACGACCTGGCTCGGGAGCCAGGCAACCGAAACCCGCACCAGACAGCTCCCGCGGGACACGTCGATCGTACATTTTGCGGCCCACGTGGTCATTGCCGAATCTTCTCCTCTCGACTCGGCAATCGCCCTGTCGACCCCGACCGGAGACGAGATCGAGAACGGCCTCCTTCAGGCCTGGGAGGTTCTCGAGTCGGTTCGGGTCGATGCGGAGCTCGTGACTCTTTCCGGGTGCCAGACGGCGACGGGGGCGCCCATCGCAGGCGAGGGTCTGATCGGTCTGACGCGGGCTTTTCAGTATGCCGGCGCTCGTTCCGTGCTTGCGTCGTTGTGGCGGGTCGAAGACCGGACCACGGCAGAATTCATGCGCCGATTCTACTCTCGGCTCCGCGAGGGTCGGAGCAAAGACGCAGCCCTCCGCTGTGCCCAGCTCGATCTCATACAGGGTCCGATCACGCTTTCCGAGGGCGGCGGCGGCGTCTTGTCCTCCATCGGGACCTGGGTTCGCGGTCTCTTCGGGGCCGACAAGGGTGATCCGGTCGATGCCTCCCATCCGTTTTTCTGGGCCGCCTTCAAGTTGGAAGGCGACTGGAAGTAGAGCGCCGATGCGGCTCCCGATACTGCCGTGGTGTCAGCCCGGTCGATTGGCGGAACTGGCGGGCGGTGATGCCCAGCAGCTCCTTGAGCCTGCGGTTGAGCTGATATGCCGAGAGACCGACCTGTCGTGCAATGATCTCGACGGTCCGCGCCTCAACCGGATCGGAGCGGATGAGCTCTACGGCGTGAAAGAGGTCATCGGCATCGGCCGCGTGCGCCGGCGTTTCGAGGTCGCGTGAGATTCCGGCGACGCCGACCATTGTTTATCCTCGTCACCCCCTGTGTTGAACTCTGCGTCTCCGCGTTTTCTTCTTTCCCGCCCCTCATCCCAGCTCCGGCATTCGCCACGTAGGTGTGTACTCGAAGATTAGGCGCGTTTGGATATGATCGACCTCGGGACGGGTGGTAAAGGAATCCAGGGCCAGATCCCGCAGGTGGTTGGAATCCTTGACGGCGACGTGCACGAGATAGTCGTCCGAGCCCGTGATGTGAAAGACGCCTCGAACCTCGGGGAGGTCCATCATGTGGTCGTGAAAGCTGTCGACCATTTTGCGCATGTGGTGCTTCAATCGGACCGCGATGATTGCCTGGAGTGCAACTCCCAGGGCTGCAGGGTCGACATCGGCATGGAAGCCCCTGATTGCCCCCGAGTCCACCATCCTGCGGACCCGTTCGAGGCAGGTGGAAGGCGCAACGCCGACGCTTTCTGCGAGGTCCTTGTTGGTCATCCGTGCATTCTTCTGCAGAAGGCCCAAGATGTCGAAGTCGATTCGGTCCAGTTCGGGAAATACAGCCATTAATAGAATTATATTTTTCTCCTTGAATATTGCAAGAATTTTCTTCTACACTAAGAGCATAGGCGGAATTTTTCAATGAAAGAGGGATCGGCCGCATTTCCGCTCTTCTCCCCGATGCCGGCCCGTGATACGAGGAGGAAAAATGAAATTTGCACTGCTGTCTGACGCTGACCACAAAGCCATTGACGCCCTCAAGGAACACTACGGCGGGGCTGCCGCTATCGACGCGGCCATTGCCCAAAAGAGGAACTTCGAAACACGGAAGAAGATCCTTGCCGAAAAGGGCTTCGGTGAGATGATCGCCGATGCCGAGCGCCTGGTCGGTTTGTTTTCGAAGGCTGGTGACTACGAGCAGAAGATCGGGTTCTCGGAGGATGAGAGTAAAGGCATCGCGACGGCGCAGGTTTCGGGTTTCCAGGGCGCGCCGGTGACCCACCACGCAATGAAATTAATTGCCGAGAGCGCTGCCGGCGACGAACCCTGTTGGGTGTCCTCGGAGATGATCTCGGTAGTTCCACTGACCGAGCGATACGTCTACTCCGGTGATCTGATGGCGACGCTGTGCATGACAGAGAACATCATGAAGGCGTCGAAATATTGCAGCACCAACCTGATCGGAACGCCGCTTCCGGAGAAACGCTTCGCCTTGGTGGAACAGGTTACGGGTAAGACTTTCGAGAGAGCGGATCTCGGCGAGGGCCTGTCCCAGATCGTTCTCAAGAACATGGGCACGGCCTTCGGGAACCTCGGCGGAGTTGAGGTTGCCAACAATAATCACCTGTTCTATCTCGACGGAGTTATCCGTGCGTCGATTGAGACCGGCAACGACTTCTTCCTCAACCCGTCGTGGTCTTCGATCATCGCTGCCTGCTATTTCGGGCGTGACATTCCCAACCTGGATTTTAAGGTCTCGATGCTGCTCTCGACCCAGAATGTGATGCAGTTCCGTATGTTGCTCAATATCATGAGCGCCTATTTGCGGGACGACGACACGACGCCAATTTACGAAATCAACATCGGCAACGGCGCCTCGCCCGAGACCTTCATTCAGTGCTCTCGCGAACTTGATGCCAGCGGCATCAAGGGTGTCAGCCTGGCGGCCCACCTGCGCATCAATCCCGACCTCGGAATTGAGGGTTTCAACTGGACTGATCAGGCTTTCGAGGTTCTGGAGAGCGGTACAAACCTGACCTTCAAGTACGAGAGTGACGGCACCGCGCGTGAACTGGATACGATGGCCGCCTACTTCGTTTCCGACGATGAGCGCGACGAGTTGGCCGAGAAGATCGGCGCCGTTATTTATTACAAATCGCTGCGGGCCTCGAAAGACGGCCGCGCCATGATGCGCAAGGGCATTCGCACGCGTTTCGGGGCGAGTTCGTATTAAGGACCTACGATGAGCGATTCTCAGCGGCGATCTGTACCAAATCCTTGGCCCCTGGGTAATTTCAAAAAGCCTCGACATACCTTCGGGTATGCCTACGTTTTTTTCAAGCACCAGGGCCTCAAGGCTTTGGCACATCTCATCCGCCAGAATCGTTCATCTTAGGTCCGGGAGCGATCAGCTATCAGCTATCAGCTGTTGGCAGGAGCAGGAACATGAAGAGCCACAAAAAGGCCGGCATATGCGGGAGTCGATGAGGGGGTGGTGATGAAGGGTGAATGGAAAGATCGGTTTGCGGGCAATGTCCGGGAGTTTGAGGGTTATCCGATCGGCAAAACGATCAAGTATTTGACCGACCCGGAAATTATCTCTCTGGCCGGTGGCTTGCCTTCGCCGGATGTTTTCCAGCGTTCCGAGGTTCGATTGGCCTCGGAGAGGATCCTCTCAAGCGACATCGACCGCATCATGCAGTACTCGCCGATTTCTGGGGAAGCGAGTCTGTATAGCGCGGTGCTCGGTTTCCTGGCCAGGGACGATATACACATCGAAGCAGAAAACCTGTTGATTACGACCTCGGGGCAGCATGGGTTGGACCTGACGGGGCGACTCTTCCTCGAAGAGGGCGATGTTGTCCTGGTCGACCGGCCGACATTCGCCGGGGCACTGGTTGCCTTCTCGATGCAGCGGCCCCGGTTCGTCGGAGTCGATATCAAATGGGATGGCTCGGACGTCTCATGCATGCGGGAACAACTGGAACAGTTGCACAGCGACGGAATGACGCCCAAGTTCATGTACGTCGTACCGGATTTTCAAAACCCCACCGGCATTACGATGAGCCTGGCCAAGCGTGAGGCCCTGCTGGATCTCAGCTACGAGTTCGATGTGCCGATTGTCGAGGACAGCCCCTACCGGGATCTGCGCTATCAGGGTGAAACCATTCCGGCGATTTTCACTCTCGATCAACGGCGCGAAGGCGGCCACGTCATCGGCCTCTATACTTTCTCCAAGCTCTTCTGCCCGGGCATGCGGGTCGGTTTCAACATTGGCCCGGCACCAGTGATCGAGCGCATGACCCACATCAAGGAAGGCAACATCCTCAATACGCCGAAGTACAACCAGGACATCTGTACGGCGTTTCTGGAGGATATGAACTTCGAGGCTCATATCTCGAATTGCCAGGATTACTACCGAGAAAAGTTGGCGGTCTTCCTCAAGACGATGGAAGAGCACTTCCCGCCGGAGATGGGTGTGACCTGGACACGTCCTGAGGGTGGACTATTCTTGTGGGTCACGGTGCCCGAGCACATCGACACTGACGATTTGTTCTTCGATGCGATCGAGCACAAGGTCGCCTTCGTGCCCGGGGAGCAGTTCTACGGCGAGAATGCCGACCGAAACCACATGCGGATCAACTTCTCGTTCGTCAGCAAGGAACAACTGGCCGAAGCCGTCAAACGTCTCGCGGCGTGTATTCGGAAGAGGCTGTAGGCATTTAAAATGGATAAAGGACAGGAGGATTTCATGCGTTTACTCTTCGTTGGATTTGGGACTGTGGCCCAGGGGCTCGCGGAGCTTCTGATCGAGAAAAAGGACGAGCTCAACAAAAAGTACGGTCTGGATTGGACCGTCACCGGCATCGTCGACATGCTCAAGGGCAGTGCCTACAACGCCGCCGGCCTCGACCTCGAAGCGATCATGTTGATGGTTGCCGACGGGAAGTCCATCTCGGACTGCTCCGACGGCTGCGACTGGGATGCGCTGACCATGATCAACAAGGCCGATGCCGACGTCATGCTGGAAATGACCTACACCGACATCAAGACCGGTGAGCCGGCGACCGAGCATTGCCGAGCGGCCATCAAGCGGGGCATGTCGGTGACCACCACCAACAAGGGGCCTCTTGCGCTCTTCTCCAACGAGCTGGTTCAATTGGCTGAGGCCAACGGTGTGCATTTCCTCTACGAGGGCACCGTGATGGCCGGCACGCCCCTGCTCAATCTCCTGCGGGAGACCTTGGCGGGATCCGAGATCATCGAGATGCAGGGCATCCTCAACGGTACGACCAACTACATGCTGACCGAGATGGAGGGTGGCCTGGACTATGCCGCAGCTCTCCAGCAGGCTCAGGATCTTGGTTATGCCGAGGCCGTGCCCGATGCTGACGTCTTGGGCTGGGACGCCCTGGCCAAGGTGACGATTCTCGCCAACACCGTGTTCGGAGCCTCCTTGAGCCCCGACGATTCGCCGTGTGAGGGCATCACCAACATCACACCCGCACAGATCGAAGCGGCACAGGCGGCAGGAAAGCGCTACAAGTTGATCGGCCGCGTATGGCGCGACGGCGACACGGTCAAGGGCTCAGTTTCGCCCCAGTTGATGGACCTCAGTCACCCCCTGGCAGGAGTCGCAGGCGGCACCAATGCGATGACCATCACCACCGATACTCTGGGCGACGTCACCATCGTTGGTCCGGGCGCCGGCCGTCGGGAAACCGGTTTCTCGTTGCTGGTTGACCTGATCCACATGTCGACAAGGAGTGCTTCATGAAAATGCTGCTTGGTACCGAGTGGGTCGACCGCGACGAGACCATCGACGTCCGTGATCCATTTGACAACTCCCTTGTGGACACTGTGCCGTCGGCATCACATGCCGACGTTGATGTGGCTCTGGCGACGGCATACGCCGCCCGGGAAACAGCCCGCAAGATGACGACCTACGAGCGATCACAGGTGCTTTTGAAGACTGCGGCTATTGTTGCCGACAACCTCGAGGATTTTGCCCAGACGATCGCCCGCGAAGGTTCCAAGACAATCAACGAGGCTCGCGGCGAAGCAAAACGTACCGTCAACACCCTGACGATCTCCGGCGAAGAGGCCAAGCGGCTTTTGGGCGAGACCATCCCCTTCGACTCCTTTCCTGGCGGCGAAAACCGTCGCGGTTATTTCGAGCGGGTGCCGATCGGGGTCGTCATGGCAATCACACCCTTTAACGACCCCCTCAACCTGGTTGCCCACAAGTTGGGACCGGCAATTGCAGGCGGCAACTCCGTCATCCTCAAGCCTGCCACCGTCACGCCGCTGTCCGGCCTCAAGCTCTGCGAGGCCTTCATGGAAGCAGGACTGCCGCCCGGTGTCCTGCAGTGCCTCACCGGCCATGGTGCGGTCCTCGGTGACGCCCTGGTTTCGGACAAGCGAGTGCGCATGGTCAGCTTCACCGGCGGCCTCGAAGCGGGGCTCCACATCTCCAACCGATCCGGTCTCAAGAAGATCGGCATGGAATTGGGCTCCAACTCGCCGGTCATCGTCTGGAAAGACGCCGACATCGAGTGGGCGGCCGAGACCTGCGTTTCCGGCGCCTTTTGGGCGGCGGGACAAAACTGCATCGGCGTGCAGCGCATCTACATTCACCGTGACGTCTACGATCGCTTCCGGGATGATTTCGTCGCCCGCACCAAGGCCTACCGCGTCGGCAACAAGTTGGACGAAGCGACCAACATGGGCCCGATGATCACCGAAGCCGAAGCTGTCCGGGTCGAGAAGTGGGTCGCCGAAGCCAAAGAGCTGGGCGCGACGGTACTCACAGGCGGTGCACGTTCCGGCGCCATCATGGAGCCGACCGTGCTGGAAAACGTGCCCGAGAACGCCACGATCCACCATGACGAAGTCTTCGGTCCAGCGGTCAATCTCTATGTGGTTGACACCTTGGATGAGGCCTTGGCCAAGGCCAACAGCGTCGACTTCGGTCTGCACTCGGCAGGCTTTTCCAACGACGTCACTGTCTGCCACCGCATGGCGGCGGAGCTGGACTCCGGGTCCGTGATCATCAACGACTCGACCGACTACCGGCTGGATTCAATGCCATTCGGCGGCGTCAAGAG
>RCNC010002426.1_pt1 | contig 12456 bp, 12 predicted proteins | sample 2041301 | NCBI WGS metagenome assembly RCNC01 (sample SAMN09708231, study PRJNA481090) | Marine sediment metagenome, whole genome shotgun sequencing project. | biome: marine sediment; feature: ocean; material: sediment; isolation source: Sewage treatment plant 13A marine sediment (STP13A) ... | reverse complement strand
TTACGAGACTTCTTCTTGGTAGCCATGCTTTTCTCCGTGTCGGGTACCCGGAGCTGAGTATATACAACGAGATAAAAAACACCAGCAAGCGACAGACGTGCAGCGACGAGCAGAAAAATCGCTGGAGCGAAGTGATGAGGAAGACGAAAAAAGTTTTTCGATCGAATCAACAAAAAACAAATCCACTTCGCAGTCGAAGTTCGGAAATGTTGCAGCCCGAAACCAAGTTCACAAACTTTTGGCGTGCGTAAACGTGAAAATTTGGATTGTTTTTTCGTGCGCGCTGCTTAGGACTCGCATTGTTCCGCTATTTTGCTTCGCTAATAGTCCGATAAAGCCGTATATCCCAAGTGTTTGGTGATATTCGCGCAACTTCCTGGCAATTAAACGCGACGCCGACGAGCTTCGGTTTTAGCCACGAGTTGCGGTGTTTCAGGAACGAAAAACAGCGATCGTAGTAACCACCACCCATACCAATTCGATGATTCGCACGATCGAATACCACCGTCGGTGTTACGACTAGTTGCAGTGCACGAGGTGAAATTAGATCGCCGGTATCAGGCTCCCAAATCAACATCGAGTTTCTAATCAGCGTCGTATCGGGTCGGATTTCGCGAAAAAACATTTCGCCGTTTCGCCGTGTTATTGGAACAAAAATGCGCTTATTTGCGCGCCAGCCGCGCTCAATCACCAATCGCGTGTCAACTTCGTCGGGCATCGGCAAGTAGCAGGCAACAAGTTTTGCAGACAAAAATTCGCGAGAACGTGTCACCTTGTCGCAAATAGATTTCGACGCAAAAGCGCGCTCATCGACGTTCATTTGGCGTCGCGCACGTAACGCTTTCGAACGAAGTTTATTCATCGCGTTGATCACTCAACAGTGTTGTCAAAGAGGAGGCGCCTCCCGCCTGTGCCGTCACAGACCTTCGCTCTCGAACCGGAGCTAAAGGTGGGGTCAACCGTGGTTGTAACAGGCTAACCGTCGAAACGGTTTTGCACACATGCAACCGACAGGCAGCGACCCCGAAGTGGATATTTAGGGTCGGGAGGATCCAGGTCGGTATCGAACACCGCAGGAGACGCCAAACTGAATTCTACGCGTATCTGAAATCCGATACGACTAAAAGAAAGAAAGACTACAAATCGAGCTGTTGAGATCCGCCCAATACGCTATCGACTCGATCGGAGATTATTTTCAGCCGATTGCTGATTCCGCCCTCAAGCTCTTGATCGCGGGCGTTTGCCTGGATCAAATCGTTCGCCATATTCAAAGCCGCCATAACCGCAATGCGGTCGAGGCCGACAATTCGGCCGGAGTCGCGAATTTCACGCATCTTGTTGTTTAAGATTTCGGCAGAGTCGAGCAAATTGGTCCGCTCATGGGCGGGGCAAGCCACCTGGTATTCCTTGTCCAGAATTCTCACGCTTACCTGGGCATTCTGTTCGGTCATTCAGCGTACTCCTTGCTGTTGATTCATGAGCCTTGTTCCATTGCTTTCAGTCGACCAATCATCGCCTCAACACGAGCGCGAACCTGCTCGTTTTTCTGCAGTAGATTGGCCCGTTCGGACGTCAGCACATCCTGGCGCTGTTTTAGCGAGCGATTTTCGTCCTGCAATTGGTCGCATACTCCCACCAATGCGTCGACGCGCTTTTCCAGTCGTTTCAGTTCGTGCTCGAAAGTAGAGTTGATGTTGTCAGCCATGCTGCCAATATAATCACGCCACTCGGCAGAATCAATCGTCGCGTAATTAGAAGGCTCACCGACGTAGTCAGAAAGGTCGGTCCGTGGGATCATAAGGGATTGGTGGAATTGACAAGGTTGGCATCCGGATGGATGAAAAAGTCGGGCACGATAATCTCGAAGAATCACTCAAAAGCTGCGGTGCGAGCTGGGGAGCTGCGCAAACGCATGGTCTCCTGACCGGTCGACTCGCGATCGCGGGAGCGCCGGCCGGGCCGGATTGGCTGCTGCAAGTGCTCGAGGGCGTGGATGAAAGCAATGTCTTGCGCGCGGAGTGCCAGAAGCATCTGGACACCTTGTATCAGTCGACATTCTGGCAGCTCTCGGAGCGCTTGTCGGAGTTCGAACCGTTGCTGCCGGATGACGATGACGATGTTTCGGTTCGAACAATCGCGCTGGCGCACTGGAGCGAGGGATTTCTGCACGGCCTGGTCTCCGCGAAACACAGTGACGCGCTGAAAGAGCGGCTGGGGGCTGAGCCCTTGTCGGATATCATCAGGGATATGTTGCAGATAACCCGGGCGGGGCTGGATTCGTCCACCGATGACGAAGACAACGAGTCCGCCTATGTCGAACTCGTCGAATATCTGCGGGTAGCGGCACAATTGTGCTACGAGGAACTGGCTGACATCCGAAATGTGAAAAGTGAGTCCAAATGAACAGTAAAGAATTTGAAAAGCGTCGTCGGCAGTTAATGCGAATGGTGGGACCGGGCGGCATCGCAATATTGCCGTCTGCGCCCGTGAGAACGTTCAGTCGCGACGTTGAGTACCGTTACCGTCAGGACAGCGACTTCTATTATATGACCGGTTTCGCGGAGCCTGAGGCCGTTGCGGTGTTGGTGCCTGGCCGGGCGAACGGTGAGTATTTGTTGTTCTGCCGCGAAAAAGACCCCAAGCGCGAGCAGTGGGACGGATTGCGCGCGGGTCAGGCTGGCGCAAAAGAGATGTACGGTGCCGATGACGCATTTCCCATAGAGGATCTCGACGACATATTGCCGGGCATCATGGAGACGTGCAGCCGGGTCTACTACACGATGGGTTTGTACTCGGAGTTCGATGCTCGCGTTGCTGAATGGGTGAACACGCTTCGCGCACAACTGGGCCGAGGCGTCCATACGCCGCAGGAGTTTGTCGCCCTCGATCACCTCCTGCACGACATGCGTCTGTACAAGAGTCGCGGTGAGATTTCGGCGATGCGAAAATCGGCCAAGGTGGCTGTTGAGGCGCACAAGCGCGCAATGAAGGTGACACGGCCGGGAATGTTCGAATACGAAGTTGAGGCCGAATTCATTCATGAGTACCGACAGAATGATGCTTCCCATTCTTATAGTCCCATCGTGGGTGGTGGTAAGAACGCGTGCATCCTGCACTACGTCGAGAACGCCGCGCCGTTGAAAGACGGCGATCTGCTGTTGATCGATGCTGGTTGCGAACTCGATTATTACGCCTCGGATATCACACGCACATTCCCGGTGAACGGTCGCTTCAGTCCCGAACAGCGTGCGGTGTACGAAATTGTTCTCGAGGCGCAGTACGCAGCGATCGAAAAAACCGTGGTCGGGAATCACTGGAACGAGCCACACGATGCGGCGGTACGAACCATTACCAAGGGACTGAAGAAGCTCGGCGTGCTGGAAGGATCATTGCCACGGCTGATCAAGGATGAGGCCTACAAGCCGTTTTACATGCATCGTACCGGTCACTGGATCGGTATGGATGTGCATGATGTCGGCGATTACAAAGTCGGTGATGAATGGCGCATGCTCGAAACCGGCATGGTCACGACGGTCGAGCCGGGTATCTATATCGGCAACAGCCGCAAGATCCCGAAGAAGTTCCGCAATATGGGCATTCGAATCGAGGACGATGTTGCGGTGACCAAAAAAGGACCCGATGTGTTGACTAAAGGTCTCGTTAAAGATCCGGACGACATCGAATCCCTGATGAACAGTGCGTAATCAATGAGCGACACCTCGACCAACTACGACATTGTCATTGCCGGTGGCGGCATGATCGGAACGAGCCTCGCGCTTGCTCTGGCGCCGCTGGGGTTGCGCGTCGCCGTGGTCGAGGCCATCGCCCGCAAGAGCGAACAACAGCCCAGTTTTGACGATCGATCGACGGCGTTGTCGCGTAGCACGCAGCGGATGTTTGAAGCGATGGGTCTTTGGGAAGACGTTGTCGCAGCGTCGACACCTATTTCCAAAATTCACGTGTCGGATAAGGGCCGATTCGGGTTTTCGCATATCGACGCGGCAGAGCAAGGTGTTGAGGCGCTCGGTTATGTCGTTATCAACCGAGTTCTCGGCAAGGTGCTGCAGTCGAGCCTGGATGCAGCCGACGGCGTCGATATTTTTTGCCCCGCGCGCATCGAAAGTATCGATCTTGGACCGGAGCAGGCCACCGCGAAACTGAGTAGCGATGATGGCGAGAAAACGCTGACCTGTCAGCTGCTCGTCGCCGCCGATGGCGCCAATTCATCGGTTCGCGAAATGATGGGTATTTCGGCGCAGAAGCGCGAATACGCGCAGCGAGCCGTCATCGGCAATCTTTTGCCAGAGAAACCACTCGATAATCGCGCCTTCGAGCGATTTACCCCACAAGGACCGTTGGCTATTTTGCCGGTCGCGGACGGACGTGCGGGATTCGTCTGGACTGTCGCGGAGGACGATGCGAATCGCGTACTGGAACTCGGTGATGACGAGTTTCTGGCAGAGATTCAGGCGCAATTCGGATTCCGTCTCGGGAGATTTTCGCGCGTAGGAAAACGGGCAGCCTATCCATTGATACTCAGCAAGGCTGTGCGTCTAACCGCGACCAGAAGCGTTCTTATCGGCAACTCAGCGCATGGCTTGCACCCGGTTTCGGCGCAGGGCTTCAATCTCGGTATGCGGGACGTTGCTGCATTGTGTGATTGCATTGCGGACGCCTGCAAGCAGGGCTCTGACTCCGGTAGCGCCGCCTTACTGGATCGCTATGCACAATGGCGTCGTTCCGACCAGAAGAAGCTGGTGCATTTCACCGATAATCTTGTACGTTTGTTTGGTAGCACTCGTCCAGGACTGCGGACCCTTCGCAATATCGGCATGATCGGTTTCGATCTCATACCGGGTGTCAGACCAATTTTTGCCAAACATACGATGGGACTCGCCGGTGATTTGCCACGCCTGTCGCGCGGCGTGCCAATACGATGAGAGGGCAGTTTCGTATCGTCATAGTCGGCGGCGGAATCACCGGGCTGACTCTTGCGGCCCTCCTGGCGAAGGGTCGCCAGTCGGACGCACTTGAAATTAGCGTCATAGACGCGGCCCCGCGACCGAAGTTTTCTCCGCTGGAGGACATATCGCTCCGGGTGTCGGCGATCGCGAACGGGTCGGCCGAGCTGTTGGATTCTGTCGGCAGCTGGTCTGCCATTCGGGATGCTCGAGTTTCTCCCTATTCGACGATGCGTGTGTGGGACGAAAACGACCGGCCACAAAGCGCTTCGGCCTTGTGTTTTTCTGCGGCCGAGTTTGCCATTCCGCAGTTGGGCTTCATTGTCGAAAACGTTCTTATTCGGGATGCCCTGCTGAAGGTGCTCGATGAATGTAATGTCTCGCTGCAGTTCGAAACGAGAATCGAGTCTCTGCCGGACGCTGATCTGGTCGTTGGTGCCGACGGCGCGCGATCGTTCGTGCGTGATCTGGCGGGCATCAAAACGAAGAAATGGCCGTACGAGCAAACGGCTGTTGTCACGCATCTGACGCCCGAGCGCGAACACGACGCGACGGCGAACCAGCGATTCTTGCGTGCGGGTCCGCTTGGCATGCTGCCGTTGGCGGACGGGCGGATTTCCGTTGTGTGGTCCACGACCCCGGAGCTGGCGAAATACGCTTTAGAGGTGTCGGATGAGGAGCTGGGAATTTTGCTGACCGACGCCTCGGATGGTGTTCTGGGTAAGCTCACGGTGGCCGGTCCAAAAGGTGCGTTTCCGCTGCAGGCGCAACACGTCGATGATTACGTTCGGCAAGGCGTCGCATTGATCGGTGATGCTGCGCACGCAATTCATCCACTGGCCGGGCAGGGCGCGAACCTCGGTTTGCAAGACGCGGCGGAACTCGCCGAGCTTATTGCGGCGTCCATAGAAAACGGCCTGTATCCCGGCGATCGCCCTGTGTTGCGTCGATATGAGCGTGCCCGCAAGGGCGCCAATTTAACAATGTTGCACTTCATGACTGGCCTCAACAGCCTGTTTGCGACAGACTCAACGCTTATAGGGGAAATTCGATTGGCTGGCATGCAGCTGTTTAATCGCAGTGGGCCGATCAGAGAACGCGCCGTCAAGGTCGCGCTGGGCGTCAAGTAACGCCCGCAGGGGAAACAATGACACAGCGATACGTATACGTGTTGGCAGCATTGCTGACGGTCATAGGGCTGTCCGTCTTTTTCTACAAATGGCAGGTACTCGGTTTTCCTGTGAGCGAAAACCAGGAAACGCCGGTCTGGACGATCGAGTCAGCCGTGAGTTTTGACAGCGGACCCGGCTCCATCAAAGTGCAACTGCACGTGCCGACGTTGACGCCAGGGTTCCGCATGCTGAACGAGAATTCAGTATCGCGTGGCTACGGCTTCAGCCTGAACTACGGTAGCGGCGGCCGTGAAGCACAGTGGGCGATACGTCGTGCTGACGGCGAGCAGACGATTTACTACCGTATCTCCGTCTACGAAGATGACAATGTCGACGAGTCAGATACGACGCCACCGTTTCCGCCAATGCCGGTGATTAACGAACCAATGAAAACCGCTGTTGACGTTCTCGTCGACGACGTTCGCGATCATTCCGCAGACACCGCATCATTTACGACGGAATTATTGCGCCGCATGAATGATCGCTCGCCGGATCCCAATGTCGAGCTGCTGCTTTCCGATGTTTCAAGCAACTCCGATTTCGTCGATGTCGTGTCGCTGTTGTTGGCATCCGCGCGCATACCGGCGCGTATGGTGCACGGGTTCCCTCTGGCAGGGCGACAACGCAGTGCCGAGTTCGTTTCGTGGCTCGAAGTTCACGACGGCGATAACTGGTTGTATTTCAATCCCGCAACGGGCGAGGAGAGCCTGCCTGACCGTTTTCTGGTCTGGTGGCGCGGTAACGAACCACTGGTCAATGTCGAAGGTGGCAGTAATGTTGCGGTCGACTTCGCGATCCAGGAAAACCACCTGGATGCGGTCGACATTGCCGAAACACAAGCCGCTCAGCAAGGTACCAGCGCCGTCGACTTTTCGCTTTACAGCTTGCCGATCCGGACGCAGGCCGTCTACGGCGTGTTGCTGATGATTCCGATTGGCGCGTTGGTCATGGTCTTCATGCGCAACATCGTTGGCATCGATGCCTTCGGCACATTCATGCCCGTGTTGATCGCGCTCGCATTTCGAGAGACTAAGCTGTTCTGGGGCCTGATCCTGTTTACCTTGTTGGTGACGCTCGGCCTTACGATTCGGTTCTTGCTGGATCGATTACGGCTTTTGTTGGTGCCGAGGCTGAGTGCCGTCCTCATTGTTGTTGTGATCCTCATGTTGTTTATCAGCATGACATCGCATCGAATGGGGATGGAGATGGGGCTGTCAGTCGCGCTGTTCCCCATGGTCATCATTGCCATGACGATCGAGCGTATGTCCGTCGTTTGGGAAGAGCGAGGCGCTGCAGATGCTATTCGAGGAGGCCTCGGAAGCCTGGTTGTCGCTGTCGCCGCTTACACGTTCATGGGCTTGGCGTGGCTGGAGCATCTGATATTCACATTCCCGGAATTGCTGCTGGTCATTCTTGCCATCGTCTTGTTAGCAGGACGCTACACTGGCTATCGTCTGACCGAGTTGCGACGCTTTAAAGAGCTCGCAAAAAGATAATGTTTTCTACGGCCACACAACTCAGTGAGATCGGCTTGCTCGGGCTCAACGAGCGCAATGCCGATTTCATCATGCGTCTGAATCCGCGACGTTTCTATCCGCGTGTCGACGACAAAGTGCTAACCAAAGACCTTGCGCTGGCAGCGGGAATGGCGGTGCCAGAGCTGTACGGCGTCATCGTTCACCAGGCTGAGGTCCGGCATTTCGCCGAGATGGTGGCTGACAAAGAGAGTTTCGTGATCAAGCCGGCACAAGGCAGTGGCGGCGACGGAATTCTCGTGGTTACGGGGCGTAGCCAGCGTAAGCGCGACAGTTTTCGGCTGAGCAGCGGCATGTTGATTTCCGAAGGCGAGATTCACCACCACATATCGAATATTGTCGGTGGTCAATACAGCTTGAGCGGCAACCGCGACAAGGCGCTCATCGAATACTGCGTGCACTTTGATCCGACGTTCGCCGAAGTAAGCTATCAGGGCGTGCCGGATATCCGTGTGATCGTTTATCGCGGATACCCGATCATGGCGATGGTGCGCTTGCCGACCCGGGCCTCGGATGGCAAGGCAAACCTGCATCAGGGCGCGGTTGGTGCCGGTGTCGATATGAGTACCGGCAAAACCCTGCGAGGTGTATTGGACGACGTGCTCGTCGATGAGCATCCGGATACTGGCGCGCTGGTCGCTGGCCTCGAGATACCGCAGTGGGATTTCATCCTGGAGTCCTCCGCTCGTGGCTACGAAGTAACGGGTCTGGGCTACCTCGGCGTTGATATGGTTATTGATAAAGACCTGGGTCCCTTGATTCTCGAAATGAACGCGAGGCCCGGACTGAATATTCAAATCGCGAATTGCACCGGACTGACCAAACGAATCGGACGGATCGACGATATTTTCGATGCACCGGCAAGTCCTGAGCAGCGCGCGACAATCGCGAAGCGAGAGTTTCCAGCGTAAGCGTGCGTATTGTTGAAGACGATCTGAAGGGTCCTGCGATCGCCGCTTTCCTGCTGCGATCCGTTCAGCCGGTATATGGTCATGGATCTCTAGCTCGCGAAGCAGACAACCGAAACTGAAATCGAAATGCGCCGCTTGTCGGGGTTGATATACGAGTGTCGCTGGTCACCGCGGAAGACCAGCATGTCGCCTTCATTCAACAAATGATGCTTGCCAGCCGCGACGAGCTCGACTTGCCCGCGTTCGCAGGTCAAATACTCACGTGTACCTTCCTTGTGAGGAACACCGATCATGCGTCCACCCGCCTCAAGTTCCGTGCGAGTAATCTCCAGTCCAGCAATGGTCTCAGCGACTAAAGGCCGAACTTTGGCTCCCTGACGCTTACGCTCTCGAACCTTCGCTGCGGGGATGAACTTGAATTCGCTACGCGGTGGTCCAACCAGTTCTTCAATCGAAATATTCAAAGCATTTGCTGCTTTGTTCAACACAGCGAGCGTCGGATTGGCGGTTCCTGTCTCAAGGCTTGCCCAGGTAGGGCGGGGGATTCCCGAGAGTTTCGCGATTTGCTGTTGCGACAGGCTGCGAGACTCCCGAAGTCGGCGGATGTTATCAGCGAGGTTTCTGTTGATGTCAGTCATGCTCGCAAACTAGCAATCTGCTAGTTAAATAGCAATTAGGTTGGTAAATCATCAGAAGATGAGCAGACTGTTGGTAAGCAAAAGGAGAACATCATGACAATTCGAATGGAACACGCAAATTTGCACGTACGTCATTTCGACGATGCGGTCCGCTTTCTGCAGACAGCCTTTCCGGACTTTGAAGTCCGCAGTGAAAGCGCCAGAGACGGCAAGCGCTGGATGCATATTGGAACTGACGATACCTACATCGCACTCAATGAAACCAACGACAAGCGCGACAAGACGTCGGCGCCATACGATGGTAAACCGGGCGTAAATCACCTCGGCTACGAGGTTGACGACGTCGATGCACTGCACGAGCGTCTGACCGCAGCGGGCTTCCGTGATTCAACCTACCCAAACAACCACCCGCATCGAAAACGCGTTTACTTTTACGATGCGGACGGCAATGACTGGGAGTTCGTGCAGTACTTCACTGACGACATCGCGAAACGCAATGACTACGACCTGCCGGACTAGCTAAGCCCGCAAGGCTACGGTTAGTCGGTCATTGTGCTGCTAACCATGCGTCCATGCGTTGCTCGAGGAGGTCGAGCGGCAAAGAGCCCGCGCCGAGCAAGTGGTCATGGAACGCACGAATGTCGAAGTCTTCGCCGAGTTGTCGTTGTGCACGATCACGCAAAGCCAATATTTTCAGTTGGCCAATCTTGTAGGCGAGCGCTTGCCCCGGCATCAAAAGATAGCGATCGATCTCGTTGACGATATCGTGTTCGGCTTTAGCCGCATTGTCTTTGAAAAAGTCGATGGCCTGCTGGCGCGTCCAGCCCTTGTAATGCATTCCCGTATCAACCACGAGGCGTACCGCACGCCACATGTCGTAGGTCAGCTGTCCAAAGCGTGAGTAAGGATCCTCATACAGCCCCAGGTCGTAGCCCAGGCGCTCGCTGTAGAGTCCCCAGCCCTCGACAAAGGCTGTAAAGCCGCCAAAGCGGCGGAACATCGGCATGTCGCCGAGCTCTTGCTGCAGTGCGATTTGCAAGTGATGGCCGGGCATCGCCTCGTGGACGCTCAGGACCTCGATCTCATACTTCGGCCGCACTTCGGGCCGGTACAGATTGACCCAGTAAATGCCAGCACGACTGCCGTCCGCAGCCGGGCCCGAGTAATAGGCCGTCGTCGTATCCGGTGCAACGGCATCGGGAATCGGTTTCACACCGTAGGGCATACGCGGCAATAAGCCGAACAGCTTTACGAGTTCCGGATCAATGCGTTTGCTGGTGGCGAGGTAGGCCTCGTAAAGATCTTCAGGATTGTCGTAGTAGAACTGAGGGTCCGTTCTGAGGAAAACGAGAAAATCCTGGAAGCTGCCTTCGAAACCCACTTGAGATATGACGTCCTCCATCTCGCCTCGAATGCGTTTCACTTCCTCAAGCCCCAGCCGATGAATATCGTCTGGTGTCATGCGCGTGGTCGTAAACGAGCGCGCCAGATGTTCGTACCAGGCCTTGCCATTTGGCAAGGCGGACAGGCCAATACTGTCACGCGCGGCCGGAAAGTATTTTTCGTTGAAGTACTTATTCAGTTTCCTGTAGGCCGGCAGCACCTCGTCTTCGAGCGCATCGGTTGCCGCTGAGCGCAATCGCTCGCGATCGGCGGCCGGGATGGACTCGGGCATATCTTCGAACGCTTTGAACAGTGGGCTTTCGTTTGCAAATTCGACGACCTGCAACGCCAACTGGTCGGGGATTCGCTGCATCAGAATCTTCGGCGCCATCACGCCGCGTTTGCGACCCTCCTCGGCGAGCGCAATGTTGTCATCAATGACGTCGTCAAGTTTCTGCACGCGTGCCAGCCAGTCTTCGTAGTCCTCGACTGTAACCAGGCGCAATTGGTTGGTGATGTTTTCCGGGTTCTGGATACCGCCGCGATGCGTGAACGGGATGAGATGGCCATTGAACTGGTGTTCGTCGACTTCTTCCTGCAGTTGACGTCGAAAAAGTTCGTGATTGAGTTGGTCATCCACTGACAGTGAATCTTTGTCAATCGCGTAGACGCGACGCAGAAAATCGCGGGTTTCCAGGTGCTCCTTTTCGATGCCTTCGAGGCTATTGTCGCCCCATTGATCGTTGAATCGACGGTCGCCAAGCATGGAAGCAAACACAGGGGACGTGGTCATCCGCCATTCCCAATGCTCGTCCAGCAAGGTGGCGAAATCGTCGGTGGCGTCTGCCATCGCGGCTCCAGACATGAATACAAACAGTGCGGTCATCAACGTTCTTGTGATTTTCATGCCGGAATTCCCTGATTCGGTGGTCGGGCATTGTCACTTTCTCGTCGGCCGCTGGCAACCGGCCCTGCACTTGGATATGATGCCAGAACTAATCTATAGCGTGCTCAGAAGAGACCTCGTTCAATCGAGGCGCCGAAGGCGCAACACGCCCGGAAACGCTCAGGCAGAAGGACCGAGTACGCTGATTAGCTCTGGAGAGCGGCCAAACTGGCCCACCGAAGGGGTATGTGATTCGAAGGAATCATTGATCTCTCAGGTAGCAAAGGACAGAGGGGCGGCAGACCAGATGCGTCTGCCGCCCTTTTTTTGTTCGCTGACTTTGAGAGATGAAACCTGATGGGATCCAAGACACCACTTTTCGACAAGCATAACGAGGCCGGTGCTCGCATCGTCGATTTCGGCGGCTGGGACATGCCGCTGCACTACGGTTCGCAGAAGGAAGAGCATCACGCTGTACGCCAGAATGCGGGCGTATTCGATGTGTCTCACATGACCATCGTCGATCTGTCCGGCGAACGCGTGCGTGCATTCCTGCAGTATCTGGTCGCCAATGATGTCGCCAAACTCAAGGACTATGGCAAGGCGCTGTACACCTGCATGCTGAATGCGGAAGGCGGCGTCATCGACGATCTGATCATCTATTTCATGGGCGACACCGATTACCGTCTGATCGTCAATGCGGCCACTCGCGATAAAGACCTGGCATGGATTCGTGAACAAGCGGCGGCGTTCGATGTTGCCGTCGAGGAGCGCGCCGAACTGGCCATGGTCGCCGTCCAGGGGCCGAATGCGCGAAAGCTCGCTGCACCCTGCATCGATTCGGAGCACCGCGACGCTGCGCTGGCATTGAAGCCTTTTAACGGCCTGCAGGCTGGCAATGTCTTTATCGCACGTACCGGATACACCGGCGAAGACGGCTGGGAAATCTGCATGCCGGCCGCTGATGCCG
>RCNC010002425.1_pt1 | contig 12459 bp, 10 predicted proteins | sample 2041301 | NCBI WGS metagenome assembly RCNC01 (sample SAMN09708231, study PRJNA481090) | Marine sediment metagenome, whole genome shotgun sequencing project. | biome: marine sediment; feature: ocean; material: sediment; isolation source: Sewage treatment plant 13A marine sediment (STP13A) ... | reverse complement strand
CCTTTTGCAAAAGGGAGAAGGAAAGGAAAAATACGATCTGAAGCCAAAGATTGCAAAATCCTGGGAGCTCCCAAAAAGGATGCCATGGCAGAAGAAAGGGTTGCCGCAATCACACCTGCTGTAACCAGGAAGCCGAATGTGGCCACAACTTTCATGGCCGTGTAGTCGCCTCTGAGAACCGACTGCGGCAGCGATGCCGAAAAGATAACGGCCGATAGAAAATAGACCACGATGGAAATACCCACCGCCAGGAACGTGCCCAACGGAAGGCTCTTTCCCGCATCTTTCAGATCGCCGGACATGCTGATGCCCTGGGTAAATCCTGTCACCGCCGGGAAGAAAATAGCAAAAAGAATCCAGAAACCTGGCCCATCCAAGGGTCCTCGCCAGTTCTGCGCCAGATTTGTGGCGTCCCAGTTCATGATGCCACCCCAAAAAAAAGATATAAGAGCGGCAGTCAGGATGCCCATGACCACATACTGAAAGCGTGTGGCCCAGTCAGCACCCAGCCATGCGAATATAAAAAGAAAAATAACCGCACCGCCCGCCACAAGCTGCGGCCCATAAAGCCCAAAATTCGATAACGGAAGCATCTGGGCCAAAACTTCCCCGAAGCCGATACAGTAAAATCCGATGGATACCGACTGGGCCAGGAAAAGAACGATTCCCAGGGCACCGCCGAACTCCGGGCCAAGGGTTCTTGAAATCAGGTAATAGTCCCCGCCACCTTTTACTTTGATATTGGTGGCAATAGCGGAAAGAGAAATGCTGGTCAAAACAGATATGCTGTTGGCCAGAACCAGGATAACCAGCGCTCTTCCCAGGCCGGCATTTCCCACCACATAACCGAGCCGTAAAAAGAGGATAATACCCAGAATCGTGAGGACGCTGGGTGTAAAGACACCGGAGAAGGTGCCCAACGTACCCTGCCGATCCGGGGATATTTCTGTTTGGGGGTTATTTTTCGCCATCTATTTGAAATAGTTTATTTCTCGTGTTAAATCAAGCCATAGTAATTAATGGTTACAAACTCAACTTTCTTGATTCAGCTGCCGCGAAATGAATAATCCGCTGGCGCTGTTCGAACTCGCCACAAGGGTTCTTAACATCAACGCTGGCCATATAGTTAAATGGATTTTTGGCCGACTTTAACGTGAATTTCCGCAGACCACCAAGACAATCCAGCTTGAGTTTTGCAGATAACCGCATTCCGTTAAGCATAAACAGTCAAGCCGCTTTATGTTCGTATAAGTTCTAATTGAAGAATCAAACAGGGTATGAATCATCAATGATTGCGCTGCATCATTCCCACACGACAAGCTGTTTCCACGTATGGATTATCAGGTATATATAGTCGCTACTCATTTAGTTTTATTGTTAATAAAGTCTTTACCAAAACGTATTGTACTATCTGAAAAATCCCATGAAAAGGGGGGTTCTCAAATTATTTTCCATGTTCACTAATATATTTAAACTAACACTTGACATCATAAACAAACATACTATAAGGACGAAATATCGCATTAAAGAAAACCCATAGCACATATGAAAGGAGGATAAAAATGAATCGTGCCGTTTGCAGCGGGAAATTTCAAATCAAAGGTATTGATTTTAAAGTATTGTCCGACGATGAGATTGCCGACATCCACTATGCCAGCCTTGAAATCCTTGAAAAAACAGGTGTTTATGTGGAAGATGATGATGCTGTTGATCTCTTCCATTCCATCGGCTGCCGGGTTGATAACGACAAAAGAATAGTCAAAATCCCTCACTACCTTGTAGAAAAGGCCATTAGAACAGCACCGTCCAGAATTGTGCTGGGGGCACGTAACCATGATAAAAGCTACATCATGGAAGGTAAAAGGGTGACTTTCACCTCGTTTGGTGAAGGTGTAAATGTTGTCGATATCAATACCGGTGAAATCAGGGATTCTACCAAAAAGGACCTGGCCGCCGGAACAAGATTAATGGATGCACTGGATGCCTATGGTGTTTGTCATCGGCCTGTTTCTTCACTGGATGTAGACCCCATGGCCTATACACTCCATAATTATGAAGCGCTTGTGAATAACACGGATAAACCGGTTAGCCTAGGGCCTGGTGACGGCAAGTGTCTGGAAAAAATCTATCAAATGTCGGCCATCATTGCCGGTGGAGAAGACACCTTGGTGGATAATCCCCTGATATGCGCTTCCACTTGTCCGGTAACCCCTTTACGCCTGGTCAAGCATTGCTGCGAAATTGGCATGAAGGCCGCCGAACTCAGCATTCCTGTTCGCTTTACAACCATGGCACTGGCGGGAGCTACCAGTCCGATTACCTTGGCAGGCACTCAGGCTGTTCAAAATGCCGAATTTCTCGCCTGTGTCGTGATGCACCAAGCTGTTCGACCCGGAGCTCCGGTGATTTGCAGCAGTTCAACGACTTCGATGGATCTAAAAAGCGCCGAAGCTGCGGTGGGTTCTCCGGAAATGGCGTTATTTGCTGCCATGAACGCCCAAATGGCCCAATTTTACAAAGTACCTTCCTGGAGCGGCGGGACGTAGACGGATAGCAATATCGGCGGTAGTGCACAAGCCGGCCACGAAAAAACGCTAACAGCTCTCATTGCGGCAATGTCAGGGAACAATGTCCTATACGGAGCAGGAATGTTAGAATGTGGCATGGTTGTGGATTTTGCCCAATTATTATTGGATAGCGACATAATTGATATGGTAATGTATTTTCTTGGGGGTGTCGAAGTCAGTGATGAGACATTATGTGTGGATGAAGTCAAGGAAGAAGGCTACAAATCCAATTTTCTAATGTCACCTGTGACCCTTAAATACATGCGAACGCAAAGCAGACCGCAATTTTTTAAACGCATGAATCGAACCACCTGGATAAATGCCGGAAAACCTGACCCCTATGATTTGGCCAATGAAAAGGTGAAAGAAATATTAGTCAACCATCAACCGACACCTCTTTCTGATTCCGTGGCCGGTGACTTGAGAAGGTTTGTGACTGAAGTGGAAAAAGAATGGGGCGTTGAACCGAAAAATCCCGACTTTGATCCGGCGAGTCTGGTACTTGGTAACAAGTAGATGAAACGGAGAAATCAGAATACAGACCTGTTAGATAAGGAAAATCACCCTGAAAACTAAGGAAATATATCATTCGTATCTGCCTGCCGAGCGGCAACAGCGAATAATCGGAATCCTGAAAAAAGATTTCAGCTCACGGAGTTCACGTTTAAGCGAACTTTTCGGAGTATCCGAAATGACGATTCGCCGAGACCTGGATGTCCTCGAACAATCGGGTTTTGTGGAAAGAACCCATGGCGGGGCCGTATTCCGACAGGAACGTGTGGCAGGCAACTTTCATTACCGTAACAGCATAAAAGAAAACCCAGAGCAAAAAGAAAGAATTGCCCAAAAAGCTGCCACCATGGTCGAACCTCATGACACTGTTTACATTGGGGAAGGAACCACGGCATCCATGTTGATTCGTTTCGTTGACCCCACCCTGCCTTTTACGCTATTTACCAACAATCTCGGTGTAATATCGGAATCGGAAACGGTGAATATGGCAGCCAAACTGGTGTTGCTGCCCGGTACTTACAACCCCACAGCCCATGCTCTTTCAGGGCCGTTGACCATGGAAATGATCCGACGGGTAAACGCCACCAAAGTTTTTATCGGGGCTGACGGCCTAAGCCTCAGAGCCGGTATAAGTACACCGGACCTTGAAATAGCGACCATCGAAAGAAGTGTGATTCAGCAGACACGGGGCCAGGTGATCGTCATGGCGGATCATCCCAAATTCGGCCTGGTCGCTGAAATGTCGATTGCGCCTCTTAAACACATTAATATCCTTATAACCAACCGGAAAATACCTTCCGATTTTCAGATAGCTCTTGACAAAATGAGGGTTCACGTCGTGATTGCATCTTGAACCATAGCGGAGGATCAATGGGTACCTACACAATAATTAAATCTTTCATAATGGTAGCCTTCCTTATAACTGCATTCAGTCTTTTTTTTGTAAGGGTCAGGCATCTTGTCAGACTTATGATGGCTGTTAAAGGCAAACCAACCCTGAAAATCGATCGTTTTCCCGAGCGGGTAAAAGTGCTCCTCACGGACGTGATCGGTCAGTCGAATGTCAGGAGAAAGTTCCTTCCGGGCATGGCTCATACCTTGATATTTTTCGGTTTTCTTGCTGTTCAACCCCACTCCCTGGAGTTAATGGTTCAGGGCGTATTTCCCGGCTTTCACATTTCTTTTTTATCACCCGGCATTTATGGTGCGTACCTCCTTGTCGCAGACACCCTCGCCATTTTTGTTCTGATTGGGCTGGGTTATGCTCTTTACAGACGCCTGTTTGAAAAACCGGAATATTTAACCAACGGTCTGGATGCAAAACTCATCATTCTTTTTACAGCCGTAATCATCCTGTCATTTCACTTTGTCAATGCCTTTCAGATGTCTCAAATCACTGAGGGCGGATTTGACTACTCAGCCTGTTTCACGGTGTCAGCGGGTTTGGCAAGCCTATTCGGACTTCCGTCTCTGACTGCAGGTCAGTTAACGCTTGGATATGAAATATCCTACTGGATCCACATCCTGACAATTCTTGGGTTTCTCATTTATATTCCCGGCTCCAAGCATCTGCACCTGCTGGCAGCCGTACCCAATGTTTATTTAAAACCCCTGGAACGGGAAAAAACGATCATCAAAACGGATATCGAAGACGAGGATGCGGAAAGCTTCGGACTTGGCCGCGTGTCGGATTTAAACTGGAAATCGGTACTCGACCTGTATGCTTGCACTGAATGTGGCCGATGCCAGGAGCAATGTCCGGCAGATAGCACCGGCAAGCCTCTTTCGCCCAAGATGGTGGTGTCTGATATCAAGCACGATCTTTTCGATCAGGCAGGACCGCTTTTGGCAGGCAACGTCGACGCTGTTGAGCCTCTGATTCGAGAGGGGTCTTCCGTAACTGAAGATGTCCTCTGGTCATGTACCACCTGCCGGGCCTGCGAAGATATTTGTCCTGTCAACATCCAGCACCTGGATATTATTTTTGAAGCCAGAAAATACCAGGTTCTTATGGAGGCTGCATTCCCGCCGGAAATGCAGGAAACATTTACGAATCTGGAAAACCAATCGAATCCATGGGGATTTTCCAACGACACCCGGGCTGACTGGTGCAAAGACCTGGATGTGCCTCTCATGTCGGATCAACCCGAATCCGACGTTCTCTATTTTGTCGGATGCGCCGGATCTTTCGACGATCGCGGAAAGAAAATATCTCGAGCGCTGGTCCGTGTATTGCAAAGAGCCGGAGTCAGTTTTGCCATACTCGGCCAGGAGGAACGATGCAACGGCGATATGGCCCGCAGAGCGGGGAATGAATACCTGGCCCAGACCATGATTCAGGAAAACGTGGAAACCCTCAATCAATACAAGCCAAAAAAAATTCTAACGGGCTGCCCCCACTGTTTCAATATCATTAAAAACGAATACCCTCAGTTCGGCGCTAAATATGAAGTTGTTCACCACACGGTCTTTTTGCTGGACATGGTGAAACAGGGTCGCCTGAAACCCAATGGTGTCTCTTTGGGGGAAATTGCCTTTCATGATTCCTGCTATTTGGGAAGGTGGAACGGTATTTTCGATGCACCGCGGGAACTCCTGCGCAGCGTGAACACAGGTGGCGAGCTGGTTTTTCCTGAACGCCACGGGGACAAAGGCTTTTGTTGTGGTGCCGGTGGCGCCAGAATGTTCATGGAAGAGACCCTTGGGAAACGAATCAACATAGAACGCTCGGAGGAGTTGCTGTTAACCGGGGCAAAGACCGTTGCTGCAGCCTGCCCCTTCTGCGTGACCATGCTCGGTGATGGAATTTCGGACTGTCAGGGCGAGGCAGAAGTAAAGGATATTGCCGAAATAATTGACGAGGCAACGGAATAAAAAGAGGGTTGGAGGGTTCGAGGGGTCAAGGGTATGAGGGTGGCTAAAAGCAGTCAGCCACAGGCAATCTATAGCCTACAGTTAGCTAAGAGCAAATACCAAACACAAAACACAAAATAACATCAGCAGCTAAAATCGAACAAGAATTATTAGGAGAATACTCATGCAAGATCGTGCACAGGTTGTCATTATCGGTGGTGGTATTATTGGTTGCAGCACGGCTTACCATCTAACCAAGATGGGATGGAAAGATGTGGTGATACTTGAAAAGGGAGAGCTGACCAGTGGTTCTACCTGGCATGCCGCCGGGCTTGTGGGTCAACTGCGTGGTGAACGAAACATTACGCGAATGCTGCAGTACAGCGTTAGCCTCTACGAACAGCTCGAGGCTGAAACAGGCTTGACAACCGGTTGGAAAAAAAGCGGCTGTCTTCATCTGGCCGGCACAAAGGAACGGATGTACGAGCTGAAAAAAGGGGCTACCACGGCACGCAGTTTCGGACTGGAGATGAACATTATCTCGCCCAAAGAGGCTTACGACCTTTGCCCGATCATAGCAATCGACGATATCATCGGCGCTGCTTTTATGCCCACAGACGGCCAGGCGGATCCCGCGGGAATTACCCAGGCCATGGCCAAGGGTGCCAGGAATCGCGGGGCGAGCATATATGAACATACGTTGGTGACCGGTTTTGAATTCGACAAGAGACGGGTTACGGCTGTAAAAACCGACAAAGGTGATATTCAATGCGATATCATCGTCAACTGTACCGGCATGTGGGGATACCAGCTAGGGGAAATGCTCGGCGTTAACATTCCCCTGGTTCCCTTTCAGCATCAGTTTCTCGTCACCGACGAGATCCAGGGGATGCCGCCGAACCTGCCCACCATCCGCGACAAGGACAGTCTTCTCTATTATAAAGATGAGGTTGGCGGACTGGTCATGGGCGGCTATGAACGCAACGGGATACCGTGGGGTGTTAACGGCGTGGACAATGATTTCATATCCCAGTTGCTGGAACCCGATTATGACCATTTTCAATCTCTTTCGGATCCGGCCATGCGCCGAACACCGTGTCTCGAAGAAGCCGGTATTGCCCGGTTGGTCAATGGACCTGAGGCATTTACCCCGGATGGTGATGCCATTATGGGACCGGCACCGGAACTCGACAACTGTTTCGTAGCTGCAGGATTCAACGCGTTCGGAATAGCTGCCGGCGGTGGTGCCGGAAGGATGATGGCTGAATGGATTATCGAGGGAGAGCCGAGCCTTGATATCTGGCCGCTGGATATCCGAAGATTTGGTCCGTATCACCACAGTCGAAGCTACAACGTGGAAAGAACAAGAGAACTCTACGGCAAACACTATACCATTCATTGGCCTCACGAAGAACATGACTCCGCAAGGGGGGTGAGACGCAGCCCTCTCTATTACCAACTCAAAGAAAAAGGTGCGGTTTACGGGGCAAAATACGGGTGGGAAAGGGCCAACTGGTTTGCGCCGGAAGGTGTGGAACCTAAAGATGATTTTACCTTCGAATCCCCGAACTGGTTCAAATATGTGGCAGATGAACATCAGAACGCACGTGAAAACGTGGTGCTCATCGACCAGACGTCTTTCTGTAAATTCGAAGTACAAGGGCCGGGTGCGCTGACTTTTTTAAATTGGTTGTGTGCCAATCAGGTCGATCAGTCTGTCGGAAAAGTGATCTACACCCAGATGTGTAATGCGCGTGGCACTATCGAATGTGACATGACAATAGGCCGATTGAAAGTGGACAAATTCCTGATTGTTGTTGGTACAGCCTTTGGTCTTCGTACATCATGGTGGATCGAAAACCATATGCCCAAGGATGGTAGCGTAACATTCAAAGAAGTGACCTCGGCATATGCCGTCATCAATGTCATCGGACCGAAATCGAGAGTGCTTTTGGAAAAAACCACCGATGAAGATCTGAGCAACAACAGTTTTGCGTTCGGAACGTGTAAATCTTTTACCGTGGGATATGCACCGGTCATTTCTTTCCGGGTGACCTATGTCGGAGAGCTCGGTTACGAACTCTATATCCCTACGGAGTTTGCAGGCCACGTATATGATCTTCTCTGGGAGGCCGGGCAGGAATTCGGTGTGAAAAATGCCGGATACCGAACCATCGCCTCCACACATCTGGAAAAAGGGTATGCCGACTGGGGTTCCGAACTCACGCCTGAATACACGCCCTATGATGTCGGCTTGGGGTTTTGCGTCGCACTTGACAAGGAGGATTTTATCGGGAAGGAGGCCCTGGCAAGAATCAAGTCCGAAGGCCCAAAATGGAGATTGTGCTCCTTTACCATCAATGCCGGCATACCACTTATGCTCCAGGGCAGTGCACCGATTCTGCATAATGGCAAAGTAGTGGGGGTGACCACCAGTTCAGGATACGGGCACACCATTGGAAAGAACATCTGTTATGGGTATGTTCCTGCAGATATGGGTGACATTACCGACGGATACGAAATTGAATCCTATAAAAAAGTCTACCCGGCCTGTCTGGAGCTCAACCGGCAATTGGTCGATCCGCAACGGGAAAAGATAATGGCCTAAGATGAGCGTTTCAAAAGCCATTGGAGAAGATGCCATGATCGATATTGATGCAGCCATCAAAAAGGCTCCCAAAGAATACCAGCAAGCCCTTCTGGCCGAAAAACAGTCCTATGAAAGAATCCATGAGACCACCAAAGCTGTTTTGGCGGAAGTCGGCATAGAGACCCAAAACCAATCGCTCATTACGCTCTTGGAAGAGACAGGACTGGCCGGCTATGATTCTTCCATGGGTCGGATCTACCTGCTGCCGGAATTGGTGGACCAAAGTCTCTCATGGGCAGCAAAAACGTTTTCGGGAGATGAAGGCCAGAATATTCTCGGGATTGGCGGCATCCCGCCTTTTTTATATCGAGAAACCGATTCCTATCCCATGCCGGCGACCTATGAAGAGTAGGAATACCTGATTGACATCGTGAGGGAAAACCTGGATGTGGTTCGTTTTTTAAGCCAGCCGGTCAAAGTTCATAAAGGCGATCCACTGAAATGCAACCAGATCATGGACAAACTGGATGCGTGTATCAAGGTCACCTGCAGCGCCTATATGGAAGGTGATGATTCAGTGAAATGGTTTGCCGGGCGGGATGATTGGCACGATTCCATTTGCGGCGTCAAATCACCGCTTATTTGCATGGACAACATGATGGATGCCCTCATAAAGAGCGCCAGGGCTGGAAACAACTTACGCTTGACAACCATGCCGTTAGCAGGGAGGACAGCCCCTCAAACACCAGAGGCCTGCATCGTGATCACCCATGCAGAGATCATGTTCATGCTGGCAGTAGCACAAACCATCAACCCTGGTATGTTGTGCATGTTTGGCGGCATGCCCTGCACCACAAGGCCGGATGGTGATCTCGATTATTCAAACGATGCCATGAATCTTTTAAATGTGGCCGTGGGCCGCCTAAACATGTGGGTGACTGGACTGCCCTCTGTTCAATCGGGTGGTAGCACGAGTGAAAAAGTTCCACATGACCAGGCCCTTTCGGATGGGGAACGCGGGAGAAAAATCCTATGTGATTTTGGTGTTCACAATGCCAGGCACTGTTTTGGCGTTCTGGACAATCTCAATTTCTTCAGTGAGGATGCATTCCAGCGCGATTGCCAGGCACATCGTGAATACCTGAAATCCGACAGGGGTGCATTAGGATTGAAACCATTGCATCTGCCGGAAGACAGTCAGGCATTTAATGTCATTCAGCGGGTAGCCAGTTGTGATTATCATACGGATTCACATACCACGGCTAACTTGAATGCTTTTGACGACTGGGCCAAGGCAGTGATCGATGCCGGCTTAATGCCCGAAAAATCGTCATGAGCGATAAAAGATTGGAGGCCGTAGACTATTAGACTGTAGGCTGTTAGCTGCCTAACAGTCTAATGATCAATTACCTAACGGGCTTTTAGGGCCTCTGTCAATGCCGGCACGACATCAAAAAGATCTCCTACGATGCCATAATCGCATTTGCCAAAGATAGGTGCGTCCTTGTCCGTGTTGATACCGACGATCACCCTCGAGGTTTTCATGCCGGCAAAATGTTGTACCGATCCGGAGAGTCCGCAGCCAATGTAGAGTTTGGGTGAAACCGTTTTACCTGTCTGGCCCACCTGCATGCTGTGTGGTGCAAACCCGGCGTCCACGGCCGCACGAGAGGCTCCCACGGCAGCACCCAGTTCCTCGGCACAGGTATAAAGGATTTTGAAGTTCTCGGCCGAATCCATAGGACGACCGCCGGTAATGATAATTTCAGCTTCGGTCAAATCCACAGCGCCGGAGCTGATTTTTTTAACTTCCAGGACTTTCAACCCGTCATCGTCATCCACATCCGCGGGCATGGAGAGTACTTCGGCGGATGTGGAATATTCCTCAGGCTCAATCACATTGGGACGCAGCCCGATCAGCAGTGTATCACCCGTCAACTGTAACAATGCCGTTGTTTTACCTGAAAAATGACTCTTCACAACCGTTGCATTGGGAAAATCCACATTGATGGCATCCAGTGCCAGTGGTGCATCCAGTTTGCAGGCGCATCTTGTCAGCAGATCACGTCCGCGGGCACTGGAGATTCCCATCAAGGCACGCAGATCGTATTCTTTGATTGCTGCTGCCAGCATGTTTGCTTTTTGAACCGGGCCCTCTCCAGGCATGGCTACGATCTTTTCAGCGCCGAACCGTTCCAGATCCGTTTTGAATCTCTCGCCGTCCTCACTAAAGAGCAGCGCAATGACACTTCCACCTGTGCGGGCCGCCGTCATGAGACCATAACTCGCTGCTTTTATCTCCTGCCCATCTATTTCTATCAGAACACCGATATTGGACATCTTCACTTTCTCCCATTGTGTATTTGAAAATAAATCTTAATAGTTTGTCTATAAAACTTTAACTTCGTTTTCAAGCCGGTTGACCAGGTCTGCAACCATATCTCCAACCGAGCCTTGAAGCATGGTCGCTGCACCACGCTCCTTTACCTGTGTCAACGTTGTCGTGGATGAAATCGATGACATGGCAATATTCAAATCGGACAATTCCATTTCAACAAAAGGTTTCTTTTTGGCTTTGAGGATATCGGGCAGCTTGGGGTAGCGGGGTTCGTTCAAGCCCTTTGTAGCGCCAATAACGCAAGGCATGGACATTTCGATCACCTCTCGGTCACCGCCGCCCACTTCACACTCTACGATGGCTTTGCCGTTTTCCATACTGAAGGCCGATACCTCCGATGCAACAGGGAGTCCCAGTTTTCCAGCCAAACGATAATGGGTCTGCATGCCTTCGCTGTCTACGGACTGTTTTCCGGTAAAAATAAGATCCGGAGCACCATCCTGATCGATAACAGCCTTGAGGGCCAGGGCGGTCGTTTCGCTGTCCAAAAACGGGGTATCGGTCTTGACAAGGATGCCTCTGTCGGCGCCCACCGCCAGAGCGCTTCGAACGGAGTTGGCTGCACTTGGCTTGCCAACAGATATGACCACAACTTCGCCACCGTTCTTCTGAACGGTTCTGACGGCCTCTTCCACCGCATATTCATCGTAAGGGTTCATGACGAATTTTACCGACTCGTCAAACCCGTTATCGCCCACGACCTTGATGTTTGCCGCAGTGTCCGGCACATGTTTGACGCATGCAAAAATTTTCATAGCTTTCACCTATAGTTAATATGTACTTTTGAAAAAAATATGGAATCCCTTTTTCGGGGTAACCGGAACGCTATTTTGACAAATGCTATACCTCCCGGGAATCGCAGGAAGCCTTATCACATCAATGGGCATAATTAAAGCGATATATTGTAGCGTGTGAAAGCGGATTCAACGATGAATGCAACACGCTTTTGAAGTTCCGTCACATTTTGAACCACACTTTCATCACTGATTCCAACGGACCGCGATTCACAGCTGGGTTTGACAAAGGCAGGGAATCGAATGTCAGGGATATTGTCTCCCACATCCACCTGATGGTGCTCGGGAACGGAAATGTTTTGAGTACTGAGAATACGGAGGGTCGCTGTTTTGTTGATGAGATCTTTCATGGTCTGGGCACTGGGGCCGATATACGGTATCCGGCGCCCATCGAGTATGTCCGCCAGCCAGGCATCATCGCCAACTGTCTTGATGTTGTTTTCATGGAGCAGATCTCTGGTTTTTACAAAGGCCTCGGTTCCGTAGTCGAAAACATGATTGTTGCCCAAGGTGGCCACCTCGAACGGAACCCTGGTGAGTCCTGAAATATGCCCGGAAACACCCTTCAGAACGGCCCCACTCTTGGAAACCGGTTCCCCATTGTCCACCAGGGGGCATTCCAGGTTGACGATACGCATATCGCCACCTCGTAATTCCGGAAGCAGGTCGCCATAAACTGCCTCCGGATCCTGGAGGATAATATCTTTGAAGCCGCGAATGGGCGCCCAGTCGGAACAGATGATG
>RCNC010002423.1_pt1 | contig 12459 bp, 9 predicted proteins | sample 2041301 | NCBI WGS metagenome assembly RCNC01 (sample SAMN09708231, study PRJNA481090) | Marine sediment metagenome, whole genome shotgun sequencing project. | biome: marine sediment; feature: ocean; material: sediment; isolation source: Sewage treatment plant 13A marine sediment (STP13A) ... | reverse complement strand
CACCCCTGATGATCAAGAAAGCGCTGGATCTCATATGAACGGGATCCGGCATTACAGATGATGATCATTGTCTTGTCTTTCGGGAGTTCATGGAAACGATCCCGAATCTCTTCATAGGGTAGTGATAACCACAGGTGGGAACCAAATTTTTCCACATATGGCGCCGCCTGTTTCTGATGTCGTACATCAAGCATGATCCAGTCCGGTTTTGTGCTCACATCCGCCATGAATTGAAAATACTCCCTCATGTCAATCTTGCGCAACCGGTTGTCGCATATGTTCTCAGCCACATATGCCGCTGCATTGACAGAGTCAATTGCTGCTGAGAATGGTGGGGCATATGCCAGCTCAATATTATTGAAATCCTCGATTACTGCCCCGGCAGCGAGCAGAGGTGCCGCCCCGTTGATCCTGGCCAGTATTCCGTCACCCATTGGCCCCACTCCCTGAAAACCGAGAACTTTTCTCGTTCTGCGGTCAAATATCATTAGAAAACAGGCGATTGCCTGGGTTGGAAAAAAATGAGCCCGGTCTATGGGTGAGGTCAGAGAGATATCGGCGTCATATCCTGCCTGTCGGGCCGCCGATAGAGTCAAACCAGCGGAACCGATACTCATATCAAAGGCTTTCATGATAAAGCTGCCCACGCCGCCCGAAAAAGTAGACGGAATACCACAAATGTTATCTCCGGCTACCCGACCCTGTTTATTTGCAAGAGAGCCAAGCGGGGCAAAAAATTTACTCCCTGAGACCTGGTGTTTAATCTCGATGCAGTCACCGGCTGCATAAATATAAGGGTCCGATGTCTGCATATGGTCATTGACAACAATGGCACCCATCCCAGAGACATGCAAACCGGCCTCAGATGCCAATACTGATCTGGGCCTGACGCCGACAGCCATTATTACCAGATCTGCATCAATGCTGCGTTTATCTGTTCGAACCCCAGTGGCATTGCCGTCATCGCCGGCAATAATTTCAACAGCCCCCTCACCAAGAAAAACCTGGACTCCATTTTCCCGAAGATGCATGGTAAGAATGTCTGAGAATTCCCAATCTACAAGGTTTGGCAACAGCTGATCTTTAAATTCAACAAGGGTCGTCTCCACTCCCCAAAGATCCTTTAAGGCTTCTGCCATCTCAATGCCAATAGCACCGCCTCCAATCACGACTGCTTTACCGACCAGCCCTTTGGCGATCAACTCCTTGATGGCTATCGCCTTGTGAAGATCACTGATGGTGAAGACGTTTGACAGATCAGCTCCCGGAATAGGCAGAACAAGCGGTTCACTGCCTGTCGCCAGCAACAGCTTATCATAGGCCAGCGATTGCCGGACACCTGTCGCCACATGCTCAACCAATACTGTTTTTTCAGATCGGTTAATTGTCAGGGCCTTCGTCGATGTCAATGTTTTGACCCCTTTTGCTTTTTCAAAAAACCGTTCATCTCGAAGCATATGAAAACTGGTTGAACGCAACTCCTTTTCATCGGCCACATCACCCGAGACATAATAGGGAATTCCGCAGCCACCATAAGAGATGAGACTGTCCTGGTCCACCAGCGTCACTTCAACATCCGGATTGAGCCGCTTTACTCTTACTGCGGCCTTTGGTCCTGCTGCAACTGCCCCGATAACAACTACTTTTTCACCCATAACCAATACCTTTAAATGGAAAAATATTTATAATTTCTGGCATATGAACACTATGAGAAAAATATTTCAAGATGATTTTACGGAAAAAAGAATCATGATAGTTGGGAATAAAACGGCAGCCTGTGACAGGTGAAAAAGATGAAAAAGGCGTCAATCTCCAACATGCAGTTTGTCAAGGCGAAGACGGTGCCTGTCATCAAACAGGTAGCGCTCAATCAACCTTATTGAACAGATAATACCAAAGCCGCTCCCTGACGTTATCAGGAACATAATGAGTAATTGATACTTGACTGCTTCAACCGGAGGTGAGCCACCCAAAATCTGTCCGGTCATCATACCGGGAAGAGATACCAGACCTGCTGCCGCCATCGCATTAATCATCGGAATCATGCCGGTCCGCATACAATCCCTGCGCAGGTCTGAAACCGCTTGGCGCCAGGATTCACCAAGCATGAGACGCTGCTCGATAATTTCCCGTTGTTCATAGAAGAGACTCGTCATCCGGTCAGAAGCCAACGCCACCCCAGTCATGGTGTTGCCGAGCAGCATCCCGAGAAATGGTATCGCATAGCGTGGCTCATACCATGGGTCCTGCTGCAGTATTACAAGCAGTGCTAGAATCGTGATGGAAAAAGATGATATAAACATTGCACCCACGCCCACGCCAAAGCCAAACAGCCCTTTGATCCTGCGCTTCATTCGAACCCGTACTTCTCTTCCGGCTGCAAGCAACATGATTAAGGAGACTAAACAGATAAGCAAAAACGAGCGACTGGCGAACAATGATTGGAGAACGAGGCCAATGAGCAAAAGCTGCACCGTCATGCGGGCAGCCGACAACACCATCTGCCTTCCAAGCCCCAATTCCATTTTAAAACTGAGGACGGCCAGGAGCACGACGAGGCCGGAGGCAATCGAGAGGTCATAGACACTCAGTGGTGTAACCTGCATAATCTAGTCCCAATCCTTTTCAGACAGTTGTCTTTCTTCAAGACGATCCTGATACATAACAACCAGGCGGTCACATATCCGATGAATCTGCTCCCGATCATGGCTCACCCATAAAACAGGTGATCCATATCGTTTCTGGAAATTTTTAACCGCTGTTTCGAGCAGTTCGCAATTTTCACGGTCAAGGCTCGAGCCCAGCTCATCAAGAAGCAGGACACTGGGCTTACGAATAAGAACTCGTACAACTGATAATCTCTGTTTTTCACCACTGGACAAACGGCTGACCTGCCAGTTCAAAACATCATCCTGGAAGCCGAGGGCTTCAAGCAGCATAACCAGTTCTTCATGGTCACAACCTGTCATCATGTGGCTCTTAACATCATCGTACCACCAGCGGGACTCTCCTGGAATAAGAGCAACCCGGCTGCGCCAGACAGGTGCGGAAAAGTTTGAACAATTCTGTCCATCAAGACTGATCTGTCCGCTGTGACTGTCAAGGTCTGCAAGGGCTCTTAAAAAAAGTGTCTTTCCTATACCGGATATGCCGCTTATACCAATAGTCTCTGCCCCCGAACAGTTCAAACTGTATGGCCCGTGATCGCCAAACCTGAGTGCTGTTACAGAAAAGCGGAATTTCTGATCAGGGAAGGACGATATTGAAAGTGGTTCCGTCATCAATTTTACTGTTTACAAAAATTTGCCCTTTATGACTGGTAATGGAGTTTTGAACAATCGCCAGCCCCAGTCCGGTACCCTTATGCTTGTCAGTAAAAAAGGGCTGGAAAATCTGATCTACCTTCTCAGCCGTCATGCCGGATCCTGTGTCTGACAGTTCTATCCTGGCTGTGCCATCCGGTAATTTCTCGATAACGATGCTCAGTTTACCCCCATTTTGCATGGCCTGGATACCGTTAAGCAATATATTGAGAAATGCCCGGTAAAGCATATCTTCATCAACCTGTTTCACCAGTGTTTCGCACTTAAAATTGTTATGTATGCTGATCTGCTGCTGCTCTGCCATCGGACGGATAAAACGGACGACTCTATCGAGAATAACATGAATATCGATTTCTTTGAGTCTTGGCTGCTGTGGTCTTGCAAAATCCAGAAACTCAGTGACAATGGTGTTAAGACGGCTGGTCTCATCAATGATGATCTGGGCAAGATTTTCGTTGCCGGGTGCAACCTTGACAATTCGTTTTTTAAGTATTTCTGCGGTACTGCGAACAATTCCCAGAGGGCTCTTTATTTCATGAGAGACAGTGGCCACCATGGTTCCCAGATGAGCCAGCCGCTCTGATTTATTGAGCTGATCCTCCAGTTTGAACCGCTCCATGGTACGTCTTTCGATAATTTTACCCCCTCGGGAGACAATCGTTCGCAACACCAGAAAGAGCAGGGTCATGACCACACTTGAGACAAGCATGATACGGCTTTGCAGCCTGAGAATTGCCTTATAGTCTCTGGAAAGGTCTTTTACAATCTCAATGACCCCCATGACAACCAGGCCGGCCTCGCCGCTCTCTTTTACCTGCCGAAACGGGATATAGGTTTTCAGCTGGCAGCTGACCCGTGCATCCGATAAGAGGCTCAACACCGAACCGCTGTAAATGATTTTTGAATTGGCAACGCCATCCAAGGCTTTATCATACTCGATTCCACCTTTATCTCTCAGTCCAACCTTCTCTGCAAGTGTCGAATAGGAGATAATATTCTCACTCGAGTCATATATGGTTACCGAATCAATGACCAACCCCTGGACAAGGCCTGTGACAATGCGGTCCAGATAATCAAACTGCTCAGGATTGCTCAGGGCGATCCGACCGTAACGCACGACGGCAGGGAGCACAAATCGTCTGAAAACCTGCTGATTTAAGTTTTCAGCAAGCAGCAGTGAGTAATCCTCACTCTGCTTCAACATCACATCACGGGCGTGATTGGAGATAACCCATGAAAGAAACAGGGTAAAAATGAGAAAAACACCAAGGGCCGAGAATGAAAAATATTTTACCAGGGTAAACGGCTGCAGACCGGCATTCAGCTTCTGCTGACGACTGGTATTGTCGTTTATATTCCTGGTTTTTTCATCAGTCATTGCAGACCCCGCAGCGCCTGCAGAGATCGGTGTCACAGGCTACAGTCTCCTCGAATTTAAATGCTTTGCAATACTCCTTCCAGAGATAGGAATCACTGATGGAGTGATCAATTATGCGCCAGGGCAAATATGAATTTTCGCTATACTGTCTGGTAGCAAACTGGTCAGCATTCAGCCCCTGCTGTTTCATTGCCCGTTTCCAGGATATACCCGAAGCGGCCATATCTATCAATAGCGGACCGATTCGCCTGTCACCGCGCGCTAGAACTGACTGGAACAAAACATGTTCAGGATTATCAAAGGTCATACGGACATTGGATATAACCGACAGCTCTCTTTTCAGTAAGGTGATTTTCCTTTTTAATTCCTTTACCACACTCGTGCCGGTAATACTCACCGGGTCGGACAATCGTTCACTTTCCCCGAACGGATGATACTGAAACGGTGTCCAGGGTTTTGGTGCAAAGCTGTTCACTGAAACAACAATCTGGGTCAGCCTGCCTCTTTGCTGGCCAAATGGTTTTATGGCCTGGAGAATCTTTCGAACAAGTTGAATAAACTCATGGAGATCACGATCTGTTTCAGTTGGCAGACCAATCATCAGATAAAGTTTTAATTTAAATAATCCCGCTTCCACCAGCCGAGTTGCCGCGCTGATCAGATCCGTTTCACTGAGTCCCTTGTTAATGACTTTTCTTAATCGTTCTGAACCCCCGTCCGGGGCAATGGCAACGCTCTTTAGTTCACTTTTGGACAATAATGACAGCAGGTTCTCAGAAATTCGATCCGCACGAAGGGACGAAAAAGACAACGAACAGCCCTGAAGGCCTATGTGCTCGGCGATAGATTCGATCGATTCTTCCGAGGTCATTTCCATACCGAGCAGTCCAACCCTGCGTATCTCATCCGGGCACTGCTTCAGACTTGTGAGGACTGCATCCTTATCCCACAATCGTGCCGGACGATAAATAAAACCTGCTGTACAAAAACGACAGCCCCGTGAACATCCTCTGCCGAGCTCAGTTAAATAGAGATCGGCAAACTCAGTTTCCGGGGTGAGCAGTTGCGAATGGGCGGCCCGGTCTTTTGTTTCAAGGATTACTTTTTTTATACGCAGCGGCAGCCCGGCTTCAACACGATATCCATGGAAATGACTGTTTGCATCGTACTCCGGTTGATAGAAGCGCGGGGCATAATATCCGTTTTTCTCCCGGTTCAGTTTCAATAGCAGTTCGTTTCGGCTCGCCAGGTTCTGGTTTTCGCAGAGCAGCTCAACCAATGGCGGCAAAAGAGGCTCCGCTTCTCCCACAACAAAGAGATCGACCATTGCAGCCAGCGGTTCTGGATTCATAAATGCCGTCACTCCCCCGCAAACCAGCAACGGAGACGCTCCGGAAATAGCATCAGAGCGGCGCTCTGCGAGTGGTTCTATGCCTGCCATCAGCAGAAGTTTGGCAACATTGACGTAGTCATGTTCAAAACTGACGGAGCAGAAAAGGATTGGGAAATCAGCAAGCGGGCGTGATGACTCAACGGATCGGAGCTCAGATGCTTTTTGATCAGGCAGGAACACGCGTTCGCAAACAATGCGATTATCCTCATTAAGCAGGTGATAGACAATCTGAAAGCCGAGATTGGACATACCAACCCGATAACTGTTCGGGTAGAGCAAGGCAACCGGAAGACGCCCGGTCCATTTTTTCAGGTAGGAACCTTTCTCCTGGTCAAGTCGAGCCTTTCTCGAATTATGACCCTGGCCAGGAAGAGTACTGTGGCGGTGTCTGCTTTTCTTTTTGCGGTCCAAAAAGTCAGGTCAAAGTGGTTAATTTGCCTTTTTCCTCAGATAAGTTGGTGTTTCGAGATAATCCTCATTCCAGCCACCGTCCCTTCTCTCGCTGTCTTTATCAAAGCCGCGGCGGGAAGGACTGAGATTGTCAAATGCATCAAAATTTGACCCGGGCAGATGAGCGACACGTTTCTGCCGGTTGGCGGGAGCTGGCTTAACTGCAGTCTGATTCTGGGTTTCGTTATCCGGTTTCTGTTGTCTGCGGGGCAGGTCGTCCACCTGGGCAATGGTTTCCTGCCTGGACCCTACATCGCCCACACCTGTGGCAATTACCGTAACATGCAGTTCATCGCCCAGATTATCATCATAAAGAGCGCCAATGACAACCTTGGCATCATCATCCACTTTCGCCTGAATAAGAGCTGAGGCTTCCATGAATTCTGCCATAGTGAAGCTCTCCTCGGTTGCAGAGATATTGATCAGCAGCCCCCGCGCTCCATCAAGGCCAACATCCTCAAGCAGCTGATTATCTATAGCCCGCTTGGCTGCTTCGGTTGCCCTGTTCTCTCCGGCAGCAACACCAGAACCCATGATTGCCGGCCCGACCTCTCTCATTATCGTACGAAGGTCAGCAAAATCTGCATTTATCAACCCAGGTACATTAATCAGGTCAGTTATACCCTTCACTGCCTGCAGCAGGACTGTGTCTGCAAGTGACAGCATATCAGAAAGTTTGGAACTCTTCTGCATCAAGCTTAACAGCCGATCATTCGGTACCGTGATTATGGTATCGGCATATTGCTGTAACTCCTTCCAGCCGATCTCAGCATTCTTGAGTCTATGTTTTCCTTCAAAGCTGAACGGTTTCGTAACAACGGCGACTGTCAAGGCTCCAAGCTCCTTGCTTATTTTGGCTACTACCGGAGCAGCGCCCGTTCCGGTTCCGCCGCCAAGCCCGGCTGTGACGAAAACCATGTCACTGCCTTTCAGGCATTCCTTTATCTCTTCAACCGACTCATGAGCCGACTGTGCACCCGTCTCAGGGTCTGCACCGGCACCAAGACCTTTGGTTATGCTTGGTCCGATCTGTAAACAGATATCCGCCTTTGATTGATCTAGTGCCTGCTTGTCAGTATTTGCAACAATGAATTGAACTCCCTGGAGTCTATTTGCCACCATAGTGTTGATTGCATTACCACCACCTCCACCAATACCGATAACCTTTACAGTCGCGACCCCTTCTTCTGACTCAGCCATTCTAAAGGGCATTCCGATCTCCTTAAATTTCTTTCAATTCTCTATATTTAAGTTAGGAAATATGAGCAATTTCCTACTCGTAAAACTATAGCATCTCCACCTTTGCAGATAAACAAAAAAGTCATCTCTACATCATTTTTTTGAACCACCCTTTCATTTTGTCCATCATTCCGACATCCATGTGCAAATTGTTCTGCTTTTGATCTCTACCATACATCACCAGTCCCACCGCGGTTGTACAGCGTGGAGTGAAGATATCCTCAACTCTTCCGCCAACCCCCGCCGGATAACCGATACGAACCGGCAAGTCAAAAATCTGTTCGGCAAGATCGACAATGTTGGCAAGCAGGGATGTTCCGCCGGTGAGGACAACACCGGCATTAATCCGATTTTTCTGTCCTGATGCAACCAGTTCCCGGTCAACCATTTCAAGGATCTCTATCATCCTTGCTTCGATGATATCCACGAGAACCTTTTGAGTAACCCGTCTCGGTTCACGATCTCCAACGGATGGAACATCCACGACATGGTTCGGTTTTATTACCGATGATAAGGCGCTTCCATAATCCTCTTTCAAACGTTCGGCTTCTGCCAGCGGCGTTCTCAGTCCAACAGAGAGGTCATTGGTTAAATTATGCCCACCCAGTCCGATTTCACTGGTGTGACGTATCGTTCCGTCACAAAACACCGCTATGTCGGTAGTTCCGCCGCCGATATCTACAAGTGAGACGCCAAGGTCCATCTCGTCCTGGCCAAGGACCGACTTAGCCGAAGCAATTGATTCAAGAACCAGATCTGCGACCTCAAGACCGGCTTTATTGCAGCAGGTAACAAGATTGTGAACGGCTCCGATGTCTGCAGTTACAATATGAACATTTGTTGCCAGACGAACCCCTGTCATTCCCAGCGGATTCTGGATGCCCGTATGGTCGTCAACCATGTACTCCTGTGGCAAAACATGGATAACACGTTGATTTTCTGATATTTTAACCGTTCTAGCAGCATTGATGACTTCCTGGATTTCGGGTTGTTTGATTTCACGGCCATTAACTGCCAGGATACCTGGACTATTGAATCCTTTTATATGATTTCCCGCTATACCGACGTAAACCGCATCAAGGTCACACCCGGCAAGATCTTCAGCAATCTTAACAGCCTGCTTAATTGAGCCGACCGTGCTTTCTATATTAACCACGATACCCTTGCGCATACCAAGCGAAGGTGTTGTACCGGCACCTATTATATCTATTCCGTCATCAAACACTTCTCCAACAACACAGCAGATCTTGGTAGTTCCTATATCGAGTCCGACAACAAGATCTCCACGTATTCCCTCTCTGGCGTCGTCGGAAATCTTTTTTGCACCCTCTTCCACTTCGTAACTCTCTTCCATTACTCTCATCCTGATTCACTGTAACCGACAATTACCTTATCATTGAGATAGTTCATCCTGATGTATGTCACCTGAGCTATCTCCATACCCTTCTTCCGTGGTTTATACAAGATCTCAAGCACCTTTCTGAGCCTGACATATTTTTTTCTTACCTCGCCGCTTCCGAAAAAAACCGGAAACGGATATTCCACCATATGAATTACCAGTCCCTCCTTCAAATCCACATGTATTTCCGAAACAGATTGAGCAGGCAGATTGGGGTTATTGGCCCTGATCAATTTTAGAAAATATAATGCTTCGCTGAGGCGCTCCGCCCGGTGACTCTGATCTTCTATTTGATTGAGCCCGGTTATTACCGGGAAATCGATATCCATCCCTACTTCAGCCCTGATAAACGGCTCACCGTCCCCATCCATATAGTAAAGCTGAGGCAATCCATCAACCTCTTTTACGACGAGGGCCTGAGGTTCATACTCCTGTATGTGAATGATAACTTTATCGGGCCATTTTTTTATAACATCTACATTTTTTGCCCAGGGAACCTGAGCCTTAATCGTTTCAGAGACCCGGTTGCCGTCTAGAAAAAGCAGGCTTGAATTAATAGCCACACCGGAATCTCCACGAACCTGCGCTGCCGGCGTTTTGCGGCAGCCTTTAACCTCGACAGTAGTGATGTTAAAATAATCAAGATCTGCCAGAAACGTTTTAACACTTTCGCCACCGCTGAACTTTATAAAAAGGCCGATGGCCAGGGTCAGGCAGAGAACCAGTAATAAACGCCGACCCCAGCGGCTGCTTTCCGGGGGAGCCTGATATGACTGCCGGCCAGTGTTTGTTTTTCGTGTTCGATAGTTATTGAGTTTTCGAAGCAGGCTTCTCTTCTTTTTCCCCTCACTTGTTTTTAACTTGATAAAGGCATCCCGCCCGGCATCGACGCTCCCCCCTCTGCGAGATGAGAATCCGCCCGTTCCTGTCCTTTTAAACAGGTTTCTAACACCAGTTCTGATACGGGTTAAAATCTTCACAGAAGCTGCACCTCCCGTTCCAGAATGATACCGCTGTCGCTTTTTACCCTGTTCTGCACCTTACGCATCAATTCCATCATGTCGCCGGCCGTTGCATTTCCACGATTAACAAAGAAATTTGCATGCTTTTCAGACACCTCAGCATCACCCACTCGCAGCCCCTTAAGATTGGATGCCTCAATCAACCGGCCAGCACTCTTACCGGCAGGGTTTTTAAAAAAAGAACCTCCATTGGCCATTCCGACTGGTTGCCGTTCCCATCGCTGCCTGCGAAATTCCCTCATTTTTTCCTGAACTGTTATGGTTTCGGCAACTGCAAGCTGTAAATCGACTACCGTAACAACATAATCGGCCAATGCTTTATTTATATCATCCCAGCAGCGATAACTGAACGTCAAATCTCTTCCCACCACTCTTTTTATATCATTATCTCCAACAAGGGTCACCTGGTGAACAAGATCTCCGATTTCACTCCCCCAGGCACCAGCATTCATTGCCAGTGCGCCACCCATAGTTCCCGGGATTCCAGCAGCAAACTCAAGACCGCTGAGTCCCTGCTCGGCAGCCCAATCACCAATCCGGGATAAACCGATGGCAGCTCCAGCTTCAACAACAATGTTGCCATTATCCAGTGATTGTCCTCTGCTGACAGATTTGAAGCCATCACCTAAAATAATGATTATCCCCGAAAAACCTTCATCGGATACAAGCATATTTGAGCCTCTTCCCAGCACTTTGCAATCAATTTCATTTTCATTGCACAGCGAAATAACAGACTGCAGTTCCTCCGTTCTGTTAACGGTAACCAGTGCTTCAGCAGGACCTCCAATTCGAAATGTAGTCCATGCAGAAAGGGGGGCATTCCACAGCACAGGGCTTTCCACGACTGTTCCGAGACGTATCTTAACCGAACTACTCAGCACCATATTCAGCTTTTCTCCTGCTGTAGTATCGACAACAGATCCTCGCCTGCCTTGACAATATTACCGGCACCAAGGCTTAGCACCAGGTCTCCCGGCTGCAGCATCTGCCGGACCTCTTCCGCAAGCTTTTGAACATCAGGGACATAGGCTGTATAGCGCTGCCCATGTTGTTGAATCTCTTTCATTAAACTCTCACTGCTGACGCCTTCAATCGGTTCCTCACTTGCCGCATAAATATCTGTCATGACAAGGAGGTCGGCCTGATGAAAACAGGTCTGAAACTCTTTAAACAATCCTTTTGTCCTGCTGTATCGATGAGGCTGAAACAGAACAACAAGCCGTTTTTCAGGCCACGCCTGCTTTATTGCCGAGAGGGTTGCACGTATCTCTGTCGGGTGATGGCCATAATCATCGAATACCGTTATCTCTGCAGCAGTCCCCTTGTGCTGCATCCTGCGCTGTACCCCGGCAAATGAAGCCAATGCGTCCCCTATCGAGGTGCCATCCTCGGACTTCCGCTTGACAAGTTTCACGCTGTCGAGAAACGGTTCGAGCGCACCATGCGCCAGCGTAAGAGGGCACACGGTGTCGGCATATCGGGCAAAAGCAATCATCCCGATCAAGTCGTTCGGCCTGCCACCCAGATCACTGCCATCGCCCATTACAAAATCCCTGAAGACACGTTTAACGACCTCGAGCCGGTTCATGCGTTCGCCACGATACTCCATCTCGGCGCCCATGCTTCCGGACCGATCCACAACCATTTCGATTGCTATGCCCTTATTGATGTCCTTTATCCGCTCAAGCCCGATCTGGGGTCGGGCAAGCGCGATAGTCAACAGAACCAAGGCAGCCATGCGCGCCAGGGCAGGCACAAACGTCAGCTTCTGGCGCAGGGATCTTCCGGTCTTTACGGCATTTCCGACGCTTGGAAAACGAATGGAGCCACTCTTCCTGTAGCGCAGCAGGAGGACCGCAGGCATCAAGAGCAACAGCAGGAAGGCGTATGGTGATTCAAAATGCATGGTTATTTCAGTTGTGGGCTATCAGTACTCCAGCTTCTTCACGGGTGATTCTTCATTCTCCCTTGTCGCAACGATAAACGTTTTACAGCTATCGAATGTCCTCTGAACATCCGCAGTCATCGGTTGCAACTCGGCAAACTTGACAAGATCGCAATGATTCAAAAATGTGTCCAGCAGCGATCTGAACTTGTCCTTGAGATCTCTTGAGTTACCGATGTCGGCAAGTAACTCTTACGTGCTTTGCTCCGGGCCGCACATTCGCTGAAACCGTTACGACCCTTTGGGCGTTTCTCCTGTCAATGCTGGTGTATGCTCTTCCTCTGTTGAATGTTACGGCCTGTCTTAAAGG
>RCNC010002422.1_pt1 | contig 12460 bp, 9 predicted proteins | sample 2041301 | NCBI WGS metagenome assembly RCNC01 (sample SAMN09708231, study PRJNA481090) | Marine sediment metagenome, whole genome shotgun sequencing project. | biome: marine sediment; feature: ocean; material: sediment; isolation source: Sewage treatment plant 13A marine sediment (STP13A) ... | reverse complement strand
AGTGAACGAATTTTTAACACCCCGCGTGATCAATGTTGACGAAAAAAACAGCACACGCTCCCAGGTTACCCTGGAACCGCTGGAGCGTGGCTTTGGCCATACTCTGGGTAATGCCCTTCGCAGAATATTGCTGTCCTCCATGCCCGGTAGTGCTATTACCGAAGTGGAAATTGATGGTGTGTTACACGAGTACAGTGCCATTGAAGGTGTGCAAGAGGATGTCATCGAAATTCTCCTCAACCTGAAGGGTGTTGCGCTCGTAATGAGCGGCAAGGAAGAAGCAGAGCTGACACTGAGTAAGAAGGGCCCCGGTGCGGTTACAGCCGGAGATATCCAGGTAGACCACGACATCGAAATCCGCAATCCGGACCACGTTATTTGTCACCTGAATGCGGACGCTGAGATCAATATGAAGTTGACCATCGCCCTTGGTCGCGGATACTCGCCTGCGGATTCCCGTGAGAACCCCGAAGAGGAAACTCGCTCAATCGGGCGTCTGCAACTGGATGCCACATTTTCCCCGGTGCACCGCGTGGCTTATGTTGTTGAAGCTGCACGTGTAGAGCAGCGCACTGACCTGGACAAGCTGGTGCTGGATCTTGAGACCAACGGCACTATCGACCCGGAAGAGGCGATTCGCCGTGCAGCGACTATTCTCCAGCAGCAGCTGGCGGTATTCGTTGACCTGGAAAGCGAGAGCGAAAGTGAGTCGGTTGAAGAAGAGGATGAAGTTGATCCCATTCTGCTGCGCCCTGTGGATGATCTGGAGTTGACCGTACGTTCAGCAAACTGCTTGAAAGCGGAAAATATCTACTACATCGGTGATCTTGTTCAGCGTACGGAGGTCGAGCTTCTCAAGACCCCGAACCTGGGTAAGAAGTCACTGACAGAGATAAAGGACGTTCTGGCGTCGCGTGGTCTGTCTCTGGGCATGCGCCTGGATAACTGGCCCCCGGCCAGCCTGAAAAACGACGACCGGGTACTGAGCGCTTAAGCCAGTTCCGGAGAATAGATAGATAGCCAGTGCTGTGATAGCACAGTAACGATAGGATAGAAAAATGCGTCATCGCCACAGTGGACGTCAGTTAAATCGCAACAGTTCTCACCGCAAGGCCATGTTTCGCAATATGGCCGTCTCCCTGGTGGAGCATGAACTGATCAAGACTACCCTGCCCAAGGCAAAGGAGCTGCGCAGCTATGCTGAGCCGCTTATTACGCTGGCCAAGAAGGACAGTGTGGCGAATCGCCGCTTGGCATTCGACCGTACGCGTGACAAGGCTGCCGTGGGCAAGCTGTTCAACGAGCTGGGTCCTCGCTACCAGGAGCGTCCCGGGGGTTATATTCGTATACTCAAGTGCGGGTATCGCACGGGTGACAAAGCGCCTATGGCCTATGTTGAGTTGGTTGATCGGCCTCAGCTCGATAGTTTCGAAGACGAGGATTAATTCACAACTCGTCTTCTGCTAGTACCCGCTGTGTTTTTCACCCTGGGGCGATAAGCGTCTCTGACCCGGAGTCGATGGGCTGATCTAAGCAATGATAAAACACAGTGGCTCCCCCTCGAGTATGCTTCTTTCGTTTACTCGAAACCAAACACTGATTGTCAGAATGGCCAAGAGAGAGGTGCTCGCACGGTACCGAGGCTCGGTCATCGGCCTGGCGTGGTCATTCTTCAACCCGGTTTTGTTATTGCTGGTTTACACCTTTGTTTTTTCCGTTGTGTTCCAAGCCCGGTGGGGCGGATCCCGCTTCGAGGACTCTGGTAACAACGGTATTTTCGCAATTATGATATTTACCGGAATGATCGTGCATGCACTTTTTTCTGAGTGTTTCGTACGTAGCCCCATCCTGATTACCAGCAACTCGAACTACGTTAAGCGCGTTATATTTCCTTTGGAAGTACTGCCGTGGGTGGCCATGGGTGCCGCGGTTTTTCATTCAGCCATCAGCATTATAGTGTTGCTTCTCGGTCTGTATTTCATGACTGGAAACATTCCCCTGACGGCACTTTTAATCCCGGTTGTTTTTGTGCCGCTGATATTGCTCACCATGGGCTTTACCTGGTTTTTTGCAGCATCGGGGGTCTATTTTCGTGACCTTTCACAACTGTCGGGGTTCTTTAGCACTATATTGATGTTTCTCTCCCCGGTTTTTTACCCCCTATCCGCTATTCCCGAAGCGTATCGCTCATTTTTTTACCTGAACCCCCTGACATATTTTATCGAGGTTAGCAGGGAGCTTCTTATCTTCGGCCAGTTACCCTCCGTGGTACACCTGGGTCTCTGTTATGCCATAAGTTTTTCTATCGCTTGGCTGGGGTTTGCGTGGTTTCAGAAAACGCGAAGGGGCTTTGCGGATGTCCTCTGAAGTCGCAGTGGCAGTGGAACATATAAGTAAGGCTTACCACGTTTTTGATAAGCCACAGGATCGTTTTTTGCAGATGCTGGTCAGGGGCAGGAAGCAATATTTTAGTGAGTTCAAAGCCCTGCAGGATGTAAGCTTTACGATTAATCGAGGAGAAACGGTAGGTATTATTGGAAAAAATGGCTCTGGAAAATCCACGCTCCTGCAGATCATTTGTGGCACCCTTTTGCAAAGCACCGGAGATGTTTCCGTGCACGGTAAAATTGCAGCCTTGCTGGAGCTGGGGGCAGGGTTCAATCCTGAGTTTACCGGTCGCGAGAACGTAATACTGTACGCCTCTATTCTAGGTTTGGATGAAGACACTATTGAGGAACGTCTCCCAGGTATCATCGATTTTGCGGATATTGGTGAATTCCTGGACCAGTCGGTGAAGACCTATTCGAGCGGGATGGTGGTGCGGCTCGCTTTTGCCGTCATAGCACATGTCGATGCGGATATACTGATCATCGATGAGGCGCTGGCCGTGGGCGATGCTTATTTTGTGCAAAAGTGTATGCGTTTCCTGCGGCGCTTTCGTGAGAAGGGGACCCTGTTGTTTGTGTCGCACGATACCTCCTCGGTGGTGGGGCTGTGCGACCGTGCAGTGTGGTTGGAGCAGGGGGAGGTCAAGTCAATTGGTGCGGCAAAAGACGTGGTAGGGCAATATCTGGAGGGCTTATACAATACTGAATCCGCTCTTCCAGAAAACAAGTTTCGCCCCAAAGAGTTTGATCGTGATGCTGTGGAGGTAGAATACAGGGACCAGAGATCTGAGTTCATCAACAGCAGTAATTTAAGAAACGATATAGAAGTGCTGGATTTATGCGATGACGCGGCCGATTTTACAGATGGCCAGGCGGATATTGTAGATGTCAGGTTTCTCGAGGATGGCAAGCAACTGAGCTGGATCGTTGGTGGGGAAAGTGTCAGGCTCAGGATTAAATGCTTTAGCTCAATTCATCTCGATACTCCTATTGTGGGGTTCTTTATTAAAAATCGTCTCGGGCAGCATGTCTTTGGGGATAATACTTATGTTGCCTATAAGGACTCGCCGGTAGCTGTGCCCGCGGGACATATGTGTGTGGTAGATTTTGATTTCACCATGCCGCGTTTGCCCGTTGGTGAGTACAGTGTTGATGTGTCGATTTCCAATGGAACCCAGGAAAGTTTCCATATGCTGAACTGGAAGTATGATGTTCTGCTCTTCACTGCACAGTCGAGCTCCATCACTCACGGCCTGATTGGTGTGCCGATGAAGTCTATTGAGTTTGCGCTGGAGGGCCCCGAAACCCGCCGAATGTAAAGAACAGCGGGCCTTTTGAATGGCATCAAGTCTGTTTTAAGCGGCCTTTTTTCTCGATTTTTTTCGCAACATCCTGGCAAGAAACTGCCCCGTAAAAGAGTCTTTTTCCTTTGCCACGCTCTCTGGTGTGCCCGTGGCGATAATCATGCCACCGCCACTGCCACCTTCAGGTCCCAGGTCTACGATCCAGTCCGCCGTCTTGATGACATCCAGGTTGTGCTCGATGATGACCATGGTGTTGCCATGATCCCGCAATCGGTGGAGAACTTCCAGTAACTGCTTGATGTCTTCGAAGTGTAGGCCGGTAGTGGGCTCGTCCAGGATGTACAAGGTTTTTCCGGTGTCGCGCTTGGACAGCTCGCGGGATAGTTTAACCCGCTGTGCCTCACCGCCGGACAGGGTAGTGGCTGCCTGCCCCAGGCGGATGTAGGACAGCCCCACGTCCATCAATGTTTGTAGTTTGCGCGCAATGGAGGGCACTGGCTCGAAAAAGCCAAGGGCGTCCTCGACAGTCATATCAAGCACTTGGTGAATGTTCTTGCCCTTGTAGCGGACCTCCAGCGTCTCTCTGTTGTAGCGTTTGCCTTTGCAGATATCGCAGGGTACATAGATATCAGGCAGGAAGTGCATTTCCACTTTGGTCACACCGTCTCCCTGGCAGGCCTCGCAACGGCCTCCCTTGACATTGAAGCTGAACCGTCCTGGCTTGTATCCTCGAGAGCGTGCTTCCTGGGTGCCAGCGAACAGCTCACGGACCGGGGTGAAAATGCCAGTGTAGGTTGCCGGGTTGGAGCGCGGTGTGCGACCGATGGGGCTCTGGTCAATGTCGATACATTTATCAATTTGATCCATACCCGTGATGTCTTCATAGGGTGCGGGCGTCAACGTGGTGGCACCGTTGAGTTCGGTTGCGGCTATGGGATAGAGCGTACTGTTAATCAGGGTGGATTTCCCGGAGCCGGACACCCCCGTAACGCAGGTTAGCAGGCCCACGGGAATCTCCAGGGTCACCGCCTGCAAGTTATTGCCGGTGGCGCCTTCGAGTTTCAATATACGCTTGGGGTCATAGCTTGTCCGCTTGACCGGTATTTCAATTTTTCGCTTGCCGGAAAGATAGGCGCCGGTGAGAGAGTCCTCGCTGTTGAGGATGTCCTCATAGGTGCCTGAGGCCACGATCCTGCCGCCGTGGACTCCCGCCCCAGGCCCAATATCAATGATATGGTCAGCGCTGCGTATCGCCTCCTCATCGTGTTCCACCACCAATACTGTATTGCCCAGGTCCCGCAGGTGGGTAAGGGTGGCCAGCAGACGTTCATTATCGCGCTGGTGCAGGCCGATCGAAGGTTCGTCGAGGATGTACATGACGCCTACCAGGCCTGCTCCAATTTGCGAGGCCAGGCGGATGCGCTGGGCTTCACCGCCAGAAAGTGTTTCGGCGCTGCGATTGAGGCTGAGATAGTTGAGCCCCACATCGACCAGGAAGCGGTAGCGGGCGCGCAGCTCTTTCAGGATTTTGTCGGCGATCTCCCCCTGCCTGCCCTCCAGCTTCAGTTGCCCAAAGTAGAGCTCCGCTTCGCCTACTGGCATGGCGGTGATACTGGGCAGGGAGTGTTCATCCACGAACACGTGACGGGCATCCCGTCGCAGGCGTGTGCCGTGGCAATCGGGGCACGGTTGGGTGGCCAGGAATTTGGACAGTTCTTCGCGCACGGACTGTGAGTCTGTATCGCGATAGCGGCGCTCCATGTTGGGGATGATGCCTTCGAAAGTGTGGGTGCGATTGAATACGTCCCCGCGATCATTGATATAGGCGAAGCTGATTTCCTGCTTGCCACTGCCCTGGAGAATGATCTGGCGGTGTTTTTTACTCAACTTTTCGAAAGGGGCATCGATGTCAAAGCCATAGTGCTCTGCCAGGGAGTTGAGCATGTGAAAGTAGTACACATTGCGCCGGTCCCAGCCGCGTATGGCCCCCTCGGCCAGGCTGGAATCCGGGTATAGCACCAGGCGATCTGCATCGAAGTACTGTTTCACTCCGAGGCCATCGCAGCCGCTGCAGGCCCCCGCCGGGTTATTGAAGGAAAATATCCGCGGCTCCAGTTCCTCGATGCTGTGGCCACATTGCGGGCAGGCAAAGCGCGCGGAAAAGCTGATTTCCCCGGCGCTGTCGTCCATGTAGCTGATGGTGGCCAAACCATCGGTCAGCGCCAGGGCGGTTTCGAAGGATTCTGCCAGGCGGATACCCAGATCATCACGCACCTTAAAGCGGTCTACGACGACTTCTATATGGTGCTTCTTCTTTTTGTCCAGATCGGGAGTATCATCGAGATCCGTCACGATGCCGTCAATACGGGCACGCACGAAACCATTCGCCCGTAGTTCCTCAAAAACATGCAAGTGCTCGCCCTTGCGGTCGCGGATTACCGGCGCCAATAGCATAAGCTTGGTGCCGTCGGGCATGGCCAGTACCGTATCGACCATTTGGCTCACTGTCTGTGCTTGGAGATTGAGACCGTGGTCAGGGCAGCGTGGTTCGCCGACCCGGGCGAATAGCAGGCGCAGGTAGTCGTAGATTTCGGTGATGGTGCCGACGGTGGAGCGGGGGTTATGTGATGTAGACTTCTGCTCGATGGAAATGGCCGGGGACAGCCCCTCGATATGATCTATATCGGGCTTTTCCATCATGGAAAGAAACTGCCTGGCATAGGTGGATAGGGACTCCACGTAGCGCCTCTGCCCCTCTGCGTAGAGTGTGTCAAATGCCAGGGATGACTTGCCGGACCCCGACAGGCCGGTGATTACCACTAGCTTATCCCTGGGAATATCCAGATCGATATTCTTGAGGTTGTGAGTGCGCGCTCCGCGTACTTGAATAGTATCCATGGGACCTCTGGTACAGAATTAAAACAGCAACCCGGCAGTATAGGCCTATCGCCGTATCTCTGGCAAAAGGATGTAGTATTTTACGTCCAATACTGGCCAGTGGATGTCGCACAGTTGGTTAAACTGGTACCATAATCCGCTATCTCCGCTCGGATCAATTCCTGCTTTATCCACGCCCCTATCTATCTATGATCTATGATTACTGAAAATTCCATGACAGCGCTGGAGCGGCGCACGGTAGGCTCTCTGGCGCTGCTCTATAGCTTCCGTATGCTGGGCCTGTTCATGGTGCTGCCGCTGCTGGCGCTCTATGCCGCAGATCTGCCTGGCGCCACCCCTGTCCTTATTGGCCTTGCGCTGGGCGTCTATGGCCTGACCCAGGCCGTCCTGCAGATCCCCTTTGGCTGGTTATCGGACCAGGTAGGGCGCAAACCGGTAATAATTTTTGGCTTGTTGCTGTTTGCCCTGGGTAGTGTGATTGCCGCACTGTCCGATAGCGTCACCGGCATCATCCTGGGTCGCACGATGCAGGGAGCCGGGGCCATCGCCAGTACAGTCATGGCCCTGGTGGCGGACTTGACGCGCGAAGAGCAGCGCACCAAGGCGATGGCACTGGTCGGAATGAGTATTGGCCTCTCTTTTGCTGTAGCTCTTGTGCTGGGCCCGGTAGTGGCCGCCTTTGCAGGCCTGTCAGGCGTATTCTGGTTTACCGCTTTGCTCGCTCTGTGTGGCGTGGCGATTGTAGTGCTGGTGGTCCCTGCACCACCCGCAGTGGGGATGGAGCACCAGGAAGTGGGGGCCAGGGCGGGGCTGATAGGTCGCAGTCTTGCCGATCCAAAGCTGGCGAGGCTTAACTTTGGGGTATTTGTCCTGCATTTTATCCTGATGGCCTGTTTTATGGTGGTGCCCGGGTTCCTGGAACAGACGGCGGGCATCGACCGTGAGCAACACTGGCAGGTCTATCTGCCCGCGCTGCTGCTGTCGATTGTTGGCATGGTGCCAATGATGATGCTGGCGGAACGCGGCGGTAGGCCCCGGCAGATGTTCCTGCTGGGCATAGCCCTGGTGTTCGCGGCGATTGCAACGCTGGGATTCACCACTACCAACCTGTTGTTCTACGTCGGGCTGTGGGTTTTCTTCGTCGGTTTTAATTATCTTGAGGCGACGCTGCCGTCCCTGGTGAGCAAGACAGTGTTCGCTGGAGGCAAGGGAACTGCCATGGGCGTCTACTCTACCTGTCAGTTCCTCGGCGCTTTCGCCGGTGGCGCTGCAGGTGGCTGGCTGATTCAGCAGTGGGGCCAGGGCGTGTTGCTCGGCGTATGCCTGTTATTGGCTGCCTGCTGGTGGCTGGTGATCCTGCTGGCGGCTCACCCCATAGCAGGGGCCGGGAAGATGACGACCAGCTCATTGTCCGATACCTGACGCTGGCAGGTTTAGCCGGGTCCTCGGCTTGTCTGGGTGCTCTATTGGTGGACTTTGGCTGGAGTTGCTGTCGCAATTGCAGGTTGGGGTTGCTATAGTCCACAGTCAAATCCTGTATCGATTTTTGTGTAGAAATGAGGAATTCCTATGGCCGCACGGGGCATCAATAAAGTCATCCTGGTAGGCAACCTGGGCAATGACCCGGAGATTCGGTATACCCAGGCGGGGGCTGCAATCACCAATATATCGATTGCCACATCCGAGACCTGGAAAGACAAGCAAACCGGGCAACCCCAGGAGCGGACTGAGTGGCACCGGGTAGTATTTTTCAATCGGCTGGCCGAAATTGCCGGTGAATACCTGCGCAAAGGGTCGAAAGTGTATGTCGAGGGCGGTCTGCGCACCCGAAAGTGGCAGGATAAGGAAGGCCAGGATCGCTACACCACAGAAATCGTGGGCAATGAAATGCAGATGCTGGATAGCCGCGGAGCCGGACAGGGCGGTGGTACCCAGGCCCCTGATGACTTCTCCCAGAGTAGTCCCCCGCGAGCCGCTCCGGCGGCGAAGCCTGCCGAAGGTGGAGCCGCTCCCGCGGATTTCGGAAATTTCGATGACGACATCCCGTTCTAGGGGACTTTTCTGATGGCCGGTCAGTAGCACCTGATCGGTGGATTATCGTAGATGCGCGTACTCATATTGGGATCCGATACACCACTGGGCAAGGCGCTGGTCGAGCTGCAGGGACTTCTCGGGCGTCATGAGCTACTTCCCCTGAGTAGTTCTGCCTGCCGCTGGAAGAGTGAGCGCCAGGCAAAGAAAAGTGTCGTACGTGCGAAGTGCGATATCGTGTTGGATGTCCGTATCGAGGCCGCGGGCGACGGTGGCTTTCAGATCCAGGAACTGGACCTCAAACGCTGCCACTGGGTGGCCAAGGCATGCCAGCGCACCAATACAGCCTATCTATACGTATCCAGCTCCAGGGTGTTTTCCGGTCGCCTGGATCGTCCGTATGATGAGGAGGATGCAACCGACAACGAGGAAACGATTGGGCAGCTGCTGGCCAGTGCGGAGCAGGTGGTCAGGCAGGGCTGCGAGCGTCACCTGGTGTTGCGTTTAGGTCCGATATTCTCGGCGGAGGGGACCAACCTGGTCACGCAGATGCTGGGGCCGATGCGAGAGGGCGACAGCTTGATTCTCGATAATAATCTGCGCGGTTGCCCAGTGGCTGCTGACGATGGCGCACGGGTGATCTCGGGCTTGCTCGACCAGCTGGGTACGGGCCTTGAGAGCTGGGGTGTCTATCACTACGGTAGTACGGATACAGCCACTTACTACGAATTTGCTGAGGCGGTGCTGGCCTCTGCTTCCCAGTTTTTTGAATTTAGTTCCTCAGCGGTGCAGTTGGAACGTGAGCCTGAAGGCCTGACACCACTCAACAGGGCACTGGACTGTGACAAGTTACGTAACACCTTCGCTATTCGGCAGGTCTCCTGGCGCAGCGCGATAGGAGACATGGTGAAATACTATTACGAAAAACAAGCGGGAGATGATGGCAATGTCGAAAGCCACTGATAGCAGCCCCCAATCCCTGGCCATCGCAGTGCTCACTGTGTCAGATACACGAACGGTGGACGATGACACCTCCGGTCAGTATCTGGCGGAGGCGCTGGAGGCCGCCGGGCACCTGACCAGGGCCAGGGCTATTGTGCGGGATGATATTTACCAGATAAGGGCAATCCTGTCGGGTTGGATAGCAGATGAGGTGCTGGATGTAGTTCTGGTCACCGGAGGTACCGGGTTTTCCGGCAGGGATTCCACCCCTGAGGCTGTGCGGCCCCTGTTTGACAAGGATATCGCTGGCTTCGGAGAAGTTTTCCGTGCCTTGTCTTATGCAGAGATTGGCTCCTCCACCGTGCAATCCCGCGCGCTGGCCGGCTTCGCCAACAATACGGTCATATTCTGTATGCCCGGTTCCACTGGTGCCTGTAAGACAGCCTGGAATGGCCTTATTCGCGAGCAGTTGGACAGCAGCCACCGCCCTTGTAACTTTGTGGGGGTGCTCAGGGTTCGGGAACAGGGCAATTGAGCGCCTTGCTCCCGGTTGAGGAGGCGCTGGCGCAAGTTCTGTCTGGTGCTCCACCGCCACCTGACCGCATTGAATTACCCCTGCTGGACGCCCTTGGCCATGTCCTGGCTGCGGATGTTATCTCTTCCATAGCGGTGCCCCCGGCTGACAACAGTGCCATGGATGGCTATGCCCTGCGGGCCAGCGACGCCGGGCAGCCCCTGGCTGTGAGTCAGCGCATCCCGGCCGGGGCAGTAGGCGTTGCGTTGGAGCCGGGGACTGCGGCCAGAATTTTCACCGGTGCCGCTATCCCTGCGGGGGCTGATTGCGTAGTGATGCAAGAGAACAGCAAGGTGGAAGGGGGGGCAGTTACCTTAAGCGGCTCTGTGCAGGTGGGGCAGAACATTCGTCCTCGAGGACAGGATATCGATGAGGCAGAGACTGTCCTGTCCCGGGGCAGGTTGCTGCGTCCTCAGGATCTTGGCTTGCTTGCATCCATCGGTTGTGCTGCGGTCAATGTGTATCGGCCACTGCGAGTGGCGGTCCTGTCGACCGGTGACGAGTTGGTTGAACCGGGCAGCGGCGAGCTGCGTGATGGAACAATCTACAATTCCAACCGTTACACACTGGGCGGGCTGCTGCGCGCGATCAATATGGAGTTCGTCGATTGCGGTATCGTTGCCGACGACCCCGGTGCCACCGCCCGCGCCTTGCAGGAGGCTGCGGCGCGCGCGGACTGTATTATCACGTCCGGCGGGGTATCCGTGGGCGAGGAAGACCATGTCAAGAACCAGGTCGAGCGCCTGGGTCAACTGGCGCTGTGGAAACTTGCTATAAAACCGGGAAAGCCCCTCGCCTTTGGGCATGTGGATGAAACCCCTTTTATCGGCTTGCCCGGTAATCCCACGTCGGTGTTCGTAACATTCTGCCTGATAGCCCGGCCATTTTTACTGAAGATGCAGGGGCTCGATGAGACGCTGCCGCCGCGCCTGTGGGCCAACGCTGAATTCACAGTGAGCCGACCGGGAAGCCGTCAGGAATACCTGCGCGTCACACTGGAAAACACGGAGCGGGGACTAGAGGCAAACAGGTTCCCCAATCAGAGCTCGGGTGTGCTCAGTTCAGTCAGCCATTGCAACGCCCTTGCCATTATTCCCACCGGGTCTACCGTGGAGCGGGGAGATAAGGTAGAGGTGTTGCTGCTGGATTCGTTAGCCTGATAGTGAAGTGCGGGGTAATTGATCCCCGATTTGGGACACCTCCCCGGCGATCAGGCAAGGTGCTGTGCTGGTAGCGCGGCACTGCCCCGTATCCGGGACAGGCGCTAGCTGCTAGTGGGTAAACTTCTGGAAGACCAGGGAGGCGTTGGTCCCGCCAAAGCCAAAGCTATTGGACATAACCCGCTGCAGATCGACATTGTCATGTCGGGTGGTGGCTATTGGCAGGCCTTCGGCCTCCGGGTCCAGCGTTTCAATATTGGCTGATGCCGCTATGAATCCCTGCTGTTGCATAAGCAGGGCGTAGATGGCTTCCTGGACGCCCGCCGCCCCCAGAGAATGGCCCGACAGTGACTTGGTAGACCCCACTACCGGAACGTAGCCACGGTCCTGGAAGGCTCCACGCACGGCTTTCAATTCCTGCACATCCCCAGCGGGCGTGCTGGTGCCGTGGGCATTGATGTAGTCTATGGCGCCCTCTACCGTGGCCAGGGCCTGCTGCATGCAGCGCACTGCGCCTTCACCCGAGGGAGCTACCATGTCGTAGCCGTCGGAGGTGGCACCGTAACCAACTAATTCGGCGTATATTTTAGCGTCTCGGGCTTTGGCGTGCTCCAGTTCTTCCACCACCAGCATCCCGCCGCCGCCGGCAATGACGAAGCCGTCGCGGTTGGCGTCATAGGCCCGGGAAGCGCTTTCGGGTGTGTCGTTGAATTTCGTGGATAGCGCACCCATGGCGTCAAACAGGCAGCTCAGCTCCCAGTGCAGCTCTTCACCGCCCCCGGCGAATACGACGTCCTGCTTACCCAGCTGGATCTGTTCCATGGCGTTGCCAATGCAGTGTGCGCTGGTGGAGCAGGCAGAGGATATGGAGTAGTTTACGCCCTTGATCTTGAACGGGGTGGCCAGGCATGCGGAGACTGTGCTGCCCATGGTTTGCGTCACGCGGTAGGGCCCGACGCGTCGCAGGCCGCGCTCACGCATAATGTCTGAGGCTTCGGTCTGCTTGGAGGAGGAAGCGCCACCCGAGCCGGCAATGATGCCGGTGCGCTCGTTGGAAACCTCTGTATCAGATAGCCCTGAATCATCGATCGCCCGCTGCATGGCGATGTAGGCATACGCTGCGGCATCTCCCATGAAACGCAACTGTTTTCGATCGATGAGGTC
>RCNC010005531.1_pt1 | contig 12462 bp, 9 predicted proteins | sample 2041301 | NCBI WGS metagenome assembly RCNC01 (sample SAMN09708231, study PRJNA481090) | Marine sediment metagenome, whole genome shotgun sequencing project. | biome: marine sediment; feature: ocean; material: sediment; isolation source: Sewage treatment plant 13A marine sediment (STP13A) ... | reverse complement strand
AATGTCAGGAGACAGATATCGGTCTTTCTACTTTCTTTTGCACTCATTATTATTGCAGTGGTCTACTGGAATATATGGCTGGGCAACAGGATAACGAAGTTGAAAGCCCGAAACCAGGATACCATCGCTCAAATCGCTAAATATGACAAAATCAATAAAGAGATCGCTCAGATCAAAAAGACTCTCAGTACATTAGAACAAAAAATCAAAGTGATAGAAACCCTTGAAGGCGATCGCAAAGATGCGGTAAATCTCATGGAATCCATGACCGAACTGATTGTCAAAGAACGGATGTGGTTTACCAGTCTAAATGTTCAGGGGGATATTATTACGATCCATGGGGTTGCTCTGGACGAGAGGACCATTGCCGATTTCATGAGAAACCTGGAGGGGACCGGTACCGGGCCGTACTCCAACGTCACATTGAAGTCGATTCAACAGCAGCAAATCAAAGACAAGAGTCTGAATTTAAAAAGCTTTAACGTCACCATGAGCAAGGCGCCTCCGAAAAAGGCCACGAAACCAGATAACGCAGGAAAAACGAAAAAATCATGAAAAAATTAAACCTTCCCTTGCAAATATTTGCACCTGCTATCGAATGGGTAGAAGCCAGAACCAAGCTGCAGCGAATACTGATCTATGCTTCGGCCATTGTTCTTCTTGTGGGGAGTTTTACATATTTTGCTTATCTGCCGAAACACAAGCAAATCGGAAAGCTGGAATCAGAGTACAAAAAACTTTCACAGAAACTTGATAAGGCAAGAAAGACTGCCAAGAAGCTCAATTACTACCGCACCAAAATGAAGGCGGCAGAGGCCCAGTTCAATATTGTCATGAAAGCACTGCCGGAGAAAGAAGAGATCCCGACCCTGCTGAACGGTATCTCACAGGCCGCCAGAGATGCAGGCCTTGATATCACCAAGTTTCAACCCAATCAGGAAAAGCCGAAAGAGTTTTATGCAGAAGTCCCCATTACAATCAGTGTTTCGGGGAACTATCATAACGTAGCAATGTTTTTTGACAAGATATCAAATTTACCCAGGATCGTGACGATCGAAGCTGTTAAAATGTTACCGGAAAAAGAGGGGCTCAAACTTTCGGCATCCTGTACGGCGGTTACCTATAAGTTTATTGAACCCGTCGAAAAGAAACCATCGGTGAAGAAAAAGAAGAAAAAGAAAAAATAATCGCAGGGAATGATAACTAATATTATGTCTAAGCATACCTTTTTCATACGTATCGCCATCTGTTTGCTGGGTCTTCTGGTGCTGCTCGCCGGGTGTCAGGATAAAGCCGATGAGGTCGAAAAGACGTCAAAGGTTGTCAGTCAGAAAATATCAACTGAGGTGCAGAAAATCACATCGCAGACGCCTAAAGTAAAAGCGGCGTCCCCGGTATCGGCACCTTCCAGTGTGCTTTTGGCGGAAACCCGGAAGGACTCGGCGGAGACGACAATGATAACCAAGCCTACTGCCGGAACGTCTGACACCCAAACATTGATTCCTGACCTGGCACTTGGATATGATCCCCAGGGAAGAATTGACCCGTTTATTCCCCTGGTCAAAGAAGAGCCGGTCAAGATTGAAAAAAGTGCATTGGTTGATGCAAAGGCTGACGTTCGTGAAAAACGCGCCAAGACCCCTTTGGAAAAGATCGAACTCGATCAACTGAAATTGAGGGCGATTATCATTGCCCCAAGTGGCAACAAGGCACTTGTGGAAGAATCTAGCGGAAAGGGCTATATCATTAGAAAGGGCACTTATATCGGAAGGCACGATGGCAAGATCGTAAAAATATTGAAAGATAAGGTTGTTGTTGAAGAATGGACAGCGGATTACGAAGGTAAAATGACAGCAAAAGAAAAAGAAATCAAACTTCCGAAACCTCCCGGAGAAGAATAACATGGCAGACTCAAGGAAAAATTTATTTACCCAAACAGCAGTAATCTTGGCTCTGATTGCATGGATGATGGTACTAGGGGCTTGTTCAGCGAAACAACCGTCGGTTTCACCGGATGTTGTCAAACCCCTTGAACTCAAGGCAATCCAATCCATCTCTACCGTTCAGGAAGCCGATCAATTTAAAGTAGAGGTTGGAAGCAATCGACTTTTGACCTATACCTCAGTCAAAAAACCATCTCCTTTGAGTGTTGTGCTCTATTTCCCCGAAACAGTGATAGACGGTGCTGCAACCGATATCGTTATCGATAGTGACGTGGTAAGTTTTGTAACGGCATCGGCTATTTCGACTGAGGGACAGGCCTCCAGAATTGAGATCGGGCTTAAGCAGGATGCTCCCTATGAGGTGATCCGTGGTGAAAGCGGGCTGAGTGTTGTGTTCAATTCGGTTGCCGGTGGAAAAACGCTTGAAACCGCGCAAATAGACACAGGAATCGAGACAGCTGCAACTGCACCGGTAGAGAGTCAGCCGGTCATCGTCCTTGCCAGCGAGACCACCACCGCAGATGTTCAGGACACCACGGCGAGTGCGGCGGACAGCTCTTCAACAGCAAAAGAATCCGCAGACCCGGCCTGGATCAACAGAATCGATTTTGCCAGTGAAGAAGCCGGGAAATCGACGGTTATCATCGGGACGACACACCCGGTAACCTACAGTGTCAAGAAGAAAAATGACACATGGATTCAACTGCGCTTAAACAACACCAACCTTCCTGATTACCGCAAGCATCCCTTGGTAACCACACGGTTTGAAAGCGCAGTCAACCGGATTCTGCCGGTTCAAAAATCTGAAATGAAAACAGAAACGCTTTTTTCTATCGAACTGCGTGAATCCGTGCCTTTTTTTGTGGAGCAGAACGAAAATTTTATCATGATTCACTTTCAGGCGTCATCAATTCCGCCGCAGCCTCTGGCGGAAGCGGATCTGCCTCCATGGAAAACCATTATGGCCGAGTTGGCCATCGTGGACGAAGAGCAAGCGGCAAGTGCCGAAGCCCAGGGAATGACGCAGACCGCTGGAATGGCGCCGGTCGTCGATGCTGCTGTAGAAGTGGACGACCTTTCCGTGGCCACCTCGAGACCCCAAAAGACAAGAGAATATACTGGCGAAAAGATCGCTCTGGACTTTTTTGAAACAGATATCAAGAATGTGTTTCGCATCTTGAGAGAAATCAGCGGTAAAAACTTTGCCATTGACAAAGATGTCTCCGGTCAGGTCACCCTGACTCTCGATAAACCGGTTCCCTGGGACCAGGTCCTGGAACTTGTTTTGCGGATGAACCAGCTGGGAAAAATATATGATCATGACATCATTCGCATCGCTACATTGAGTACGCTTAAAGACGAAGAATCTCTCAGGGCGGCTAAAATCATGGCAAGCCAGAAATCTTTACAACAGGAAAAGGCGCTCGAACCGGTAGTCACAGAGTATATCGCCGTCAATTACAGTAATGCCATGACCGAGATTTTGCCCCATGTTAAAAATATACTGACACCGGAGAGAGGAACGGTCACTGTCGATGCCCGCAACAACCAGATCATCATTACCGATACTGCCGAGAAAATCTGGCAGGCAAAGGAAATTGTCAATCGGATTGACAAAGTGACGCCCCAGGTTGTCATCGAGGCACGCATCGCAGAAGTGAACACTGACGTTGCAAGTGAGTTCGGTTTTGACTGGGATGTGCAGATAGGACCCTCGGATAATGATTTTCTCGACGGCACATTGACTGGCGGCATGGCGATGAATTTTCCGGCGCCAACCGCTTCGTCTGGTGTTGGCTTTAATTTCGCTAAACTCAGCGGTACGCCCTTTATCTTGAACGCGCGTCTCAATGCGCTGGAAACCAATGGTGAAGGTAAGATTATTTCATCGCCCAAGATCGTGACCCTGGACAACAAGAAAGCCAGAATAAAGCAAGGTATTGAATATCCATACCTCGAAAGGGATGATACAGGCGGCTCTTCCGTTTCATTTAAGGACATCGACCTGCTCCTGGAAGTTGTACCGCATGTTACCCCGGACAATCGTGTCTCCATGGAAATCATGATAACCAAAAACGACATCGCCAGCATCACCAACGGAGTACCGGCCATTTCAACCAACGAAGCAGAAACGGAACTGCTGGTAAACGATGGCGACACCATCGTTATCGGCGGCATCATGAAAACCCGTAAAACCGCTGCCACCCGTGGATTCCCCTGGCTATCCAAAATTCCGGTGATAGGCTGGTTCTTTGGAACGAAAACCGATTCGAGTGAGAGCTCCGAGTTGCTGATATTCATTACACCCAAGATTGTAAAACTGGAACAGCGTCAGATGTTGTAAGCAACACCGACATTCTCCCCCTCCCCAACAAAGCCCGCTATCGCAATGGATGCGATGAGCGGGTTTTTTATAAATAAATTCGGTTTTCGAATTTATTTTTGACTTTCGATTTTTAATATCTCTATTTGTGCCGTTTCCGCAACCGGTGTGTTGGGTGACAGGGATATGACCTTCTGATAAGCAAACAAAGCCGTCTGGGTATCACCTGACATATGACAGGCGTTACCCAGTTCCAGATGGAGTTCGGCTGACTCGGGTGCGTTTTTGACCGCTTTTTCCAATGTTACCACAGCCTGGGAGAGCTTGTTCATGGCGACATAGGTTCTGCCCAAGCCCCGCAAAGCAAGAACAAAATTAGGCTCCAGATCAAGTGCTTCCAGAAAGTACCTTTCCGAATTGATATAATCACGCTTGTTGTAGTAGGCAATGCCCAGGTTTGTGAGGGGATAGTGAGGTGTTCCGTACAGGAGGTCACTAGCGAGGCTTTTGAATTGTTTAATGGCGGCATCCCAGTCCTGCTTTGCCATGTATAGCGTGCCCAGGTTGTTTTTTGCCGGCGCATATTCGGGACGGATGCTGATGGCCTTTCTGAAGTGAAGTTCAGCCTTGTCTAGTCGCTGTTTTGCCATGTAAGCCAGACCCAGATCATTGTGCAGCAAGTGATCTTTCGAATAGATTTTTTCGGCCTTTAACAACTCTTTGAGAGATTCCGTATAATTCCCCTGCTGCATATAGGCCTCTCCGAGTTCACGCGTCATACGGGCCTGCTTTTTTCGTTTTTCCTGGCTGCCGGCACAGGCGAACATGCTGACCAGACACAGGACCGTAAGCACATATACCAGGATATTTTTTCGTGTCATATTATAGCCCCCAAGGCTGTCTTTTCTTGCAGCAGCAAATTTCGGTTATGAACATGTTGGAACGCAGGCCCGATTTACTCGAGCATACCGGTTAAAACCACCTTGACATCATCTTCATTGAAAAACTGAAGCACACGATTATGCAAAGGAATTGCAGAGATCAATACCCGTGAACCATTTGTCTTGGTTGTCAAAAACCCCTTTATTTTTATTTTCGTATTGAAGGCAGCCGGTCTTTTTGCAGCATAGAACACGGGGTTCTCGACATATGGGTCACCAATGGCATCGAGGATATGCATGATCAGGGTGTTCATACTGCCGTCTTGTTTTATCTGGACGACCTTGAGACCTGTTTTCTGTATTTCCGTGATGGCATCGCCATAAAGATCACCAAAGTCGATCAAAAACTCTCTGCCGCTGCCGGTGGAAACGAGGTTCGATACCGCCTGAACCTGAATTCCGGCATAGGGGAAAGTAACCGTAATATCCCTGGAATACTTATTTCCCATGGCTTCGGTCAAGCCTCTGGCAAAGTCTTTCTTGTTTATTGGCGTCAGCGTGACCACATCAGGCAGGACAAAAGGCGTCGACGAGGCGGTACTGTTCTCAGGCTCGTGTATCCCGGCTTCGCTTTCAAGGATGTCTTTTATGACGACATGGTGCTGGTCCAGGTATCGCACAATGGCATCAGAGGTTTTTTGAGCCGTATCCTTTATTGATGAAATGCATGTATGACGGGTGGTACCATCTTCGTCGGGCTGGCTGGGTTTGATCCATTTCGCTGTTACGACAACATCCATGCCATTGTCTGAAAAGGATATCTCGGTCTGAGTGATCTCTTTTGTGGTGTCCTTAAAGACGGCACTTAAAATGGTGTCAACCGGCGTGTCTTTGTCGATTTCGATGATATCGACTTTCTTCCATAAGGACCGGAGCAGGTTCGGGTCAGTCTTTGATGCATCTGATTTATTGACGAAAATGATTCGAGAGCCGTCCTTCAACTCGATGACAGGAAATCGGGACAAGTCCAACGCAAAGTCTTCTTTCCCTTTACGGGGGAAAAAATAAGTGCCCTTGTTCAACAGTTTACCGTTCAGCACCGCAGCGGTTTCGGATACGGGATCACTGGGGGGGGGTACGATACTGCTCGTCGTTGCCGGCGTTAAGGCCGGTGTGCTCGGAGATGTTCCGCTTAGCTCATTTTTAATGCGCCCGACTTTATCAAACAAAGACTGGTACCAGGCTTGATTTTTTAGGGCGGCATCGGGTAGTTTTAACTGCTGACCCGTATAGATGAAATTGATATCGCTCACTTGAGGGTTGATGGTTTTGAATAGCTGAATTCCCTCTTGGTAGGCTTTGGTGCCATAGGTTCCAAATCTTTCTGCTATCAGTTTGGAAATCGTATTCCCTTTCCGAACCTCATATGGGTTGGCATAGGAACCGAGAAGATCGGACAGCTTGGATATGGTGACAAATGGAATGGAAACGACCCCCGAGGATTGATTCGGAAAGGTTCCGGGTTCAATTTTTTTTAACGGAATGATGATATTCTGGTTGGGTCTTATTCTGTCAATATTATGGATATGCGGGTTGAGTCGTTTGAAAATATTAATGAATTCACGAAAGTCCTTGGCAGACAGTTCCCCTTTTTGCCGAAATATTTTGTATACCCAGTCATTATTCTGGACCACGTAAGGATCACATAGAATATCCCAGCCCTGGTCGTACTTGACCAGATAACTTTTGTACAACACGGCGCTGTTGGAGGGTGTGACGCTTAGGCAAAGTACCCACAGCAACAGGATGCCGAGCAGGGTGGCAACAGGTTTAAAAAAAGAATCCTTAGCTTGTTTCATGGATTTTCCTAAGCTCTAAGGTCGATGCAATTTCATCCGAAATTCGTTTGACAAATTGTTTCAGCGCTTTTTGATTCAATGGCTGACCCGGGCCGGGAACTTCTTTAAGATCCTGGGGGTGTACGTAAACCGGAGCATTCACCAGGTCAGGGTCCGGCTTTATCTCAAACTCTGCGGGAAAACTATCATTGAAATACATCTCCTGAAAACCGGAAAACTTCAATGCATGGGCTGTCGAATCAACGATCGCCACTTCATCCGGGCTGACGAGTTTCTTGGTGATCGCTTTGGCAAGACCGGCAAGGGATTCACCGCCATGGGTGCATGCGATGTGACCATTTTTGTTTGCCAGCAGCTCCCAGTCCATGATCGATTGTTCATCAACTTCGACAAAAAATACGTTCTGCCGACCACACAGGGCATTGTATTGATCCACCAGGTGGATGACACGCGGCATGGAGACCGGATTGCCTATCATGGCTGCCTGGGCAACGCTCGGGGTGACGTGGACAGGCTTGAATTTACGTTTGTGTACGTCCGCCTCCGAGTAGTATCGGAAAACCGGGTTGGCGTGCTCGGACTGAACGCCTACAATTTTAGGGAGGTTGGTGATGACACCTGTCTGGTAAAATTTGATGAATCCGTTTAAGATCGCCGTAATGTTGCCGGCATTGCCGATGGGTAGGACAACGACCTTTTGTCGCATGTCATAATCAAAATCCTGTGAAATTTCATATGAATAAGATTCCTGACCCAAGATTCTCCAGGCATTTTTCGAGTTTAACAGGGCAACGTGATACTGCTCTGACAATGCCTCGACTACTTTCATGCAATCATCAAATACACCGGGGATTTCAAAAACAGCCGCACCGCTACCCAGGGGTTGCGATAACTGCTTTTTGTGTGGTAAAAGGACCGCAGACTTTATATGCGGCTGGAGGTAGGCGGCATAAAGCGCGGCAGCCGCAGACGTGTCACCGGTTGACGCACAAATAGCCAGGACATCGGAAACAATTCCCTGTTGAACCAGAAAATGGATATAGCTCAAAGCGCTTGCCATACCTCGATCCTTAAAAGAGGCGCTGGGGTTTTGTCCATCGTTTTTGAAATAGAATTTGATCCCCACACTTTGTGATAAGTGGGAATTGGCTTCTACTAGGGGGGTATGCCCTTCGCCAAGATAGACAACGGAATCAAGGGGAATGGCAGGCCCCAGAAATTCGTGGTAGCGGTAGATGCCTTTCAGTGCAGGGATATTCAGCATCCGACGATAATCGAAGATTTTATGCCACATCTTACCGGGGATGGATTTCAATCGATCGAAAGTTTTGTCAAAAAGCAGGAGAACGTGACCGCATTGGGGACAGGTATAGAGTAGTTTTTCAATCGGGTGTTCATGGCCACACCCCAGACATCGATAGTGGAGATCACCTGCCAATTTTGGAATCAGAAACGGTTGAATATCGTTGGGGAAGTCATTGACTTTCATGGTTCGATTGTTTTCATGTTGCCCATATATGATTGAAGCGCTTTGGGAATGAGGATGGTGCCATCAGCCCGTTGGAAGTTTTCCAGTATGGCTGCGACGGTTCGACCGACAGCCAAGCCCGAGCCATTGAGAGTGTGAACCAGTTCAGTACCTTTTTTCCCTTTTCTGCGAAATCGAATATCGGCGCGTCTGGACTGAAAATCCTCAAAGTTGCTGCAGGATGAAATTTCTCGATATACATTCTGAGAGGGCAGCCAGACTTCGATATCATATGTTTTTGCAGATGAAAAACCGAGATCACCGGTACAAAGCGTGATAATTTGATACGGTAGATCAAGGGCACGCAAGATTTTTTCTGCATTTTGCAATAGTTTTTCGTGCTCGGTATAGGAATTTTCAGGTCTTGTAAATTTAACCAGTTCGACTTTGTTAAACTGGTGCTGGCGAATAAGCCCCCGGGTATCCTTGCCGTAAGAGCCTGCTTCTGAACGGAAACAGGGTGTATATGCCGCATACAGGATCGGTAGATCCGACTCGTCCAGAATCTCTCCCTGGTGGATATTGGTAACCGGGACCTCGGCGGTAGGTATGAGGAAATATGGCCAACCTTCAATTTTAAACAGATCTTCCTTGAATTTGGGTAACTGACCTGTATTTGTCATGCTGTTTGTGTTGACGATGAAGGGAGGCAGAACTTCCTTGTATCCGTGTTCATTCGTGTGGATGTCGAGCATAAAATTGATCAGCGCCCGTTCAAGCCTTGCTCCGGCGCCATAGCAGAGGGGAAAACGGGCTCCGGTTATTTTGGTTGCCCGGTCCAGATCGAGGATACCCAGCTGTTCACCAAGTGTCCAGTGAGGCTTGGGTTCGAATTGAAAATCAGGGCGATCGCCAACCGTTTTGATGATCGGGTTGTCGGTACTGTCGTTTCCCACCGGTACGGACGCATGCGGAAGATTGGGTATCTGCATCAAAATTTCCCGCGTTTGTTCTTCATTTTCAGATAAGGGTATTTCCAACGCTTTTATTTTTTGAGCAACTTCCCGCATGTCAGCTACAAGCGCATCTGTATTTTCGCCCTTTTTTTTCATTTCGGCAATCTGGTCTGACACAAGGTTGCGACGATGCCTTAAGCCTTCAATTTCAAACAGAATCTCTCTTCGTTTGTCATCGGCGGCCTTGAACTGTGACAAGTCTACTGTGCTGCCACGGTTTAGAAGCATTTTTTCGATATCATCCAGGTGATCTCTTACAAATTTGATTTCCAGCATAGCAATCTCATATTGGTTCGTGTTGAGCTGTATCGCGCTATTTTATTTTGACGGTTATCGTGAGTTGAAAAGAATTAGGAAGATAATTTCTTGGTTTTTTCAGGCTTTCAAATGTCCCGTCCGTCTAACATGCTCGTTCAATTTAGTCAATGATTATTGAAAGTTGACTTTTCTCCAATTATTTATTATACTACTTTGTTGATACAAATACAGTATATACGTTTAATTTCGATTTCCGGAGAATACTATGGAAGAAGTTCAAGAATCAAAAAGTGATATCCGCAATCGTGTTGTAACGGCCATTCAGGCCTTTTCGGCGGAGGAGTTGGCAGCAAAGACGTCTCAAGTTGAAAACCGGCTCTTTGAATTTGCAAATTTTATGGAGGCAAATATATCCCTGCTTTACATGCCACAAGAATTTGTGGTTGATACGAAAAAAATCATCCAGCGTTGTTTTGATTATCGTAAGATCGTTGCCCTCCCGGCCTTTAATACGGAAAAACATGGGATGCAGCCCTACAAGGTTGACGCGCTTGAGGCGGACATGACGCTTGGGCCGCGCAATATAATGGAGCCCAACCCGGAACGGTGTAAACTCATACCGATAGAGCGAATTGATATCGCCATCATCTCCGGGGTCGCACTGGATGAAAAAGGGGGCCGGATCGGTTCCGGTGAAGGTTATTACGACAGATTTATCGGAAAACTGCCTATTACCACCCGAAAAGTTGCCTTGTCCCTGGAATGCCAGATTGTCCAGCAGGTTCCCATGGAGTCACATGACAGGTTCATGGATATCATCATCACTGAAGATCGGATTATCTATAAAATATAAGTCAATGTTCAGGACGGATTCAATACCTTCGCGAGATTCTGCAGGTTTTTACTTTCTCCCACCGCAACGACCGTGTCGCCTGAGGTGATTTTGGCTTCAAACGAAGGGTTGAAAAGCATGCTGCCATCAGGCTTCTTGATGGCAATAATGATGAGGTTGAAGTTCTGGCGTATTCCCGAATCTTTGAGTATGATATCATTCAAAGAGGAATCGGGGCTGATGGGTATTTCTTCCATTTGAATATCGGTGTTTCTGGATTCAAACGCGAGATCCAGAAACGTCGTGACGGTCGGGCGCATGATGCGTTGCGCCATTCTCATGGCCCCTTTCTCATAGGGGGATTCGGCGTTGTCGGCGCCGGCTGCCCGAAGCTTGTTTTTTACCTCCGTGTCGGAGGCCCTTGCCGTGATGAAAAGACTCGGTGCGAGTTGTCTGGCCGTCAACACCAGGAAGACATTTTCCGCATCCGTTCCCAATGCAGCCACCAGTCCTTTGGCGCGTTGAATACCGGCTTTTAGCAGCAGGGCTTCATTGGATGCATCTCCCCATAAATAGAGTATCTTGTCTGTATTTATTTCCGGGATGAGTTTTTCGTTGCTTTCTATTACGACCAGATCGATGGGAGATCTGTTTAATGTGTCACAGATCACCCTGCCGATCCGTCCGTATCCGCAAACAATATAGTGGTTTTTCAGGTGATGGATTTGTCTGTCCAATTTTCTCCTCCCCAGAACGGTTCGAATTTTTCCTTCAACCATGAACTGTATGACGGCACCTGCCACATATAGAAAAAAGCCGACCCCTAGAAAGATTAAAAAGATGGTGTACAGGCGTCCGATATCACTGATGGCGTGAACTTCGCTGTAGCCTACTGTGAAGTAGGTGATAACGGTCATGTAGAGGGCGTCTAAAAAATTCCATCCCTCAATGAGCATGTATCCGACGGTGCCGAATGCCACGATAACTATCGAAAAAAAAATCGCCACAACGATATGTTTTGTGCTATTCATAGACTCTCTTGGCTCAATGATTGAGATGGTTTATTCTGAACAAATTTTACATAAAATTCAAGTAGTTTTTGGAGTGATATTGTTTTATCGACAATGTCGTGTCTGATACCCTCATAAAACGAAATTAATGGGAGAAGAACCTGCAATATCAGACGCCGGCGTATTGACGGAAAATTTTTGTTCTGATAGAAACCTGCCCATGAAAAATGAACCGAGAAAATTTGAACGCCAGCGGATGGAGATGGTGAATAAGCAGCTTGAAGCACGCGGCATTCACGATCCGAATGTACTGCTCGCCATGGGCAGGGTCCCTAGACATTTATTTGTCAGTGAAGCTTTGATGGATCAGGCTTATGGTGATTTCCCATTGCCCATAGGGGTCCAGCAAACCATATCGCAACCCTTTATAGTTGCTGAAATGACCCAGGCACTTCAACTGAGGCACGAGGACAGGGTGTTGGAAATTGGCACCGGTTCCGGGTATCAGGCTGCGATCTTAGCTGAAATTGTGTTTCGGGTATATACCGTCGAAAGACTCCACTCACTTTTTATCAAAACCCGTCGTCTTTTTGATTCACTGCGCTATTACAATATCGTCACACGATATTCCGATGGAACCACAGGATGGAAAGATGAAAGCCCTTTTGATGCGATCATTGTAACGGCCGGGGCACCAAACATACCGGAAATACTTATAGACCAGCTTGCCCTGGGGGGACGGATGATTGTTCCGGTCGGAGACCGTAATTCACAGGATTTAATCAAGATAACCAAAGACGAGAAGGGTGTGCACCAGACCAACCTTGGTGGATGCAGATTTGTCAAACTTGTCGGTGAACATGGATGGAAAG
>RCNC010002420.1_pt1 | contig 12463 bp, 7 predicted proteins | sample 2041301 | NCBI WGS metagenome assembly RCNC01 (sample SAMN09708231, study PRJNA481090) | Marine sediment metagenome, whole genome shotgun sequencing project. | biome: marine sediment; feature: ocean; material: sediment; isolation source: Sewage treatment plant 13A marine sediment (STP13A) ... | reverse complement strand
GCTCGTTGGAGGCCTCTACCTTCTCGATTTGTTTCTCGCCCTTGGCCGCGGCGGAATCCCCGAACATGCGGAATACGGTATTCATCAGTACCTCCGAGAACTTCGGTGCCACCGCAGTCATTACCTGCAGGAAGATGCCCATCTGGCTGGCGATACGCTTGGGTTTGTTGATGACTGCATCCACTACCATATCCGCTGCCTCATCCGGTGTGAGCACCGGCATGGAGTCATAGATCGAGGTGGCTGAAATCATCGGCGTACGCACCAGCGGCATATAGATCGTGGTGAAGCGCACATTGCGATCAGAATATTCCACCGCGGCGGCGCGGGTCCAGGCATCCAGGGCAGACTTGGAGGCCACATAGGCGGAGAAACGCGGGCTGGGCGTGAGGGCGCTGATGGAGGACATGTTGATAACATGGCCGCGCTTGCTTGTGCTCATGGATGGTAGCAAGCCCATGGTCAGGCGCACCGCGCCGAAGTAGTTGATCTGCATGGTGCGCTCGAAATCGTGAAAACGGTCGTAGGACAGTTCCAGCGAGCGGCGGATTGAACGGCCCGCGTTGTTGATGAGAATGTCCACGAAACCGTGATTGGCGAGTACTTCTGCCACCAGGCGATCACAATCTTCCAGGTTGGACACGTCCGCCTGGTAGATGGTGGCCTGGCCGCCCAGCTCGGCAATCTCAACCGCGGTCTCCTCGAGTTTCTCAGCGCTGCGGGCAACCAGCAGAATGTGCCCGCCGGCTTCGGCCAGGCGCAGGGCAGAGGTTTTCCCAATGCCCGAAGATGCGCCGGTGATCAGTATGATCTTGCCGCCGACGTTGCCTTCCAGTGAACGATCCAGGAACAGTTCGGGGTCCAGGTTGCGCTCCCAGTAGTCCCAGATTACCGGGGCGTAATCCCGCAGGCCCGGGCAGCTGATGCCGGATCCCTTAAGGGCGCGTTCGGTGTCGCGATTGTCGTAGCGGGTTGGGTAATTGGTAAACATGGTGACCGAATCCGGCAGGCCCATGTCATCCAGCAGCGTGCTGATAATGCGTTTAACCGGCGGCAGTCCCGTCAGCGTAGTGCGCACGAAGCTCGGAATAAAACCGAACATGCGTGTATCCAGGCGCATATTGAAACGCGGCGCATGGCCTGCGTCGGCGAAGATGTTCAGCATATTGCCCATGCTGTGGTGCTCGGGGTCGGTCAGGTGGAAACAGCGTCCCTCCAGGTCGCCCTGGTGGACGATATGGTCCATGGCGTCCACCACATAATCCACCGGTACCACGTTGAACTGGCCGCCTTCAATACCCACCAGAGGGAACCAGGGTGGCAGAACCCTGCGGATTTTCTGCAGGCTCTTGAAGAAATAGTAGGCACCGTCGATTTTGTCGATCTCACCGGTTTTGGAATTTCCCACCACCATCGCCGGTCGATAGACCCGCCAGGGGACCTCGCACTCGTTGCGCACGATGCCTTCCGAGTCGTGCTTGGTAGAGAAGTAGGGGTGATCCAGCTGTTCCGCTTCCTCAAACATATCCTCACGGAAAGTGCCCTGATAGAGGCCGCCGGCGGCGATGGAGCTGACGTGTTGAAAACAGCCGGCATCCAGTGCTGCCGCGAGTTGGATGGCGTTGCGTGTGCCATCGATATTGGTAGCAGTCTGGGCTTCAGCCGATGCGGCGATGTCATAAATCGCGGCAAAGTGGCAGAAGTGCTTTATCTTGCCCTTCAGCTTCGCCACGGTGGCCTCATCAACGCCCAGCATGGGTTCGGTCAGGTCGCCCTGAACCGACACCAGGCGCTCACTGTGCTCGCCCATGCGCAGCTGCAGCTCTTCGAACTTGTGCATGGAAGCGGCGCGAGTCAGCACGTAAATATCGCCCTCGCGGTCCTTCAGCTTGTCGATGAAGTTGCGGCCCAGAAACCCGGTACCACCGGTGATGAAGTAAGACATATTTATTCTCTCTTGTGTTGTCGAAGTTGATGGGACTAAGTGTAGTCGCCGTTGCCCGGATAGCCAACAGCGGCGTTCTTGCGGCACTGGTCTTTGAGTTGCTGCAAGGAAGTGCCCTACTCGCGCAGTTCGGCCTCGCCCATGGGTGCCAGGTGCAGCAGGGATTGGGCGTACTGGAGCGGGATGGTGTCAGCCATTGGAATAAACTCCTGTACCAACGTTATTGTACTGACTGCCCGCGGGTGGGCAAACCGTGTGGGCTGGTGCAAAATCCGTACAAGAGAATATGCAAAGTCCCGCCGCTGTCACCGGCAGGTTGGCACTATACTACTTTCACCTCTAAACCTTTCCCGGTAGAGCACACTGGAGCAGACAAGATGTCCGATTTGAAGCAGGAATTTGATCAGGCTATGGCACAGCTGACGGCGCCAGGCGCGCCCTATGAACTGGGTGGTGATGACGACAATGGCCATTTCTTCCTCAATGCGCCGGCCACGCTGCCCGAGGCGCTGGCTGTGGCAAGGAATCACGGTGACAGGGAGTTTCTCATTTACGAGGGCGAGCGCCGCAGCTTTAATGACCTGATGGATGAGGCTGACGCGATTGCGGCGGCACTGCAGGCGCGCGGTGTGCGTAAAGGAGAGCGTGTGGCACTGGCGATGCGCAACTACCCTGAGTGGATGGCGATTTTCCTGGCGGTAACCAGTATGGGGGCGGTGATCGTGCCGGTAAACAGCTGGGGTCAACCGGCGGATATCGCCTATACAGTGGAAGATGCCGGTGCGCGCTTGGTGTTTTGTGACCAGCAGCGCTATGACGGAGTGGCGGAGATTTTTCGAGAGAAGGGCATCGATGCCATTATCGCTCGACCGGCCAAGGCCGAAGATGCCTATGGCCTCGATGCGCTGGTAGCAGACTTTCGCGGCAAGACTCCCGCTCCGGTAGACCTGGCTGGCGATGACCTGGCCCTGATCATGTACACCTCCGGTACCAGCGGTAAACCCAAAGGTGCTGCGTCCACCCACCGGGCTATCTGCCAGGCGGTCTACAACATGGAGTGTTCTGCAATTGCCGCCGCCATGACCAACGGCGAGACCATCACCGCCATGTTGGAGCGGGGCTTTGAGCCCACGTCCCTGTTGGCGGTGCCCCTGTTCCATGTCAGCGGTTGCCATGCCCAGTTCCTGGCCAACCTGCGGGGTGGTCGCCGTATTGTGATCATGTACAAGTGGGATGTGGACAAGGCGCTTGAGTATATAGAGAAGGAGCGCGTTACCACGATTGCCGCGGCACCTTCCATGGTGCTGGATTTACTGGATTGCCCACAATTCAGCCAGGCCGATACCAGTAGCCTGTTTTCGCTGGGTATTGGCGGGGCGGCCACGCCACCCAAGGTAGGCAAGTTGCTCGCACAGAAGCTGCCGCAAAACTTCAGCGGCACGGGTTGGGGCATGACCGAGACCAATGCCCAGGGCGCTTCACTTACCGGCAGGGCTTTTCAGTCGAAACCGGGCAGTTCCGGCTTCCCACACCCTATTGTTGATTTTCGTATTTGTGATGAACAGGGCGAGCCGCTTGCGGAAGGCGCTACCGGTGAAATATGGGTGCGCAGCTGTACCAATATTCGCGAGTACTGGCACCGGCCGGAGGTCAATGCGGAAGAATTCCGCGACGGTTGGCTGAAGACTGGCGACATTGGCTACATCGATGAAGACGGTTTCCTGTATCTGGCCGACCGCGCCAAGGATATGATCATTCGCGGCGGTGAGAATATTTATCCCGTGGAGATTGAGAATCAATTGATCGAGCATGAAGCGGTCAAGGAGGTCGCCGCGATTGGCCTGCCTGACGAACGCCTGGGTGAAGAGGTGGCCGTGGTAGTCCACCTGCACGGTGTGTTGAGCGAGGCAGAGCTGCTGGCCTTCGCCAGGGAGCGATTGGCGGCCTTCAAGGTGCCGACCAGGGTTATATTCACTGACCAACCCCTGCCGCGCAATGCCACCAACAAGATCATGAAGCCCCTGTTGAAGAAGGGCATCATGGAGCAGTTGGGACTGGAAGCTTGATAGGTCCTGGTATCCATGGCGTGAATAGTAAAGATATTTGCCATTTATTTCATTTATGGGGCGGTGGTCACTAAACTACTTCTCAACGGATGAAATGGCCGTATCGCAGGGCGCTATGGCCAGTCATCATTCTCATTTCACCCTTGTTGAGTATTGTGAGGTACCACCATGTCAGACTTTCAAAACGACATAGACGCTGTTGCCGGCCTGCGTGCAAAGCACGGCAGTGCCTGGGACGGCATTAACCCTGAGTCCGCAGCGCGGATGAAGGCGCAGAACCGTTTCAAGACCGGACTGGATATCGCCCGATATACCGCTGCTATCATGCGCAAGGACATGGCCGACTACGACGCCGATACCAGCCAGTACACACAGTCACTGGGTTGCTGGCACGGTTTCATCGGCCAGCAGAAGATGATTTCCATCAAGAAGCATTTCGACAGCACCGACAAGCGCTACCTGTACCTGTCCGGCTGGATGATCGCTGCGCTGCGCTCTGAGTTTGGCCCTCTGCCCGACCAGTCCATGCACGAGAAAACAACCGTGTCCGGGCTGATCGAGGAACTCTACACCTTCCTGCGCCAGGCCGATGCCCGCGAATTGGGCGGCCTGTTCCGTGAGCTGGATGCGGCCCGTGAGGCCAGCGACCAGGTTGCGGACAAAGCGGTGCAGAACAAAATCGATAACTTCCAGACCCACGTAGTTCCCATCATTGCCGATATCGATGCCGGCTTTGGTAATGCTGAAGCGACTTACCTGCTGGCCAAGCAAATGATTGAAGCGGGCGCCTGCGCCATCCAGATCGAGAACCAGGTATCTGACGAGAAGCAGTGTGGCCACCAGGACGGTAAAGTGACTGTGCCCCATGAGGACTTCCTCGCGAAAATCCGTGCAGTGCGTTACGCCTTCCTGGAGCTGGGTGTGGACGACGGCGTCATCGTTGCCCGTACCGATTCCCTGGGTGCCGGCCTGACCAAGCAGATTGCGGTGACTCATGAGCCTGGTGACCTGGGTGACCAGTACAACAGCTTCCTGGATTGTGAAGAGATGGACGCCGCAGAAATGAATCACGGTGATGTGATCATCAAGCAGGGCGACAAGCTGGTACGTCCCAAGCGTTTGCCTTCCAACCTGTACCAGTTCCGCCCGGGTACCGGCGAAGATCGCTGCGTACTGGATAGCATCACTTCCTTACAGAATGGCGCTGACCTGTTGTGGATCGAAACCGAGAAGCCCCATATCGGCCAGATCGGCGGCATGGTTAACCGTATCCGCGAAGTGGTTCCCAACGCCAAGCTGGTGTACAACAACAGCCCGTCCTTCAACTGGACACTGAACTTCCGCCAGCAGGTATTTGATGCGTGGAGTGAAGCGGGTAAGGATGTCTCTGCCTTTGATCGCGATGGTTTGATGAGTGCGGACTACGACGAGACAGAACTGGCGGCTGAAGCTGACGAACGCATCCGTACCTTCCAGGCAGACGCCGCTCGCGAAGCGGGTATTTTCCACCACCTGATTACCCTGCCCACTTACCACACTGCGGCCCTGTCTACTGACAACCTGGCCAAGGAGTACTTTGGCGACCAGGGCATGCTGGGTTATGTGGCTGGCGTGCAGCGCAAGGAAATCCGTCAGGGTATCGCCTGCGTCAAGCACCAGAACATGTCTGGCTCTGATCTGGGCGATGATCACAAGGAATACTTTGCGGGTGAAGCGGCCCTGAAGGCTGGTGGTAAAGATAACACCATGAACCAGTTCGGCTGAGTTCATTCTCCATCAAGGGCAGCGCTTGCTGCCCTGCGCAAAGGGCGGGCTAATACCCGCCTTTTTTGTGCGCGTTATAAACCTGTAAAATAGTTACATTTTCTACCGGGCGCGAAAGTCAGGGCCTCATTTCATGCTAGTGTCCAGCTAGGTGCAGTCTCCAGGAGCCGACCCCCTGCCCATCAGGTGTCGGTAAAAAGTGTGTTGCAGTGCCTGGTCGTTGTGCCGTTATTCCGAATTATTAAAATATAAAAAATTCCGGAGGCTCAACAGATGAAATTCAAAAATACCCGCATGTCACTGGCTGTCGCGGCAGCTTTGGTAGTGTTGCCCCAGTCCAATTATGCTTTGGCGGAGGAACCTACGCTCGAGGAAATCGTTGTTACTGGTACGCGTGCCCCCGGTCGATCGGCAGAGGATTTGCCGGTTCCTGTGGATGTGCTGACCGCGCAGGATTTGGAGAATACCGGCCAGACGGAACTGGGCCGTATGATCCAGGCGATTGCCCCCTCCTTCAATTTCTCCAGCTCCGCTATTAGTGACGGCACCGATGCGTTGCGGCCAGCGACCTTGCGGGGCCTTGGGCCGGACCAGACGCTGGTGCTGGTCAATGGTAAACGCAGGCACCAGGCCGCCCTGATCCATGTGAATACTTCTGTGGGTCGCGGTACTGCGGGCGTGGATATGAATGCCATTCCGGGAGCATCCATCAAGCGGATAGAAGTCTTGCGCGACGGTGCTGCGGCTCAATACGGTTCGGATGCGATCGCCGGTGTGATCAATATCGTCCTCAGGGATGCTGACGAGGGCGGTCGCGCCTATGTTTCCTATGGCGAATACGATGAGAACGACGGTGAGACCTACAACCTCGATCTCAACGCGGGCTTGCCACTGGGAGATGGCGGCTTCGTCAATATGACCTTCAATTACCGGGACAGGGACTGGACGGACCGGTCAGGTGTACAGGGTGATTGCGTCTATGGCGGCTGTGTCGACACCGACGGTAATGGCATCGATGAAATCGGTGACCCCAGGGAACTCACTTTTGATCGCAATTCCTTCAGGATCGGCGATGCGGAATCAGAGCAGTACGCCTTTATCGCCAACGCGGCCTACAACCTTGGCCGGGGAGAACTTTACGGCTTTGTGACCTACTCCAACAGGGAGAATGAATCCGCCGCGTTCTATCGCAACCCGGCTTCAGGTTCATCTTCCTACCTGGATGATGGTGACAACGTTATACCCGACGGCTTTTTGCCTAAGATTAACTCACAGATCGATGATTACTCGGTCGATTTGGGTTACCAGGTTGATTTCAACAGTGGCCTGGGGATGGATGTTTCCTATACCATCGGTGAAAACCAGATCGACTACGACACCAAGGAATCGATCAACTATTCTTATGTCAATTACCTGAATTTTGGCGAGGGTTTGAGCGACGAAGAGATTCGTTCAACCATTCCCAGGTCTTCCAATGCCTACAAACTGGAACTCACCTTGCAGACCTTCAATCTCGGCTTTCACCAGGAGATTGGTGACCTCGCCCTGGCCTATGGTGGCGAGTTCCGCAGGGATGAGTACAAAATCAACCCCGGCAACTCCTATGCTTACCAGGATTTTGACACGGTTGATGGTGTTTCTCTTTACGAGCAGGATGGGCCGGGCGCCATCCAGGGCTTCAACGGTATTTCACCGGTTTCCAGCGTCGATGAAGACCGGGATGTCTGGTCGGTGTATGTCGATGCGGAATACGAATTCACCGAGGCCCTATTGGTGAGCGCTGCTGTGCGCTATGACGATTATGACGATTTCGGCGATACGACGAACTACAAACTGGCGGCCAATTGGGAGATTGTTGACTGGCTGCGGTTACGGGGATCAATCAGTACCGGTTTCCGTGCACCCTCGATGCAGCAGCAGTACTTCAATAATATCAGCACGCAGTTCGTGTCGAATCCCGATGATCCCGACGGGCCGCAGATTTCACAACAGATCGGCACGTTCAGGAATGACGGCGAACTGGCCGATGCTATTGGTATTCCATCGCTCAAAGAGGAGACATCTAACAACTACAGTGCCGGTATTGTGCTGAACCCCATGGATCAGTTGAGCGTTACCTTTGATTATTACTATATTGAAATAGATGACCGAATCGCTCTCAGTAACCGCTTGAGTGCTGCTGATGATCCCAGTGGTTCGCTGGGGGCTGCCCTGGATTCGGTGGGCGCGAGCAGGGCCCAGTTTTTCCTCAATGGTGCGGATACAGAGACCAAGGGTTTTGATTTGATCGCGACCTATTCGGGCATCGAATTATTCGGTGGCAACCTGAATGTTACCCTCGCGGGAAATCATACCGAAACCGATGTAACGGATGTTTACACCGCAGGAGGTCTGTCCGAGGTTGATCCCTCGGTAGTATTCAGCCAACAGGACATTTCGATCATAGAGGATTGGCAGCCGGAAGATCGCGTGAATCTCACCGGTGTTTATACGATCAATAACTTCCTTCTCAATCTGTCAGTGAACCGCTTCGGCGAGTACACAGTGCTGGATGGTGAACAGCAGACATTCGATGCCGTTTATGTGACGGACGTGAAGTTGAGTTATACCCTGGATAACGGGGTGGGTTTCACCATTGGCGGCAACAACGTGTTTGACGAGTACCCGGACAAGAACGAGATTGGTAACAGCCGAGGGGGCGAACTGGAAGCCACACCAGGAGGCGATGTCATTGTGGAGAGCGCAGGGGTATTTAAGTATTCCCGCCGGTCCGCGCCTTTTGGCTTTAACGGCGCTTTCTGGTATGCCGGTCTTTCCTACGATTTCTAGTCCGGTTTAGTGATTGAGCAGGGCGGGTATTTACCCGCCCTTTTTTTGTCTGTGCGTTGAGGGTTCCAAATAGGAATGAATCTGCTACATTTCAATATTGCTATAGAACTTACAACAGGAGGGCCTATGCGCTGGGACGAAATAGATCAACAGGTGTGTTCGGTGGCCAGGGCGCTTTCCGTGGTGGGGGAGCGCTGGACCATGCTGATCATGCGAGACGCATTTCTCGGCACGCGCCGCTTTGACCAGTTCCAGAGCAACCTGGGCATCACCCGGCACCGCCTGTCGGAACGTCTTAACAAACTGGTGGAGCATGGGGTGCTGGTGAAAGTGCCCTATCACGAACGGCCGCTGCGCTATGAGTACCGCCTGACGCGCAAGGGCCTGGGTTTGTACCCGGTGCTGATGAGCCTGGCCCGCTGGGGTGATGAATGGATGGACCAGGGGGAAGGCCCGCCCCTGGAGTATGTCCATCACGGCTGCGGGCACAAAACCCGGCCAACCCTTACCTGCAGCGAATGCGGTGAGCCCCTGCGTCCGGAGGAGGTCAAACCGCAACTGGGGCCGGTACTGCAGGAGTTGGCTGTGCATTTGCAGGAACAGGGTGAGTCTTTCACGGCTATTCCCCCGCTATTACGGCGTTCCATGTAAAGCGGCATTTTCTCGCGACAGTGTCGGGGCATGCAGCGAGCTTTGCCTGTTTTTATGACAAAGTAACAGTTATACCCCCTTAAACTTGGAGCATGAACGGGTAGACTGGAACGATAGTTAAATCAATAAAAAAACGCAAAAACAACTAAAAACCTGCAAAAACTACAAAAACAATTAATTTCCTCTCACGGAGCGCCCGCAATGAACTTCAAAAGAACAATACTAGCCTCATCGATCATGGCCTTGATGCCTACCCTCACGGTTTCTTTCGCCCAGGCGGCGGATAAACCCGTGTCAATCGTGGAGGAGGTGGTCGTTACCGGCACCCGCAAGGAGGGTTTGACACCGACGGAAACCATGTCACCGGTCGATGTCATTGGTGGCAGTGCTCTGCAGGATCAGGCCACCTTTGATCTTACCGAGTCACTGAGCAAACTAATACCTGCGCTCAACACCCAGCGCTTCCCTATTGCGGATGGTACTGCGGTAGTCCGGCCGATAACGTTGCGTAACCTGTCGCCTGACCATACCCTGGTGCTGGTCAATGGGGTCCGCCGGCACCGTTCGGCCATGGTCAACCTGCAGTTGGCTCCCCTTGGAACGATTAACCAGGGTTCCCAGGCAGTAGATTTTGCCGCCTTCCCTTCCGCCGCCATCAAGCGCGTGGAAGTGCTGCGAGACGGTGCCTCGGCACAGTATGGCTCCGACGCCATCGCCGGTGTGGTTAACACCATCCTCAACGATGCTGATGACGGCTTTACTGTCTCAGCCCAATATGGCCAGTACGATAAAGAAAATGACGGCGACCGCACCACGGTTAGTGTCAATGCTGGCCTGTCTCTTTTTGGTAACGGTTTCCTGAACCTTACCGGTGAATACGCGGATTCGGATACCACCAGTCGCGGTGTTGCACGAAATTCAGCCGCCGGGGTGGGGGATATTGTAGGCCAGAATGAGGTGGCCTATGGTGGCCTCGGTCAGCGCTGGGGTGACCCGGACATAGAAGCCCACAAGTACTTCGCCAACGCCGGCTACGATGTGACTGATACCTTTCAGTTATACGGCCATGCCAGTTACATGGACGAGGAGACCGAGGGTGGCTTCGTTTATCGTGAGCCAGTTCTGCCTGGGGATGGTAATATTGCTATTCCAGCGCGGACTACACTGCAGATCGACAGCGATGGGGACGGTCGGCCCGATGCGGCTTCGGCGGACCTGGTCAGTTCTATTCGCGACGATGGCCTGATCCCTGACGATTACCTGACCGCTGACGGAGACAGCCCCAGCGGCTATGTGCTGCTCAACCCGATAGCTGCCATGTTCCCCGGCGGTTATAGCCCCAGGTTTGGCGCTGATATCAAGGATATGGAATTTGTCTTTGGGGGGCGCGGTGAAATCACCGACAGCCTGACCTGGGATCTTGTCGGTCGCTACGGTGAGAACGAAGTAGACTATAAGCTGAAGGACAGCATCAACGCGAGTCTGGGTAGTCTGAGTCCGACCAGCTTCAAACCAGGTAAGCTGACCCAGGAAGAGTCAGGTGTAAACCTCGACTTCGTCCAGACCTTTGACAGCATGCCGCTGAACCTGGCCTTCGGGGGCGAATGGCGCAGAGAAACCTACAAGATCGACAAGGGTGACGCCGCTTCTATCGCAGCGGGTCCTACAGGTGCGGTGTTTGGTGTCTTTTCTGACGGTTTCCAGGGCTTCGGTCAAGACACCACGGGAAAATGGGACAGCGACAGTTGGGGCGTTTACGTTGACGCGGAATACGATGTCACCGACAAGTGGACGGTAGGTGCTGCGCTGCGCTATGAGGACTATGATGAGTTCGACGACAGTACTGACTGGAAGCTCTCCACCCGCTATGACTTCACCGACAGCTTTGCCTTGCGCGCAACTGCCAACACGGGCTTTCGTGCTCCTTCCCCAGGGCAGGTGAATACTACCAACGTGACCACCTCTGCTAACTCCGATGGCGTGTTGATTCCAGCCGGAATCTATCCGGTCGACACCCCTATTGCGATGGTGTTGGGTGCACAGCCACTGGAGGCGGAGGAGTCCACTGCCTACACCGTGGGCCTGGTGTGGACGCCCGGTGACCGCTGGGAATTGACTGTGGACTACTACAATATTGAAATCGATGACCGCATCGCTGTTTCCTCAACTACATTGAACCAACAGAACGTTGATGACCTGAACGCGATCGGTTTTGAAAATGCAGACCTGCTGCTCGGTTCTATTGGGAGTTACTTCACTAATGGTTACGATTCGGAAGTTAGCGGTGTCGATGTGGCGCTTAGTTCCTGGTGGGATATGTTCGGTGGTGTGCTGACTACAGATCTGAGTTACAACTACAACAAGCAGGATGTGTCCAACATCAATAATGGCGCAATTCAGCCTGACCGGGTCTTCGACCTGGAGAACCAGGTGCCTGAAAACAGTGCTGTTATGTCATTCAATTACAGTCGGGACGCGTTCTCTACCATGGTACGGGCCAACTACTATGATGAGTGGTCGAGCTCGGATGGACTTCTGGGCGACCCTGTAAACTTCGCCCAGCGTGATTACGATGCTGCCGTTCTTGTGGACATTGAAGCGCGTTACACTTTCGCAGATCACTACACAGTGGCAGTCGGCGGCGAAAACGTTTTCGACGAGTATCCCGATAATGAGCAGGGTGACGTGCTGCAGGCGCTCTCGCCCTACATGACGGTCCGCTCCGATACCTTCACGATCCGCGCCTACGGCGAGTCACGGGCGGCTGGGAGCGACGAATTGCAGGCTCGCGCCTGGTGCGAGGCCACCGTGCAGCGCTTCCCGGACCCGGTCGACGACCCCGAGAGCACCCGCACTCCGCTGGCGTCTGTCTCCTCGGGGTTGAAAACAAGGAATCTGAAATGGAGTTGGTTAAGTCCCGGCTGCTGGCCGTAGTGCGTTCTGATGCCCGGATCTCGGGCGTCGACTGCGAAAGATGGGTCGACACCCTGGGGGCCGATGGGGCCTGGAACCCGGACAAAACCGACATGGCTACCACATCAACGTCCTCCTGAATCGCGGCATTCACGATCATCTCAGGAGTCTGATGGAGTCCAGTGTAGATGACCTCGAAGCCGGCATCACGGAACGCGGAAGCGATGACTTTGGCTCCCCGGTCGTGACCGTCGAGGCCCGGTTTGGCCACTAGAACCCGGATTTTCCGATCTCC